>Ga0247823_10004358_pt1 | contig 11349 bp, 10 predicted proteins | sample 13C_PalmiticAcid_2_FD_192426 | JGI IMG/M metagenome (GOLD analysis project Ga0247823, IMG submission 192426) | Soil microbial communities from agricultural site in Penn Yan, New York, United States - 13C_PalmiticAcid_Day30 | ecosystem: Environmental > Terrestrial > Soil > Agricultural land...
CAGCGCCATCGGTCGGCGGTTGCGAGGTCACTTGCGCGAGTGCCGGCGCTGTGAAGGCCAGAAGCGTTGCGGAAGCGAGAATGATTTTCATCATGGGGGTGGGTTCCTCTACTGATGCTCTGTTTTCAAAACTGGTTGCGACGTGAGCTCGTCGCCCCATGCGAACCCAACGAGGTCGCAGAGCTTCGGTTTCAGGTTCCACGCTGAACAATGCTTCATGACTTCGATGCCATTTTCCTGGCATCAAAGCTTCCTGCCTGAGCTTGCAGGTCTTTTGGAATGGCAAGCCGCGATGACACGTGATTGCCTGACAAATCTTTCACCGGAACTCGCTCAAGTAGCGTCGGTTCCGACGTTCCAGTTTGTCGCGTTGCACGTGTCCCCTCGCTGCAACAACATGTAGGACATGGGAACGTGGCCGGGACGCTATCGGTTTTGCAGGCCATGAAACCCGAACAGAAATTTCCACCCGGCGCGCATGCGACGTGGGCGTGGGGCGAGCAGATCCTTCACGGCATTGTCCGCAAGGTGTTCACACATCGTATCGAGCGTACAATGAAAGGCGTCACGGTCACGCGTGACGCGAGCAGGAAGAACCCCGCCTATCTGATCCATCTGGACGATGGCGACGACGTCTTCCTGAACCACAATGATCTGCGGTCGGTTTAGAGTTCGTCTCCGAACATCTCCGGATCGAACAGCTCTGCTGCCTTCGCGCGCTTGCGCGACTTCTCGACTGTCACGCCCGGATAGCCCTTGAGCGGACCGACCGGCGCGCCGAGATAAGCCCAGTCCTGCAGCTGCTCGATCCCGACATGATACTTCACTTCCCGACCGGTGCGTCCGGTGAACAGCGAACGCGGCAGGTTGATCATCTTCGCCGAGGTCCCGCGTTCGAACATCAACGGCGTGCCGCAGCGCGAACAGAAATGGCGCACCTGCTTTCGCTCGGCATCGACAAAGCGCGCAATGGCGCCCTCGCCTTTCGTAACCCGCACCTTGCTCTTCCAGCAGCCGACATAGGTGGCGTAAGCCGCGCCATGCACGCGCCGGCTGGGGGCGGAGTGATCGTGCCAGGCCCAGAAGACCGGTACATCCGTCTCTATGGTGACCGCGCCACACAGGCACTGCCCAGTGATCGGCGCGGCGGCCGGCCGCAGTTTCGTGGGCTTGGGATCAGTGGATTTTCTCGGCTTCTTGGGCGTAGCCATGGCGAATTGTCCCTGCATCTCGACGCGCGCCAGCAAACATTGGATATTGCCCACCAATCAAGGCTATAGACGCGCATGGCAGACGGGACTCTCACAAAATCCGCCGGGGTGACCGCCGAAGGGTGGCTGACCGACAGCTGGTATTTTGCCTGCGCCTCGAAATCGCTTCCCAAGGGAACGCAATTCCGGCGCGTGATCCTTGGCCAGCCGGTCATGCTGGCGCGCACCGAAAAGGGCGAGGCTTTCGCTCTGCGCGATATCTGTCCGCACCGGCTCGTGCCGCTCTCGTCCGGCAAGCAGGTCGAAACCAACGGCCAGCCGACGATCGAATGCCCCTATCATGGCTGGCGTTTCGGAACAGACGGCGGCTGCAAGCACATGCCGTCACTGGTGACGCCGGAAGACTTCGCGAGCGACCGCGTGAAAGTGCGCCGCTATCCGGTCCACGAAGTGAACGGCATGATCTTCGTCTATGTCGCGGATAATCCGCGTGGCGATGATGTGCCCGCCGCGCCTGCGCCCGATTTCAACCTCGGCAACCTCCAACCGAAATTCTTAGTCGCGCAGATCTTCAATGCCCACATGGACGATGCCGTCGTCGGCCTGATGGATCCCGCTCACGTCCCCTTCGTGCACAATCAATGGTGGTGGCGTCCGCCGAGCACAGGTCTCCGCCTCAAGGAAAAGCTGTTCGAACCTTCGACACGCGGCTGGGCGCTGGCGCGGCACAAGCCCTCGGGCAACTCGCTGGCCTACAAGGCGCTGATGGGTTCGGAAGTCACGACCGAGATCGTCTTCCAGATCCCCGGCTTCCGGTGGGAGATCATCGAGGCGAAGAAAGCGCGCATCTTCACGCTGACCTGCCTCACACCCATCACGCTGAAGAAGACGCGCATCACGCAGATCACCTTCTGGCAGAACGCGCCCCTACTCGACTTCGCCCTGCCCATCCTCATCCCGGCCGCCACCAAATTCCTGAGCCAGGATGGCCACATGGTGAACCTGCAGAACCAGGGGCTGGCCTATCAGCAGAACATGCTCTGGATCGACGACATCGACGTGCAAGCCAAATGGTATCGCACGTTGAAGAAAGAATGGGCCTCCTCGCGCGCCGATGGCCGGCCCTTCGTCAATCCGATCGAGCCGCGCACGCTGCGCTGGCGCAGCTAGGCATGCTCGCACGTTTCGGCCGGATCGCGCTAATCGCGGCGGTGTTCGCGTTGATCGCTTGCGCGGTCATCAGCATCCAGTTCCTGATAGATGGCCTGCCATTCGATCAGCGGTTCATCTGGGCCTGCGCCTTCTTCTCGTGCGCACTGACGGCGCTGGCCGTGGGCTACGGCCTCGGCGACGAGATGCGGCGCGGTTTTCAGGCGGGCGGCGTCAAGCTGGGCTGGATCTGGGTCGCCATCGTCGCGCTCTGCGTCGGACTGTTCTGGTCGCTAAGCATCGGCATCGACCAGATCGCAGGCATGAGCATCGGCCCCTTCCCGCCCATGCTGCTGGTTCTCGGCGTACCGCTAGGCGCCATGGGCCTCCGGCGCGGCCGCCGGAAGCCCTGACGCATCAAGCGTGCGCCAGCATCGCAGACCCACGAGCAGGTTGCCCCACAGCCTTCACGACCAGCACAACGCCCACCACCAGCAACCACAACTCCCAAGCCATGAAGGCATAGGGCAGCAGTTCAATGACCGGCAGTTCCGGCATGGAGAGCGACAGCAGCTCCGCCTGCCCCACAACCCACAACGGCAGTGTGGCAAGACCAGCCGCACCGACCCACTTCATCGCCCCACCCATGCGCATCAACGCGAGACCAACGCCAAACGTCCACACCATCAGCAGCAACTGGCCGAGATGTTCGCCCATGCCCACGCCCGCAAACGTGTTGAGGGACTCATAGCTGGCAACTGCCGCCGCGCGCTCTGCCGATCCTTCAGCCGCGTTCACATAGGCCGTGGCGACAGCCGGAATGGCGAAGGTCCAACGCAGCAGCGCCACCGCCTGAAAGATGCCTGAGAGAACACCAAACAGCGTAAAACCCGTCGAGAGCTTTGCGCTCCCACCCTTCAGCGCTTCGCCCAGCATCATGGCCGCGATCGCAAAGCCCACAGCGCTCAACCCAAACGTCCACCACGCCAGCACAAGCGGCGAGCCGCCCGCATGGAACAGCTCCAACACCTCCCCCGCCGGGCGGCGCAGCACGTCGTCATAGTCGAACAGCGCAATCAGCGCCGCGTATGGAATGTTGGAAAGCAGGGCGACCGCGCTCAGCGCGATCCCGGCCTTGATAAGCGCTGAACGATCCAGTCCTTCGGTGTGCATGACGATATCTCCGCGTTTGTCACCGTTTGGTGACATATGGAGACATCGAAGTCAATAACTTGTCCCCAACCAGTGACAATATCTTGTTATCCGCCTAGGTTTTCGTTGGAGATTCGCCATGCCCGCCAAGAAAGCCGCCAAAGCGACGCGCGACCGCAAGGCGACGGAGCAGAAATTCATCGAAGCCGCAGCCCGCGTGATCGCGCGCGACGGCGCAGCGGGCCTTGGCGTCAACGCCATCGCTGCCGAGGCAGGCGCGGACAAGAAACTGATCTACCGCTACTTCGGCGGCCTCGATGGCCTGCTCGAAGCCATGGGCGCCAACACGGCGCTATGGATCGGTGATGCGCTCTCAGCGTCGAAGGGCGACTACGCCCAGCGCATGGCCGCCGTCTTTGCCGCCTATGCCGCAAACCTGCGCCGCGATCCCGTACTGCAGAAGTTGCTGGCGTGGGAACTCTCCGAACCCTCCGACACGTTGCGGCGGATCGATGCCGCGCGTTCGAAGGCAATGTACGCGATGGTCCCCAAACTCCGCGGCGACGAGACGCCGCCTGCCGATATCGATGCACCCGCCGTGAACGCAATCCTTCTCGCGGGCCTGCACTATCTCACGCTACGCGGCGCCACGATGGGAGGGTTCTCGGGCTTGCCACTCAAAACGGAAGCTGACTGGAAGCGCGCTATGTCCGCCTTCGAAGGACTACTCGAGCGAGCCTACGAAACGGACTGAGGTTGAAGGCGAACCGGTAGAGACATGGCAGGCCAGCCATAGCTTCAGCAGCAACCAGCGACCTGATCGCAACAGTCAGGCGTTTGCCGCACATCCGAACACGAAATAAGCCCCTCCCCGGCGACGGATTGCACAGTCCAGCCAGTTGAAATCTCCGCCAACTGGCGCGAGGTTGCGCCCAACGGAATGCGGGTGGCCATGAGCCATGCGCGCGGGAGGAATACCGATGAGATTGCGCAATGCGATGCGTCTTGCGGCGCTGGGCTTCGGCTTCGGATTGATGGCGCTTCCCGCCGCCGCACAGGTCGCGCCCGACCATCCCGGCCGTGCTGTCTACAATAAGTCCTGCGCAACGTGTCACGACAATCCGGGCGCAACACGCGCCGCCACGCTCGTCTCGATGCAGCAGCAATCGCCTGCCCGCCTGCGCGAAATTCTGACGACCGGCGTGATGCAACCCATGGCCGTTGGCCTCAGCCCGCAGGAAATCACCGACGTTATTGCCTTCCTCACTGCCGGTCAGACGGCCGCCTCGGCGACGTGGACCGACGCCATCATGTGCACGACCGACAAGCGCACGGTCGACAGTGCAGCAACGATCGTCTCGGCTGGTTTTGGCATCGACGCGAACCAGACGCGGAACCTCTCCGCCGCGAAGGCTGGCCTCAAGAAGTCGGATCTCGCAAACCTAGAAGTCGCGTGGGCGCTGGCCTTCCCGGGCCAGGGCGGCGGCACCGGCGCGTCTGTGCTGAGCGACGGCACGATCTACGTCACGGGCGGCCAGAAGGTTCTCGCGCTCGACGCCAAGACGGGCTGCGCAAAGTGGGCTTACTCAGGCCAGTCGCGGAACACGCCGGCCATTGGTGAGATCGCCGGCAAGAAAGTTGTCGCCTTCTCGGTTGGCCGTGACATCCACGTTCTAAACGCCGCCACCGGCGAAGTCGTGTGGAAGGCCTCGGGCCAGCCAGTGAACGGCACGGGCGGCAATGTTCGCGGCGGTGTGATCTTCGCGAAAGACAAGATCATTGTGCCGCTCTCGGCCTCGGGCGTCGGCGCAGGAGCCAACCCGAGAACCGAATGCTGCACAGGACACGGCTCGGTCGTGGCGCTCAATGCAACCGATGGCAGTCACGCGTGGGAATACCACACCATGCCTGAGCCGGAATACAACGGACAGGTCAACTCGCTGGGCGTGAAGCAGAAGGGGCCTTCGGGCGCGCCGATCTGGTCGGTGCCGGTCTATGACGCCAAGCGCAACAACATCATCGTCACCACGGGCGAGAACACCTCGCATCCCGGTACTGATACTTCGGATGCAGTGATCGCCATCAACGCCGATACCGGCAAGGTGTCGTGGCAATACCAGGCCATGGCGGCCGACGTCTGGAACATGGCGTGCGACACAGGCTCGGGAACGAACGGGCCGAACTGCCCTGTGCTCTTCGGCGGCGACGGCCGTGACTACGATTTCGGCGCAGGCGCTGTGGTCGTCACGGCAGGCGGAAAAGACCTCGTCCTAGCTGGCCAGAAGTCCGGCCACGCCTGGGCGCTCGATGCTGCGACCGGCAAGGTCGTGTGGAGCCAGCGCGTCGGCGAAGGCACGGCGCTGGGCGGTGTACACTGGGGCATCGCGACGGACGGTGCGAACTTCATCGTGCCGATCAACGACCCGCTCGGCATGTCGGCCAACAAGGCCTTCATCGCCAAGCCCGGCATGTTCACATTCGACCTCAAGACCGGAAAGCCGACCTGGTCGTATGCGGCGCAGCCTGATTGCGCGGGCGAACGCAAAACGCTGGTCACCAACTGCGAAACTAAGTTCGGTTTCTCCGCCGCGCCTCTGGTCATCGACGGCGCCATCGTCGGCGCGACGCTGGGCGGCCAGGTCTTTGTGTTCGACGCAAAGACCGGCGCCGTGATGAACAGGTTCGATACCGTCGGTCCGATCGCGACGATCAATAAGGACGTCGCTGGCAAAGGCGGCTCGATCGACAGCCACGCGATCTCGGCCGGCGCCGGAATGCTGTTTGTGAACTCAGGCTACGGCTCATTCAGCCAGACGCCCGGCAACGTACTGATCGCCTATCGTCCGAAGAAGTAGGCGAAAGAAGCGCTACAAATGCAAAGCCCGCGGTTTGCGCCGCGGGCTTTGTTCGTTTGGAGCTTTGGGTCGGCCTACTTGCCGATGCCCATCGCATCGATCTTGATGAAGGCCGGTCCGAGAATGACGAGGAACAGCACAGGCAGGAAGAACACGATCATCGGGACCGTAAGCTTTGCCGGCAGGGCCGCCGCCTTCTTCTCGGCTTCCGTGATCCGCATTTCGCGGTTTTCCTTGGCCATGACGCGCAGCGCCGAACCCATCGGCGTACCGTATTTCTCGGCCTGCACCAGCGCCATGGCGACGCCCTTGACGCCCGGGTGGTTGGTGCGCTCGGCGAGGTTGTAATAAGCCTGACGACGATCCTGCAGGTAAGACAGTTCGGCGGTCGTCAGCGCCAGTTCCTCGGCCAGTTCAGCAGAGGCCGTACCGATTTCCTCGCCGACGCGGCCGAAGGCCTGCTCGATCGACATGCCGGACTCAACGCAGATCAGCATCATGTCCAGTGAGTCGGGGAAGGCGCGCATGATCGACGTGCGGCGCTTGGTAATCAGGTTCTCGAGGTAGACGTTCGGACCATAGAAGCCGAGCGCGAAGCCCAGGATGATCACGCCAAACTTCATCGCCGGCTGGAGGCCGTGGTCATTGATGAACCAGATGTACACGAACGCGATAAGGCCGAAAACCATCGGCAGGGCAAAACGGCAGAAGTAGAAGATCGACACGGGTTTGGGGCCACGCAGGCCTGCCTGGGTCAGCTTCTTCAGCACGCCCGGATCTTCCAGCATCTTTGCAAGGTCGAGCTTGTCGACGACCTTCTTCATCGCACTGGTGTCTTTGACGCGGATCGACTTCTTGGTGTCGCCTTCCAGCGCCGCCCGGCTACGCTTGCGTAGTTCTTCGCGGCGGTTGGCGACGGCCTTGAGACGGGTCGCCAGCTTGTCATTGGAGAAGACCGGCGCCGCGATCGTCATTACGGTCGCAAACATCGCGACAGCGGCGATCCCTGAAGCCAGTGTTACGGGATCCGTCAGGAAAGAGACCCAATCGATGTCCATGGTGCTCCCCTTCCGTCAGAACGCGAAGTTGATCATGGAACGCATGATGTAGATGCCCATGCCCATCAGCACCGCTGCGATCAGCAGGAGCAGATGGCCAAGGTCCGTCGTAAACAGCGTCATGATGTAGGCAGGCGTCGTGAAGTAGACGAGCAGCATGACGATGATCGGCAGCGCACCGATGATCATGGCCGACGCCTTGGCTTCCGATGACAGCGCCTTGATCTTTTCGCGCAGCAGTTTCCGCGACCGAAGCACGTTCGACAGGTTTCCGAGCGCTTCCGAGAGGTTGCCCCCGGCCTTCTGCTGGATGTTCAGAACGATGTTGAAGAAGTTCACTTCCTGGATCGGCGTGCGTTGGTACATGCGGTCCAGCGCCTGCGGGACATCGACGCCCATTGCAATCGCGTCACACACGACCTGGAACTCGCCGGCGAGCGGTTGGGGGCTCTCCTTCGCGATCATCTTGAGGCATTCGTGCAGCGGCAGGCCTGATTTCACACCACGAACGATCACATCGATCGCATCGGCAAACTGGCTGATGAATTTCTTCTGGCGGCCCGAGATCTTCATGCCCAGGAACCAGCGAGGCAGGCCGAAAGCAGCTGCGAAAGAGATGCCGGCCGCAGCCAGCAACATCATGCCCTCATTGAGCTTCATACCGAAGAACAGAATGCCAAATGCGACGACGCCAGACACGGCCGAGGCCATGTAGAACATAGGGATGGTGATATTCATGCCGGACTGCTTGATCTTGTCTTCAAGCGAAGCGCCAGCCCGCTTCTTGCGATTGGCTTCCTCGCGGTCGCGCAGCGCCTTGGTCGTGGCATCCATCTGCTTGCGGCGCGCCATGTTGGCGGCCTCCACGCCGCCAGTCCGACGCGCGCCGTCGCTTATCGCCTTGAGCCGCTTGGACTGTTTGCCGCGATCTCCGCCGACAAAGACCATTCCGAGGCCTGCGATCGCGACGAAGGCCAGGCCCGCGATCGCGTAGGTCATCATATCGGGCGTCACTTGTTTCCACCCTCTTCCAGCGCATCCAGGGCGCGGCCCAGATCGCCTTCCATGTTGAAGTACTTGGCGCGCTCCCAGAAGCGCGGGCGACCGATGCCAGTGCCGCGGTGCGTGCCGATGAGCTTGCCGTCCTTGTCCTCGCCGTCGATCTCGTAGCGCATCACGTCCTGCGTCACGATCACGTCGCCTTCGAGGCCCATGACCTCGGTGATCGACACGATCTTCCGCGAACCGTCACGCAGGCGCGAGGCCTGGATGACGACGTCGATCGAGCCCACGATCATCTCGCGGATCGTACGCTGCGGCAGCGTGAAGCCGCCCATGGTGATCATCGATTCCAGACGCGAGAGGCCTTCGCGCGGCGTGTTGGCGTGCAGCGTGCCCATCGAGCCGTCGTGGCCCGTGTTCATCGCTTGCAGAAGATCGAACGCTTCAGGTCCGCGAACCTCGCCCACGATGATCCTGTCAGGACGCATACGCAGGCAGTTCTTGACGAGGTCAGTCATCGAGACCCGGCCCTGACCTTCAAGGTTCGGCGGGCGGGTTTCGAGGCGCACGACGTGCGGCTGCTGCAGCTGAAGTTCGGCGGCGTCTTCGCAGGTGATGACGCGCTCGCCCGGCGCGATAAACGCCGTCAGTGTGTTGAGCAGCGTCGTCTTGCCCGAACCCGTACCGCCGGAGATCAGCACGTTGCAGCGGCATGCGCCGATGATACGCAGGATTTCAGCGCCCGGTTCCGAGATCGAACCGAAGCCTACGAGATCCGTGATCTTCAGCTTGTCTTTTCTGAACTTACGAATGGTGAGCGCGGGGCCGTCAATGGCCAGAGGCGGCGCGATGACGTTGACACGCGAACCGTCTGCCAGACGCGCGTCGCAGATCGGTGAACTCTCGTCGACGCGGCGGCCAACCTGGCTCACGATCCTTTGGCAGATGTTCATCAGCTGCGCGTTGTCGCGGAAGCGGATGTTCGTGCGCTGGATCTTGCCGGCGACCTCGATGTAGGTCGTGCCCGCGCCATTGACCATGATGTCGGCGATGTCGTCACGCGCCAGCAGGGGCTCAAGCGGACCGTAGCCAAGAACGTCGTTGCAGATATCCTCGAGCAGTGTCTCCTGCTCGGCGACGCTCATCACCACATTCTTGATAGAGACGATCTCGATGACGATGTCGCGGATCTCTTCGCGTGCGGATTCCTGGTCGAGCTGCGCCAGCTGCGACAGGTCGATCGTATCGATCAGCGCGTTGAAGACCTCGGTTTTCGTTCGGTAGTATTCGTCCGACCGGTTGTCGATCGCAGCGACCTTCTCCTTCGGCGGAGGCGGCGGAGCGGCCTTGGGCTTGCTCGACGCGGCAGCAGCCTGCGGCTTCGGTCCGCCTGCGGGACGCGGCGGAGGCGGCGGCGGGTCGCTGAGAGCAGCAGCGACGGCGGCAACAGCCTTCGGCGGCGGTGGCGGCGTGGTTAACCGCGGAGCTTCGGCCGCCGCGGTCGGCGGCGGGACAGAGGGTCCGCCCGTCGTCGTGCGTTTGCCGAACATCCCCTACTCCTACTTGCCCAACAGCTTCTTCAGCATGGAGGGCTTTTCTATCTGTACCGGACGACCCGTCAGTTGCGCGGCGAGCTGGTCCAGCCCCTGCGCAACTTTCGAATCCGGCGCGACATCGAAGATCATCTGGCCGTTGTTGGCCGCCGTGCCGAACAGCTGCGCGTCGAACGGCAGGATCAGCGTCGGATCAATGCCGATCGCCTGGCCGAAATCCTTCGCAGGAATTTCCGGGCGCTTCGGCAGGCCAACCATGTTCAGCACAAGCTTCGGCGGATTGTCGTTCGGACGCGCCGCCTTGAGGAAGTCGATCAGGTTCTTGCCGTTGCGCAGCGAGGCCAGGTCGGGGCCCGCAACGACAACAAGCTCGTCAGCCGAGATAACGGTCGACTTGAACCAGTCGCTCCAGATGTGCGGCAGGTCGAGCACCACGAACGGCACGGAACCGCGCACCTGCTCTAGCACGCGGACATAGGTTTCCGGGTCGAGATTGTAGGTGCGATCCAGCGTGGCCGGCGCCGTGAAGAGCGACAGGCGGTCCGTCGCCTTGGTAATCAGGCGGCCCATGACGGCGTCGTCGAAGCGATCTGGCGACATCAGGGCGTCTGCGATCGTCGCAGCCGTATCCTGGTTGAAATCGAGACCCGTGGTCCCGAAGTTCAAATCGAGGTCGACCAACGTCGAGTTGACCTTGCAGCGTTCCGAGAGAGCCCAGGCGAGGTTGTGCGCGATCGAGGAAGCGCCGACACCGCCCTTTACACCCGTGATCGCGATAGTCTTGCCGGCAAACGGAGCTTCCGGGTCGGCGAACAGGTTGCCGATCGAACGGATCAGCTGCACCGGATCGATCGGAGCAACGAGATATTCCGACACGCCACGGCGCATCAGTTCTCGATAAAGGCGGATATCGTTGGTCTGGCCGAGCACGAGGACACGAATGTTCTCGTCGCAGTATTCCGCCAGTGAATCGAGCTCGCTCAGGAGCTGGCGCGGGTCGCCCGCGCTCTCGATGATCAGCAGGTTCGGGGTCGTCTCGTTGACGTAATACTGGATCGCAGCCGGCGTGCCGCCTTCGAAGACGTCCATTGTGACGTTCTTCATGCGGCGATCATTCATGATCGTGCGCAGGAGCGTGAGCGACGACGTACGCGTGCAGAAGCCGTGCACGGTGATACGCGGAATCGGACGGTCGCCGCCCGAGTGTTGGGCGCCGAACGAATAGTCATAGCCGAGGCCCTGCCCTGCGGCGTCTTCCTCGGCCACCGGTTCGGCGTCCATGGCAGTCAGCGGCGGCATGTCGTCGGCAGGGGCGGCAGGCTTCGGATGCAGCCAGCCTTGCGACTGCTCCGCTGCCGGCGCGCCTTGC
>Ga0247823_10004359_pt1 | contig 11347 bp, 11 predicted proteins | sample 13C_PalmiticAcid_2_FD_192426 | JGI IMG/M metagenome (GOLD analysis project Ga0247823, IMG submission 192426) | Soil microbial communities from agricultural site in Penn Yan, New York, United States - 13C_PalmiticAcid_Day30 | ecosystem: Environmental > Terrestrial > Soil > Agricultural land...
AGACGAAGGGAAAGGAACTTCTACCGGTATTCAACGGCTTGATCATTGTCAACGGCAAAGAAGTTCCAACGTACCGCGTCTTCACAAACGATGACGGCTTGCTGACCGAAGCCACATCTGACGCAAAGCCTTTCTACATGACGCATGAGGACACCGCAGCGCTTGTCGAGAAGGAGCAGTCCGCACGGCTTGATGCGAGCGTCAAGGAAGCGGAGAAGCGTAAGCAAAAGGATCGTGACGCAGAGCTGAGAGGAAGGAAAAATGCCGACGCACTTAAGAGCCGCCCACTCGTAGACAAACTAGGAGGTAGCTAATGCCCATTCTTGACACCACACAGTGGGGGGTGGAAGCAACAACAGACGCGCCCGCACTGAACAAACCCGCGCCAAAAACAGGCTTCGTTGATGGCGTCAAAGCCACGTGGCAGCAGGAAAGCATTTGGGTTCCCAGCAAGGTTCGCTCAGTCACAGAGTACCCCAACGACTCGTCATTTGATTTCAAGTCCTACGACAAGAAGTATTGGCCGCTTGTTGCCGAGGCACGCAACAAGGAGCATGCCGAGGACATGGTTGCTCAGTTCGAAAAGGAGCAAGAGAACAAGAACATCATGGAAAACCAAAGCTTCGCGCTGGGGTTGACCACCAACATAGCTGTAGGGCTCACAAACCCGCTGAACTACATCGGAGTAGGCAAGGCAGCAACAATCGCTGCCGCTGCGGCCAAAGGCGCTGTTGGCGCAGTTGCTGGTACTGCAGCGACCGAAGTCGTGCTTCAGGGACGCCAAGTGGACAGAAGCACGTCAGACAGTCTGTACAACATCGCTGGAGCAGCCGTCTTGGGCGCGCCTCTTGGTGCTGGTTCAAAGTTAATCAGCAACAAGCTCGCGCGTGGTTCTTTCCTTTCGAACGAAGCTCCAGACGCCGAACTAGCTCCAATTGCTAGAGAACTCGCCTTCGGTGGTCGTGACTCCATTGGTGCAGCGCGCGCCACGGAGCGGACTATGACGGACTCCAAGCTGGTCTCGATTCCGTTCCTTCCCAAAAGCTGGACTGAGCCTGTTGCGCGCATGGCCTTGCCATTTGCACGTTCAGCAAACCAACGCCTTCAGACCTCGACGCTCTCCAGCGTTCGAAATGCGCAGAACATCCTGCTACGCACAAGCCTAGCAACTGAGGGAAACGCGCTCGGCGTAGCAAATCAAGTTCCTATCGAGGTGGCTGTTGGGCAGCGTTCGGGAACGATGCTCACAGCACTTAAAGAGACTGATTTCAACTTGCGCGAAGCATGGTGGAAGAAGGTTGAAGGAGGAACCTACGACAAGCAAGAGATTCTGGATGCACTGCGCGCACAAGATCCAACTCTCGGCGACAACTACCAGCTCAACCGGACTTCCTTCGACAAGGTGCTAAAGATCTACATGGCAGACGACGCCAGTGTCGGCTCCCGTATGCACGAGGTAGTTGAACGCGTAAAACGCGCCGCAGAACAGCGTGCAGCCCTGGACGCAGACAAGATTGACTTCGGCTTAGCCAGGAAGGAAGACCTCATCGACATTGCGACTGGCGAGAGGCTAGGAAACCCAGATGACAGCATCCATGTTGTTCTTCTCCGTGAGCTTCGGGAACAACGCGCCGCATTGGTAGCAGAACGCGAGACTCTGAAGGCGACACGCACAAGGAAGGGACCTCTCACACCAGACGAGAAGGCGGCACGCAAGACCTTGGATGACAAGATTGCTGGCCACGATGAGGCCGTGAGGGCCAAGAGCGCAGAGGTAGACAAGCTCCGAGCCGAATTCGATTCGATCATTCCAAGCTCAAAGACTCACAAGTTCGCCTATGAGGACGGTGCGCACTACCTGCATCGCGTCTTTGACAAAGGTCGAATCATGGGCAACCGAAAAGGCTTCATCGACGCGCTCATTCAAGGTTGGGCAGCGAGAAACCCAGAACTGAACATGTCTGATATGGACGTGATCTACGACCTCCGGCACGCAGCCGAGACCGCCACGAACAAGCTGATGAACGAAGAAGACCTTGTGAGCTTGGGCGACCTAGTGAAAAACCTTGATCTCCCCGGCAAGTATACGAAGGGTAGAACTCTCAACGTAGACGACAGGTATCTCACAAACTGGACGCATGACGACGTAACCGCCACTGAGGCATTCCACATCACACAGGCCACAGTCGATGTTGAGCTAGCCCGACAAGGCGTGAAGTTCAACGAACTCTTGAACGACATCAAAAGGGAGAAGAGTGCCCGGGTTGAGGCCATCAATGAAGAACACGGCGTAGGAACGAAAAAGGCCGCAAACCTGATCGCCAAAGTCAACAGTGAAGCCGAGAAGGACATTGCTGAACTTGAGTACGCGATGCGTCGTCTCAAGAGACAGAGCCCGCTAGGTCAAACAGCGACTATGAAGTCCGCAAACAGCTGGCTAGATCGTGCGAACCGCCTTGCCGGCATGGCACAGCTCGGGTCTTCCGCGCTTCCGAACTCCTTGGGTGACGTGGCTTCTGTTGCTAGGACGATGGGGTCAGGATCAACGTACAAACTGATTGGCAAGATGTTCACGAGCGAAGCTCGCGCCGACATGAAGGCAAACGCTAAGCAGCTTGGCGTTCTGTCCAGCTTGGTTGACAAGACAGTACGCGAAGCACACCTAGGCGATCAACTCGCCGAGTCGATGAATCCGAACAAAGGGTTCAAGAGCACATCCTTGCAGACACTAGACCGGGGACTAGACCACGTCGGAAATGCCTACGCAAAGTACTCGCTCATAGATGGATGGTCACGAGTTGGCCGCACTGTTGCATCTACTGCGAGTGTGCAGCACATCCTTGAAGCAGGTGAAAAGGGCTGGGGAAAGCTGTCCGGTACCACTCGCACCGACCTTGCCAAGTTCTACATTGACGAGGACATGCTGAACCGAATCACAGTTCAGGCCAAAAAGCATGGCGACGACAAGAGCGGCGTCAAGTTTGCTGGCGTCGAAAAGTGGGACGACGTAGAAGCCGCCCGCGTTTTCCAGGCGTCTGTATACGCGCACACCGAGCATGCGCTGAACATTCCTTCAATCGGTACCGGATCGCAGTTCATGACTGAGACGTTCTTCGGCCGCATGTTGACCCGGTTCAAGACCTTCAACAACGCGTCGCATGAAAGCTCGCTGCTGTCCTCGATGCAGAACCGGGAGTACTCACGAATCATCACCGGCACGCTCAACTACGCGTTCTGGGGTTTTGCTGGCACCTATGCGTATGACGTTGTCTCCGGCAGACCGCACGACTTTGACACGTACTTTGGCAGCAAGGACGCGATGATCATGACCGCCTGGAAGACGCTCGCCAAGGGCGGATACGTGGCTGCAGCATCCGACGCTTTTGTCACCGTCTCCAAGCTAGCAGGGCACAAGAGCCTAGGTCCGATCAGCGAAGTGTGGCGCGCAGTCATCCCGGAAGCCATTGAAGAAGAGATCTTTCCCAAGTTCGACAGGCTCAGTGCTCCAGAGAAGGCGCTGGGTCCGACCTACGGCTATGCCTCCCAGGCGTTTAAGACCATTACGGGCTTCATGGATGGCGACATAAGCGAGAAGGACATTCACGGCGTCCGCACGATGCTGCCAGGTCAGAACATCGGCTGGCTTCGCCGTGGCATCGACTACGTTGAAGAGTATCTGGGAGGATATGCCGCAGATCGCAAGCTTGTCGATAAATAGAAGGGACAACAAAAAGGCCCTCAATGGATAACCAAGAACAAGAAGAAAAGAGACTGCAAGGAAGACCAACAAAGCCAGATGAAGAACTGGCATGGCGCCGAAAGAGCACTCCACCAGTAAGCCACTTGCTCGGTAAGAAGCAGATACCAAAGAGATTTCAAGCCATCCTGTGCTTGATGCAGGACGACAGAAGCGCGACAGGCAGAGTGCTCACCCGCGAGCACCTGGATGAAATGCCTTCCACGAAAGCGCTCCCGAAGCAGGAAAAGGACTTGCTTTACGGCTACTGGCCGCACTGGCAAACGGATGTGGCTCAGATGACCGCTATTGCTCTTCTACGGAAGGAGCAGGCAGACCTAGCAGCCAAGTCGCTGAAGGTCGCCGAAATCATCGAGCGTCGTGAAGGGTTCGACAACCTGTCCCTTCATGAGCAAATGAAGATCACAGCGAAAGTGCTGGACAAGCAGTTTCAGCATGCAGCTCTGATCGTTGCTTCGACTTCAGCCGAGGACATTTCTGAGGAGAACGCAAAGCTTGCAGTTGACCTGTTCAAAACACGGGTCATGTACCTCAAAGACGTTCATTGGATACGCGAGAAGATTTGGGATTTGAGTGAACGACTTGAGCAGAAAGCCCGCGAGGACTTTCTGAATGGACAGGACGATGACGAGCTGCAAGCAATTTTGCTTTCCGCAGATGAAGTCATTCAGAGAAAGGCGTCTCGATAAGTGTCTTCTGTAAGCGGCACTAAGTCGTATCAGAAACGCGCAGACGGCAACTCACTACCTCCACTAAACGGCAAAGCATCACCCAGGGCAAAGCGCGTCGATTGCACCTTTCACCGGTTCTTCGGTGTGTGGTGCGTACAGCCTTTCAACAACTGGCAGGTACCAGAGTTTCACCACCAGCTGCTGGACTTCCTGTCCGACTACAAGAGCTGGGACAACAACACCGGGCTGGTCCAGATATTCCGCGGTGCCGGCAAGTCCACGATGTTGGGCCTGTGGATCACTTGGATGCTTACGCAAGACCCCACCTTGCGCTTCCTGATCATCTCGGCGGACCACAGCCTTGCGCAGAAGATCACAACTGACATTCAAAGCATCATCCGCAGCCATCCGCTCGCAAAGCACCTGCACGGCGCAGAAGGCACATGGCGGACTGACTCCCTCGTGGTCGCGGGAAGCACTGACGGTCGAAACCTAAGCGTCAGTTCTCGAAGTATTGAATCAAACATCACCGGTGCGCGTGCTGACGTAATCGTCTACGACGACGTTGAAGTCCGAGAGAACAGCGCAACGGACTACAAGCGCGATCAGCTGCGCATCAAGCTCGACGAACCAACACACATCTTGGTTCCAGGCGGTTATGAACTCTTCGTAGGGACGCCGCATAGCTTTGACTCGATCTACACGGAGCTAGAAGGAACCAGCGGCAAGGAAGACCCATTCCGCACAGGATGCTCGTCTCTGAAGATTCCTGTGATGACAGACGTTCAAGGGGAGTTTCCGAACTTCACCGGAACGCCTACATGGCCTGAGCGCTTCACAGCTGCTGATATCAAGAAGCGGCAAGACGGTTCAAAGACCAAGGGGCATTTTCTATCTCAGTACTTGCTCCAGCCGTACAACCCGAGCGAAACCGTACTTGATCCGACGCTGATTTCGACGTACAGCTTTGAGCTAGAGGTTCACACAGCCAATGGCAGCACTCTTGCCCGACTCAAGGACTACAGGGTCATGGGCGTCTCTGCGTACTGGGACCCGTCGATGGCAACGCTGCAAACAGACGACAGCGTTCTTGCCATCGTCTTCACGACCGAGGACGGGAACTACTTCATTCATCGAGCGATAAAACTGGATGGTGGTGCAGAGGAGCAGTGCCACCAAGTCATCCAGGCAATGCGTGACAACCACGTCTCTCATGTGTTCATCGAGACCAACGGAATCGGCAACTTTCTGCCCTCGATATTCCGCAAAATCGCAGAGGGCAAAGGGGTCACATGCGAAGGCAAGCACACCAGTCAGAACAAGCTGGAAAAGATCATGCACGCTTACGAAACCCGACTTTCAGCTGGGTTCCTGCATGCGCACAAGTCAGTGATGGACACGCCATTTCGAACACAGCTAAGGGACTTCAACCACCGCAGTGTCGGTAGAGGAAAGGACGACTTCATCGACGCTGTAGCAATGGCGATCCTGGCGCAGCCTATTCGCATCAAGGCTGGTCACTACGGCGTGCGCTCAAGCACTTGGCAGGCGGCAAATGGCGGAGGCTCCATTGAATGTGAATCGGACGGAGTTTGCTTCTAGAGAGATAAATATTTCTAAAGAGGCAAGCATCAATGACAGTAAGCGCACAGTCACCAGTAATCACCTACACCGCAAACGGATCGGCAACGGATTTCGCATATCCGTTCCTCGTCATTCTTCCAACTGACCTGAAGGTCTACTTCAACAACATCGAAGTCACAACGGGCTTCGTTGTTTCGGGAACAGGTGTTGAAGCTGGTGGAACTGTTGCGTTCACATCGCCACCGGCCAACGGGACTTTGATCAAGCTCCTGCGTTCACTTTCGCTAGACCGCACAACGGACTATGTCGAAGGTGGTGCACTCCGCGCCGCAGTGCTAGATGCCGACATTGATCGTGTCGTGATGATGCTCCAAGACGTTCGCGCTGACGCTGCGTCTCTTGTTGAGTTCGCTGCACTGCTAGACGAGACACGCGAAAACATCGACAACATCGAAGCCAATGCCGCTGCGGCAGCAGCGTCCGCAGAAGCGGCGCTTGTCTCAGAGAACAATGCTGACGCGTCAGAAGCAGCCGCAGCGGCAGCCGCAAGCACAGCGACAACACAAGCGGGCATTGCGATCACACAGGCAGGCATAGCCACAACTCAAGCCGCAAACGCATCAACGTCCGCAAGTACCGCCGCAACACAGGCAGGTATAGCCACTACGCAGGCCGGCAGCGCCAGCACCTCGGCCAGCACCGCAACCACACAAGCAGGAATCGCCACAGCACAAGCTGGTACCGCGACAACTCAAGCAACCAACGCGTCTAGCTCAGCAGCCGCCGCAGCAGCAAGCGCATTGGATGCTGCAAACCGCGTTCCGAAGACGAGCAACACGGGTTCAGCGGTGATGCCTGCGGGTACATCGGCACAACGCGATGCCGTTCCCGCCAGCGGCTACACGCGCTTCAACACAACTCTCCAATCACTGGAGGTCTACAACGACGCCGCTCTAGCTTGGGTTCCTGCGGGCCAAGGTGCAACAGGCGCTGTTGGCAACCCAGTCTTCTATGAGAACGACAAGGTGATCACGGGTGACTACACCGTTCCTAGCAACAAGAACGCCATGTCAGCGGGGCCTATCGAAATCGCCCTTGGGGTAGACGTGACGCTCGCTGGCGATGCCATATGGAGAATCGTATGACAACAGTAATCAGAGGCTCAGACAACTTCGATACTTCGCCATCGCAGCGCAGCATGATTCAAGTTCGGTACGGCAACGGCTTCGGATCGACAAACACGAGCGTACGCCGTTGGTCCATCGGGGTTCGCGTTCTGGGCACGGACATTTACTCCACTGATAGCGCCACGCTAGGCGGCTCGTTCACTATCGTCAACGACGGTGTCTACGCAATCTCCTACAGCGATCAGTTCAATACAGCTGGCGGCGTCGTCATCTCGAACACGAACACAAACCTTGCTGGTTTAGCTGCCTACACCGACATCTTGGCTATTCAGACTAGCGGCGGAGCAAATCAAGCTGCTACCGCGTCATGGACGGGCTTTCTGCAAGCTGGCACGGTGATCCGGGCACGTTCATACGGTGCCGTGCCGGTCGCCGGTACCACCAATGCAGCCGAGCAATTCACCATCGTGAGGGTTGGCTAATGAGTACCGCCAAATTCAACACATGGCTGAACACCGATGGCACTGAGAACTTCAAGGTGCGTGCGTGGGTGAACTTCAACGGCACAGGCACTGTTGCCATTCGTGCCGCAGGAAACGTCAGCTCGATCACCGACAACGGTTTGGGGGACTACACCGTCAACTTTACCAACGCACTGTCAGACGCGAACTATTCCGTTCTTGTGACTGGCGACAACAGCGGGTCGTCCGCGTTCCTTCCATTTCTACGCACGAACGCATCTGTTCCAGCAGTGGGGTCGATTCGTATCGGCCTCGCAAACTCGTCGTTCTCATCCGCTGATGTGACGTACGCAAACGTCACGGTAGTTCGATAAGGAGAACAACAATGAGCACACTAAGAACAAACACCCTCAGCAACGTCGCGGGTACCAAGACAGTTTCAACCGACACGGTCGTCGATGGGTCTGCAAAGGCATGGGTCAACTTCAACGGTACTGGCACTGTAGCCATTCGCGGCAGCTTCAACGTGTCAAGCATCACGGATAACGGGCTTGGAAACTACTTCGTGAACTTCGCAACGGCGATGCCAAACACGAACTACTGCACCCAGATCAGCATGGAAGTGGCTAGCAACGGTTCTACGTATGTCGTGCCAAACATCAACTCGACCGCCCCAACGGTGAACTTCACGCCCGTCCTCACTGTAGGTACTGGTGGAACAACAACTTCTGCTGACTCTGCGCGTATTTGTGTCGCGGTGTTCTCGTAACAATAAGGAGACTTCAATGTCCGAACAAAGAATCGTATTCACAAATCCCGATGGCACAGTGGGTGTCATCATCCCTGCCCCTGGCATCAGCCTAGCGCGTGCAGTTCAAGACGTGCCAGCAACGGCAACAGCAGAGGTCATCGTTGATGCAGAAGCACTACCCGCCGACAGACTGTTTAGAGCAGCTTGGACACTTCAAGACGAAGCGCTTGTTGAATGTCCTGTGAAGAGCAAGGTGGTGGCGCATGAGCTACGCCGTGCCAAGCGCGCTGCTGAGTTCGCGCCCTTTGACGATGTGATCGCCAAGCGGCTTCCAGGCGAAGAGGAAGCTGAAGCAGAACGTGTGCTGATCCGCGCGAAGTACGCGGCACTTCAAGACTCCCTCGACAGCGCAGAGACAGTTGAAGAACTGAAGTCGATCCTGAAGTCACACTAGCCGAAGAAGCGAACAGGCTCTTCTTCATTTTTGAGTTGTTCAGCTTCTTTCGCGGAGAGGCCAGGCAACTGTACGGATGTCAGTATGACATCGGCAGCTCGGAGTATTCCGTCAAAGTTTTGCGCCTCCAACGCGGCATTACCCATTTTCTTAAACGCATCGTGATTTGCTGCATTGAAGATACAAGTGTTAAACGCAGCCCTAGCTTCGGGCTCAAGATAAAGACAGTTCTTGTTCCACCACACTTGGCACCGAACGACTACCTCTCTGACCTCGGTTGTGTTTAACGAAAAGAACAGCTCTCGCCACAAGCTGAACGCTTCTTGATGCGCTTGCAGTCGCTTGTCAAGAGCGGCCATGCGCAGCAGATTCTTTGTGCGATGGTCTTCAAGGTCAGTGGAGAAGCGATACTTCACTTCCTCGACCAGTTTGGTGATGTTGGCAACATCTTCCTTCGTCGCAAGGTTCTTTCCCTTTTCAGTAAGGTAGCTTCCAAAAAAAGCCCTCGCGAAGAACAAGACGCAGATCGACACGACGAGTCCTGAAATGGACCCTACGCCCAGCGCAGTGAGAACAGTTTCAGCATTCATGATCAATCCTCAACTTCGTCCGACAAGGGGCACTAGCTCGCATTCACAACGTCCAGATTGTTGTCCACGACGTACTTTTGGCCTTCTGAGGTAAACCAGAAATAGTCGCTGTCCTTGTGAACAAGGTCTCTGCTCACCAACTGAGTGATTGCATGCGAAAGCCGAAGACGAGTTAGGCCGGTTTCTCTTTCAAGATCACGATAGTCCACAGGCGGGTCAGCATGAACAAGCGTGTGAACAACTGAACGCTCTTCAGCAGAGAGCTTGATTGCCTTTTCGCGCTCTGCAATTTCTTCTCGATGCCGCGCTCGCTCCTTCGCGTCAGCGGCAGCATCTAACCCCGCTATCACACTGACAAGCTTGTAGATGACTGCTGCAATGGGCAACGCAATGATCACAGGGACTGGTGCGGTGTAAGACAAGACGCCCCACAACCATGTAGCAGCGGCGCCCAGCCACCCAAGCCACGTTGGAAGGTGCTCGGCAGACACCTCAAGCACTTTCGTGACGCCTCCGAGCACCACAATGAATGCACCAAATGCTTTCCAAAATCCCATACCCCATCTCCTTGTTGCGCACATCGTAGCAACACCCTGAGTTGGGCGCCCAAGAGAAAGCCCGCACGCAGCGGGCTTGGCAAGGGGGTTAAAACGCCCTACAGCAGCTTAAACAACCAGGCGCAAGGGCTGGGACGCTGGAACAGGCGTTGCAAGCTGCACGGGCACCTGCTCCCCATCCGTAAGCCGCACCGCTTTCCGCATCACGTCGTCTTCAATGACGTGCGCGTAGACCATCGTGCTTTGAATGGTTTTGTGTCCCAAGAATTTCTGCAGCTCCAACAAGTTCAAGCCTGCCTGGAGCAGATGCACGGCGCGCGTGTGGCGCAGTGTGTGAAGGGTGACTCCGCCTTCTGTCTCGTCCAAGTTGGCGCGTTTGACTGCACCTTTCACCCAACGACCTTCGTTCAGCCGCCCTTCCTTGGAGCCGAAGACGAAATCACCTTTGTCGAGTTCACGACGGCGGTTGAAGATTTCCTTCATGGTGTCCGTCATGAATAGAGTTCCATCCACGCTGCCCTTTAAGCGCTTGATGAAGACAGTGCCCTTCTTGAGATCCACTTGCGTCCAGCGCATCGTCGATATCTCCTTGTAGCGACATCCAGTCTCGTACAGCAGCCTCACGAGGTCGAAGTTCTCCTGCTTCTGCGCTTTCACCCACTTGTCAGCAACGTCCACGGGATCAAGCACTGACAGCAAGGATGCGTACTCACCCTTTGTGAGCCAACGAAGACGACCGCTGTCATGTTTGATGCGCTTCATCTTCTTGCGCACCGTGTACCCCATTTCACCCACGTGCGTGATCATGGCGTTGAAATACGAGACGCTGACCTTGAGTGTGCTTTCCGCATATCCCTCATCGCGCTTGTCTTGAAGCACCTTCTGCAGATCAGCGTCAGTGATCCTGTCAAGGTAGTGATCTGGAGCAGCGCGGAAGTACCGCAAGTGGATTTCACAGCTCTGATGACTTGGGAGGTGCGAACGGCTCGCAATGAAGGTATCAAGAGCAGCATGGAGCCTGATCGGCTTCTTGCCAGCTAAGACAACCTCTTGCACAAGTTCAGACTTGCGCTTGGCCATGATGCGCTCTGCATCACGTCGGACGCTTGTGTGAGTGCTCTCGGCAACCTTTTGCCCCTTCACACTAAAGCGCATATGCCACGTCTGCCCACGCAGCAAAAGGCCCCCGTAGTTCGTCGTAGATTTGCCCGCCATTTTTTTCCTTTGTAGCTGCCGCAGCAACGCTTCCACGACTGTGCAGATTTTGTCACTGCGGCTGCATTTAATGCTATGGGGCAGTTCTACTTTTTACGACCTGTTTTTTGCGCGAAAAAAGGCGAATTTTGCGCATCAAAAATGCTCGGAGGGGTAACATAGGTGCTTAAGGGCAGTCAA
>Ga0247823_10004361_pt1 | contig 11343 bp, 17 predicted proteins | sample 13C_PalmiticAcid_2_FD_192426 | JGI IMG/M metagenome (GOLD analysis project Ga0247823, IMG submission 192426) | Soil microbial communities from agricultural site in Penn Yan, New York, United States - 13C_PalmiticAcid_Day30 | ecosystem: Environmental > Terrestrial > Soil > Agricultural land...
AAGCACCCCGAATCGGGAGCAGCAGCCCTTTGAGCTGCCGGGAAGTAGTCTCCCATCCGTGTCGGTTCCCTCTTCCGATAGGCGGCGGAGGCAGCCACAACAAGCACGGCAGCCGGGCACCTTGTTTCTTCTCGGCGTTGGAGCCAAAAGGGGCGAGATGGAGGGGGAGCTGTTGGGTATTAAAGGACGCGCCGCTTCCCTCCACCTTCTCCTCTCATCTCTTTCTGCTTTTTCCATCCCCCCTTAAAGTTTGAGGGAAGAACATCGCCGCCAGACAGACCGTTCAACAAACCCTTGACTTCAAGTCGCTCAACGCAACCATGGTCGACTCTCGGAGACTCAGCTGCTGTTCGGAAGCATCCATTCCATGCTACTCATTTTCTCCCTCGAACACGGCTGCCGAACCAGGCATGCTTGCTCCAGCTAAGACAGCGGCGGTAAGTCAACATGATGATCCTCCCCAGTGTCCAGCCAGTGCTCACTGCCTCACAATGGCTATCTTCTTTGCTACCCTGTTTCAAATGCATGAGGGGGATCCATACTGACCTACCACTGCAGCATATGCCCGGTATCCGCTGCCCAACCTGTGCCAGCGAGGGCCGGGAGATCTGGGTGCTTGAGGGTTCGCTCTGTCCGTACTGCAGGACACCCTGCCTGTAGCAAGGCTACTTGGGGGGTGGACGGTCACTGGGCGATGAATCTACAATTTTGGTTGTGTCGGGAGTTTGGGAGGGTCTTGATACAATGTCCAGATTGTCTCACACCAAAGCAGTATTTCCTCCCATGGCGTGCCCATGGTATAGTGCCAGGCGAAGAACCATCCGAGTTGCATTTTTAAGACCCGACATCCCGAATCCATCTTTTCCAACCCCGCTGCCGTGAAACGTGAGTTGCGGTTGTTGATGCCCGACACTCGAGCTGTGTGCAACGCTTGAGACACGCATCCGTGTCAGCCACCCTCCATCGAAAGTCATGCCGAACGTGGCCGTGAGACCGAACACTCGACATCCTGGCCCCAATTGGGTCGGTTGCACGAAGTCGGCTGCAACATCCAAGTGGACAGAGAGGGTGAGGGTGGATATCCCAGAGCTGGTGTTGAGGCTGACGGACCGCCAGCAGTTGGAGAGAGGGATTGGCCGGGTGGGTCCATTACCTAAGCCGCCCGCAAAGTCGACCTCCATAAAAATGGCGTCCACTAAAATTTTCCTTTCCAACAAAACAATCACCACCTTCCTCAGCAACTTTCGTTTGCTGCTTCTCCCGTGCTGCTCGCTGGCACGGAGAGAACCACTCCTATGCAGGATATTGTTATTGAAACACAATTGGATCAACCAATTGCCAACATTCACCATGCGGTGATGCGGTACACCAGGTAGGTCGGGCTCATCACAGGGAGCACCGAAACGCGCTCTCTGTTGGTTGCCCCTTCATCAACACACCATCAACCAAAGGGTACGTTTCATTCCTTTTCTCCCACTTCACACCCGAAGCGCCTTCACTTCCGCTGTCGTTATGATGAGCGTAATTTGCGATTGATACCGTCAGGTGGTCCCCTTTCGCCGGGTGGACTATACCTGTCGGACACATGATAGTCATTCTTACATATTCTGAACTCCACGACAACATCCCTCTCATTGCATTCACTACCTTCTATTTGGTTGTGGACACGCGGCTAACAGGGTTGTCAGATATTCATCCATTTAAACGGTAGACACCTTCGGTGCAACGGACAGTCTCTGGAAGGCTGGTTTTGCGCACTTGGTGGTTGGGGGAGCCTGGGTTCAGGCGGGCCCAGTTCTAGGAGTTCTTCGATAGAATACATGATCTTTGCACTATGCACTCCTCGCTGCCTCATGACTTCTTTGCCTCTTGCCGTGTCATGCGCAATGAGTCTCATTGGCGCCGTTCCTTTGGCCCAGGGCATCACTCTCGTGGTCTCCTCCACTGTTCGCCAGCCTGGCAATTTGCTGTCGATATCTGACTTCCCAGTCCTTTAGAATATTATGGCACACAAAAACTCGTCCGGTAGGGACCCTAGCAAGTGCCCAACCTGCATTGAGCGAAGTTTCCCTGTCCCCATTGGAGTACACCCACATTGTCTCGGAACTCACACCTCCACGCCGCGGGGTTGCTCAGACAAGTGACCAAGGAGAAGATCAAGGCATGTATTCCCGTGGTATCTAGATAAAACAAGAGATGGTCCTTTAATAGAAGATAAGGTCGATGTGCTTGGCCGCATCGTCCTCGTATCTCTGCTTCAGCGCCTCCCTGCACAGGAGTTTCGCCAGAGGCAGCATGGTTTCCCGCATGTCGACGATGCCTCGCTTTTTCTGGTCGATGTGTGACGCGTCGACGACAATCCTCTTCAGGTTGTCCAGACAAAGAGCTTCTGAGACTTTGAATTAGCAAACCATGACCCCCAACCGGAGAACTTTGCATGTGTCGTACCGTTCTCGATCAGGTCGATGAGGCGTTGTGGTGTGCCAACGGCAATCCCAGTACGGGACTTTTTGAGGAAGGAAACCTGTTCCTCGACCTTGAAATGCTTGGCGAACTGAGAGCTCCCGGTTAGCATCGACACCAGGTGCGGTGGTTCTGGGGGGTTTGGCGTTTCTTACCAGTTTCGCCACGGAACAATCCTTCTTTTGGAATTTTCTGACTGCTCTGAAGAACTGTTGTCAGCCTTCTTGCAAAAGCAGCATGGCCCTCCTCAAGCGGTCTCGGACACCCCTTACCGAACAAGGTCTGCCGCGCGGAGGCCGGCCCCCGCCACGATGATGGTGTGTGGCGAGCCAGACTTCTTGGGGGCCTGATCGAGCTTCTCTGTCTCGCCCTTGAAGGCCTCGAGAAAATCTGGTAGGTTCTCTGTGGACCGTGGCTTGTTCCACGATGTGCTGTCTCGGATGTTGTTTGCTGTGTCTCCATCAGCTTCCTTGGTCCAGCCGATCTTCCCGAGATTGTAAATGCTCACCTGAGATGTACAGGTCAGACAACTCGACCGGACTCAGGTCCGTCCCGAAGCGGCGTGTCTTTTGCGCGATGTGATCGGCCACGAGCTGGCCGTCCATGCGCTCAAATGCCCTGTTCAGGCCCGCTTCCATATCCAGGTCGTCCTCGTCTTCGCGCACCTTCTTCTGCTTCTTCTGCTTCTTCCGGGGCTTGTCGTCATCTTGGACCTTTCTTTTCTTGGTGTGCTGTTCCTCGGTTGCCATGGTGCTAGAGCGGTTGCCCGGTTTGTAGACGACCAAGTAGGTGTGAACCGTTTTGAGATTTTGCAGACGTGCGAGTATGTCTGCTATGTCTGTATCACCGGGGATGGTTCCACGGTTATGTTTGTCCTGCTTGCGGTGGATGTCTTTTGGTTCTGGCGCTGTCCTGGTGTTGGGTTGATGAGATGCTGGTTCACTTGTACCGAAAATTCTCGAGTTTGGATGAGTGCGAATACTAGGGAATGAAGATATGCACTGTATTTTTGGCTAACTCGCCGGAAATTAGGCACCGTCTGTGTGCTGGAATGGAGCGATTAGCAGGCTACACACTGTGTGGCATCAGTAGGATGTACAGTGCGAATGTCGATTCCGCAGTGAAACAACTGAACTTCAGCAGAACGAAGAGCCCCAGTTCCCGAGCTGCATCGTTGAAGCCCAGCCTCAAACGTTTTCATCGTCTTTTTCTTCCTTTTGCCTGTGATTCTTTTCTCTTGATCCCGATCGCCCTATCAAGTAATTGACGACGTCGCTGTTTCGGAGTGTTTCAGTGATAAGATTCAGAGCTAGCTGGGGTCTCGTCCTGGAGAAAAGATGTGACATAATTGATTCCAGACTTGGGTCTGCGGGTGCCAGAATGCGTGGGGGATGACCACTCGACCAACCGGACTAGTCAACTCCAACAAACACCCCCCCCTCACTTCTTCTTCATTACTTCAGTGGCAATGGCAAGACATCATTCGAGTTAGCCGTCCTCCGATCTGACTCCTCCTCGACCACCAAGACGGTCCTGCCCTCCGCCCCCGACGCTATCCTCACCGTCTTCAATCCCATGGCGCCGCAAGGGGACATCCCAGTGGTATGTGTCGACCTCTCAGCAGGCAGCCTGCGTGTTCTTTCCTGCTAAAACCTATGTCGCACAGGCCGCCAATGTGTTGGGGGTAAGTGAGGACGTACCCTGAACTCTGTTCGGTCTCAGAAGAATAACCTGACTTTGTATGCCAGACGATTGGTACAGGTGAGTTTTGAACCGCGGCACGGCTAGTACGCAAGCGGCAAACTAACAGTCCCGAAGTGTAAGATTGTCCTGGTCAAAAAATTGGTAAAGGGGGGCTCTAACCCCGATGCAGGTTGTGGTGTGTTCAGGTTGGTACTCATACTTCCCCCTGAACCCCCATCATGAACCAGCTCGCTGACTTCTCTCCTAGCTGATTCCTCAGATATGGACCAACTGGCGGACGAAGAAAACGGAGGGCCTGCCAGGCTTGATGATGTTCTTATGGGCACTATGTGAGCACGCATCGGGTGTTTGAGAGTCAACACATGGGTTTCTGGATCTGACCACGCCTAGGTGGCCTTCCATTTGGCGTGTACGCGATTGCCCAGAACTTCAACATACCTCTTCAGGTGCAGCCGCAAATATTTATGGCTCTTTGCCTTGTTGCCTGGGGACAGATCCTCCTATACCATAGGTAAGGGAACAGTTTCAGGTACGGCGGTCTTGCGTATGACAGCTACTGATGGGTGGATAGAAAGTGGCCGGCATGGAAGGCCTCATTGGCCGCGATCATAGTGGCTGCCATTTTTGCTGGCGTTGAAGCGGCCTTGATCCTCACTCTCACAGTCAGTCTCCCTGCTCCTGGTTTGCTTCGCACATCACTGATTCATAGATGACAGCCTATATATAATCAGGGGAATGAGGTCCCGGTAATGATTGTTGGAATATTCGCAGCTGTCCTGCTAGCCGCTGGGTTACTCCCGCCGTATGGCGAGCTTTGGAAACGGAGAGGAAGGGTAATAGGATTAAACTGGGTAAAGTTTACATCGCAGATCAAAAAGAAAGATGATGCTAACGGCTGCAGATATTTCTCGCCATGGACTGGTCTGGCGCCTTCTTCTCTCTCATGGCGCTAGGTAGGCAGCTTCTGCCCAACGTTTATGTATACGACCAACTAATACAGCTCGGTCAAGTGGCTCAAAATACTTTTGACGTTTTAGGTGGCGTTCTCTACATCACATGGTACGCAGCCCCCGATTTGGACAAGCAACGAGCTGCTCACATCACGGTTCCAGCTGCCTTCTCGAAATCGGCATCTTTTCCTCCCACCTGATATGGCTGGCCCGGACACGCAAGATCCGGAAAGCCGCAGCTGCTGAGGGAAAGACATTCGATGACATTGCCGCAGAGCACGAAGCGCGGGGGATCCCGTTCAAGTTTGCTGAAAGAAAGGGCCAGAGGCGGTGCGGGCTTGGGGAAAGCGAGAAAGGCAATGGGCCTAGCGAAGAGTCTGCCTCTGGGAGTGTCTAAGCTCGGGGTCTCAGCCCCGAGCCGCTGCTACCTCCTTATACAGCTTGCAGAAAATACGCCCAGCTGATGGTGTTCGCGGAACTTTCCACAGAGGCCGGCGGGTTCCCGGACCCGGGTGGCTGGCTCGGGGCGTTTAGACCCCTGAAGCCCACAGGTGTGATGGCCTGACATGACAGATCCAATAGACCTTATGTGCATGTATGAAAATTGATGGGAGGGTGGGGTTCATGCACCTGAGCCAGGAAAGAGTAGGGAGGCTCGAGGTAGGGAACCTCAGGAACATTGGACGCCCCACTCAAAGGCAATCAAAAACCAACCCATCAAAATGTGAGCTGATGGGCTCAGATGGGGTGCCTCGGTTTTAGCGTTGATCTTCGTAGGATTCTGCCATTCGTTGGATTTGATGACGACACCGGAGACGGTTTGCACTGTATGACTGCCACAGACGGGGAACGCCCCCAATGCCCCCACGCCCAGCTTGTGTAACGGAGGGAAGTGTCAAGAGTTCGTTTCGTGCTTCTCCAGGTACCACCAAGAGTTGATGACTTCTGATGACCCACCCCAGGCTCACGCAAGCCCACCGAATAGTGTTCTGGATCTGCCATGGCTTTCTAGTGGCCGACGTCGCGGTGTGTCTCTCGGAGTGGGCTTGCATCATATAGGCATGTCGTTGGATGACGGGCGAAGACACGGGATGGGATTGGCTGGGCCGTGCCGTGACCTGATCAATATCCATGGGTGTTGCGTGCTCGATGTCATCCACTTTTTGTTGTCGAGCGTGACTGCCAATGGTTGGTCAACCTCGTGCCTCAAGTTGGCAGTCGCGTACGTCTTTCAAGTGGTCTTGGTGTTACGCAAGGGAATCAGCTCGGAAAGACGCTCGCATGGGGCAAGGAGCGAAAAAAAAGCACACGACAGACGTCGGTTCTCCGAGACACGGTCGAACTGTTCACGCACACTCGGCACATCTCAGTTGGCTCGGGAGAAGCGTCCTCTTTTCTTTCAGCCGGAACCCGCCGCCATGACTACGATCTGAGAACTATCCACAGCCATCGTCCAGGTGGGTGTTGACTCGATTTCAACACGAGACGTTCCAGGCCCTCTCTGCCCTGCGATTCGCGGCTTCCAGACACCGATTGAACCAATCCGACGGGCCCACTGGCGGCGCCCGTTGCCCCATTCGCCCCGCGTTGACCAGCGCCGCGGCTCCGGATTCGCTCGGGCAAGCAAGAAGGGGAGGTGGTGCCCACTTGGCCGCGCTTAGTTGCTGATTTGCACCCATTCGAGGGCTCTGGGCTGTCAGTGCGCGTCTCCTGCCCTCTCAGCACCGTCGTCGTCTGCATGCGTTTCTGGTCTTATTGCAGTCGTCTTATACCCTCCATCTCGCCGCTCTCTCCAGTTCATCCCAAGATCGCTCGCTGCGGGAACGGCCCCGGGGTCCTTCTCGACGCTCGGTCCCTTGTGCACGGTGCGGCCGGCAATCGGCGACTGCCCACCGCTCGCTTGTCGATTCTCACCGGCCCGCTAAAACTGCCGCCCCGGCTGGCCTGCGAATCCCGTCACTCCGCGCTTGAGGGCCCCTGTCCCCCCGGCCTCGCAGCCCCCAATTTTTGTTGGTCGGTCCCCAGCACGCTGCACGCTGCACCGCGCGCCCTCGACGTCTTGGGCCCAGGGGTTCCAAAAATTCTGGGCAAGGGGAAACCATCTCGTCTTCTTCCATCCTCCACGTCTATACCCCCTTTCCCCCCTTACCTAGCCCGAAGGTCCTCGTCGTCACCGGTTCGATTTCTCTGCATGTAGAGGGATCTGTGGTCTGGTGACCGCCCGCATCCGCCCTTTCGGCGTTCCGTGAGGAGTTGGGCGCGCTGCGAGACGACCCGGCGAAGGACGGGAAGAGGAACCAGGTATTTGAGTGTTGAGCGCTGTTGGGCAACCGCCGATCTGCTCAGGGTGGATCGATCCTCCGGGGACAATGCCGTCAAAATTCAGTTACCAACCTTGGTGAGCAGGACCCCTTTTTTCCCCAGTTTGAGTTTTCATCCGATCTTGATTTTGCTGCATGCATTTCAACCCCTCCCCTATATCCGGCGCATCTCTTTCTCACGCAATCCTGATACCTCCTCGACACAAATACCCTTCGAATTTAAGTATGCTAACACGGCAATCCACAGTCGGGAATTCAATGTGGTCGTTCTCGGTGCAGGTGCGTCTGCTCCGACTCTCCGAACAGCGAACAGCGAAAGCTCCTCCCTGCCAAGAGATCAATCCCATCACATGCAGCACCCTTTGCTGACGGTTTGTGCTTACCTAAGGCGGCGTTGGAAAGAGCTGTCTGACTGGTGCGTCCCCGGCCTCACCCCACAATTTAACCCCTTGAACCCCTTTTTGATGCTGACGGTGTTTGTAAACAGCCCAGTTCGTCCACAATGAGTGGATTGAGAGCTATGATCCCACCATTGAGGACTCGTACAGGACGCAGATGTCTGTCGATGTAAGTCAGGTCCAAAGACTCGGTAATTTCACGAAAAACAGTTACTGATTTAGGTGCGAATCAGGGCCGCCAAGTAATGTTGGAGATGTAAGGCTTCCGTCACAACAGTCTCATGGCCATGCGTCGAATTAACAATGGTCTAGTCTCGACACAGCTGGCACGGAGCAGTTCGGTACGTGTTGTTGGCCTTTCAGAATTGTTGTTCTAGTGCTGACACTGCCCCCATAGTCGCCATGCGAGATCTCTACATGAAGACAGGCCAGGGCTTCCTCTTGGTGTTTAGCATCGCCTCGAGGGTCTCGTTTGAGGAGCTCGAGATGCTCCGCGACGACATCATCCGCATCAAGGATGACGAGGATATCCCGATTGTGATTGTGGGGAACAAGGCCGATCTGGAAGACCAACGGGCCGTCGATCGTGCCAAGGCCTTCTCCCTCTCACAGCGGTGGTCCGCACCCTACTACGAGACCAGCGCCAGAACGCGAAGTAAGTGCCATCGCAGCAAGGAGCGACCCGGCTAGTTTCGCCTCTTGAACTAACAACTCTTCTGCATTGCAGCCAACGTCGACGAGGCCTTCATTGACCTGTGCCGGCAAATGTTGCGACGCGACGACAACCAGGAAGACCTGCGAGAGGAAGCGTATCCTCCACGAGCAGACGACCCGACTGCCAGGAGACGCCGCAGGAAGAAGCGGAAGGAGAAGTGTACGATCCTCTGAGCTCGCTTTCTCGGCTTGTCAGCGTCTCACAGGTTCTTCTGGTTGGCCGGATGAACCAGACATGAGCTATTAACGACGAATGATCTATGGACATGCCCATCACGATGGATATGAGCTTGGACGGCGAGGATTTTTCATTTTTTTGTATTACTTCTAGCGACTCACCCCGTTTTACATTGACTCATCTGTCGGCTGCACTGACCTGGGGCCACGATATTTACATTACTGTCAGATGGCAGGATGGAGGATGACGAAATGGTGCATCGTCCAAGAGCCAACAGGCCGCTGCCGCGTGCCACGTGCCGCACATGGCCGCCTTGCCTTACATCCTTCCATTCCATTCATGGACACATCCTTCATGCCGCACATCTGCGCCCCATCACTGCCGGCGCTAACCTGACCTCCTTTTCAAATCCTAAAATGGCAGTTACACGACATGCTTGCGCATCGGGTTCCGAATTCGAATGCAGAGTCACACGGCATATCCCGTAATATCTCAGGCTTGGAAAGGTGGATTCCAAACTGGGAGATAGGATCTTGTGACTAAGAATATCAAGAAGAGACGAGGCTGGCTGAGTTGGCGTCGATGAGATGTTGTTGCAGTTGTGGCTCTCCACAGCGATGGTATTGCCGCCTCGGTAGCAACCCCACAGCGAAAGTCTGGAACTGGACCGACCCGATCGCCGAGAACTGGCTATTGATCTGTATCTCGAAGCGCCTTGGACGACGCCCAGCATCCGAGGTCCCGAACAACCTCAGCCCAGCCCAGCCCAGTCCCGCTCCGACTCTGCAGTTCTTTCAGCCGCTTCCACTAGTGTCGAATAATCGGGTTCTGGAAGGCTCCCGGGGGGCTTGGGCGCAGGGCTTGCGTTGGTCGGTTCCAGTGTAGGCTGAAAAAACGGTGAGAAAGTGAGCGGAGAGCGTCGATTCGAGGTCGAGTGAAGGAGGGCCGCACTGTTTATCTGCTCCGTGTGGTCCGGGACCCGACCGGACGGCTGGTTGCCTGACGGGCCGTCAGCGGCCCCGAAATCCGTTTCTCACTTTTCGGAGACGTCCAAATCGCCGTCTGGATCGGGAATGTGGGCTCCCCCGAGTCCCCACACCAGGCACAGCCCCACCTGCCCTGACGACAGGGCCCCATCAGGTGGACCCTGCGAGTTGAACTACGCTAGTGTTTTCGATTTAGCGTGGAGCCCGCCCCTTTTATCTGCGCGCGTGGCTTGCCCCTGACGAGCACCACCCGGGTTGACCGTGGCGGGAGGACGCATGTCCATCGTGTTGGCGTCACAAGAAGTGGACCACGCGCCCAAGTCTCTCGGGTCTTGTGTGTCTGGCCTGTGTACATAAGTCGGTGAGTCGGTCGGTTTCTCGACTAGCGCATCGTTTTTCCCCGGTGCACCAGGTGAAAGGGCTGGTGCGGAGACGAAGGATCTGGCGGTGCACAGACAAGCTGCTGCTTGACCATGCACCTCCCCACAGCAAGGTCAAGAATTTCTGGTTTGGTGTCGGGGATATCCCCACCGAGCGCATGAGACAAGTGCCTCGGCCGCGGAACTCTCTCGTTGAAACACCAACCTCGTGAAGCACTCATCGACATCGTCCTCCTTCTGGTCCTCGCTGTGCTCAGTGCAGGAGTGCCGTGCCGTTCGCAGAAGAGATGCCCTCACACGGGGCTTCTATTTTGCGCGCTTTGGTGTGACGGTTGATCCGGGGCCATCGAATCTGCGCCTTGTTTCGTCATCATTGCCCGATAGCTGCGGTCCGTTCCCCAAGATGGACAAGGAGCTCCGACGCGCTGCGACGCTGCCATATTTTCGTACCTGAGTGCCCACCACACTAGCGGGCGTCTCTTCAACGAGACAGCAGAGCGGCGGCGGTTACCCTTGTTGATCACCCTACCTCCTCCATCTCCACCCGAGGCGGGATGTGGGTTGATGTCTCCTCCTCCTCCTTCCAGGGCTGCAGCAGGGCCTGCATCACATCACTCCCACCACTCCAGCTCTGCGATTCGATGCTTCCTTATGTGCTGCTCTCCCGCTGCATCCGCCAATCTCTGCCTGTATTTGGCTCGTGATCCAGCGGCGCGGGCATCTGGCGGTTTTGCAGGAGTTTGTAGCTGTCTGAACAACTCCGAGTCCCCGACGCAATCCTCTCTTTCATCTGCATGTCGAGTCGCGTGGTCTTGACGACATCACATCACCTCTCACACACTCTTTTTTTTTCTTAGCTTCCTTCCTGCCATTCCTTCGCCTCCTCTTCCATTGCCACTTTGCAGTGTAGTTTGGGCAGTGCCAGCCGGTGCGACGTTCTAGACGCAACCGACCGCCGACCATCGATCACCGCCGAGCCTTTCGCTATCACAGACCACACGACGCGCTGGTACATACTCCGTACGGCCAGCAAGACTCCCCCGAGCCCGCCTAGGTACCCCCGCCCAGCTCCCAACTCTGGCGCTTTCCACGGGGCGTTGCTTGATTTTCTCTTGATCTTCGCCTTTCCGACGTTGTGGCTGCTGGGCTTTGCTGGGCACTCCTGCTCAAGAACGTTCTTGTCCCGCCAACCTGAAACAGGAACCGTCCGCGAACCCCCGTCTTCTCGTACGTGCCCAATTTCATACCC
>Ga0247823_10004362_pt1 | contig 11341 bp, 11 predicted proteins | sample 13C_PalmiticAcid_2_FD_192426 | JGI IMG/M metagenome (GOLD analysis project Ga0247823, IMG submission 192426) | Soil microbial communities from agricultural site in Penn Yan, New York, United States - 13C_PalmiticAcid_Day30 | ecosystem: Environmental > Terrestrial > Soil > Agricultural land...
GCCGCATCGAGTTCGCCATAGCTGATCGCCTCCCCCGTTTCGGCGACGATGATCGCGGCTTTATCGGGGTTGGCGCGGGCATGGACTGAGGGGTGCATCGGGCATCATCTCCGGGAATCGTTGCTTTCTTTATGTCGAAGATCAGTAGCAACCTGAAACTTTCGGTCAAGCAAGCTGGAACCGATGACAGGTTCGCGATCAAAAAGCGGCAAATTGCGCCGCAAGATCGGGCGATGCGGGTCTATTCCGGCCGTGACAGCAGCGCGTAGCCCATACCCTTGACCGTACGCAGCATCGGCCAGTCGAAGCCGCGATCAACCTTGGCGCGCAGCCGCGACATATGCACCTCGACCCGGTTGGTGCCGGGATCGAAATCGAGCCGCCACACGGCCTTGAGCAGTGCATCGCGCGACAGCGGCCGGTCCGGAACGCGGGCAAGATTGGCGAGCAGGTCGAATTCGCGGAGCGGCAGGCGAATGATCCGGCCCGCGCGCTCGACGCGCCGGTCGATCAGGTCGATGCGAAGTTCGCCATCGCCGAGCTGGCCAGCGGCGATGCGGCTGCGGCGCAGCAGGCTGGCGATGCGTGCAAGCACCTCCGGGAGGTTGGTCGTCCAGCCGACCGCATCGTCGGCCCCCGCGCCGAGCGCAATCATCCGTTCATCGAGAGAATCGCGGTCCGAAAGCGCAATCAGCGGCCGGCGTCCGATCGCCGACCGCGCCAGCCGGACGAACTCGAAAGGCTCCTGCCAACCCAGAAACGGATTGACGATCAGCAGGTCGAAACAGCTGTCCATCCAGGGACGAAGCCCGTTCACATGCGGCGGCAGGAATTGCACGCCCATGCCCGCCGCTACGACCGCCGCACCGAGCACCTCGGCTCGTGCAGGCACGGGATGATAGATGGCGACCAGCAATTTCCGGTCGCTTGTTCCGGTCCTGTCCGATGACACCATCAGCATTCCCCGTCGTCGACGTAAGATAGTGTCGCCCCGCCGCCCCACCGGCATTGCACCGCCTTTCGGCTGTGCTAACCCATGGCCATGACCAGTATCGAAATGCTCGACGGCGACTTCGCCACCCTGCCCGACCTTGTCCGTGCCCATGCTACGGAGCGTCCCGATGCCGTAGCGGCTGCCGATGCGCAGCGGCGGCTGAGCTGGTCCGAACTGGATCAATTGGTCGACCGAATCGCCACGCGGCTGCAGCAGGATGGATTCGCGAAAGGCGACCGCACGGCGATCGCCGGCCTCAACAGTGTCGAGCAGATGGCGGTGATCCTCGGTACGCTGCGCGCCGGAGGAGTCGCGGGGCTCGTCACCAACAGCGCGACGGGCGAGCAGATGGCCGCAATGATCGCCGACACCGGCGCGCGCCACCTGTTCCTCGACAGCGCCGCGAAGGCGAGCCTCGACGGGCATGTCATCACCGCGAGCGACCTGATCGCGATGGACGGCAGCGACGCGGGAACGCCGCTCGACGCCTGGCTATCGCTCGCCGGCACCAAGCCGCGGCCGGTCGAGATTTTGCCCGAGGACGGATTCAACATCATCTATTCGTCAGGCACGACCGGTACGCCCAAAGGCATAATCCACAGCCACGCGATGCGCTGGCAGCATATCATCCGCGGTGCGCCCGCTTACGGCCCCCAAGCGGTCACGATCCTGTCGACCCCGCTCTATTCGAACACGACAATGGCGAGCTTCATGCCCACCGTCGGGTCGGGCGGGCAGGTCGTGCTGATGAAGAAATTCGACGCGCGCAGCTTCCTCGAACTCGCAGCGCGCGAGCGTGCGACGAACACGATGCTGGTGCCGGTGCAGTACCGCCGGATCATGGCGCTCGAGGATTTCGGCGATTTCGACCTCTCCAGCTTTGTCGTCAAATATTGCACGTCGGCGCCGTTCCCGGCGGCGCTCAAGGCCGACGTGCTACAACGCTGGCCCGGCGGGCTCGTCGAGATTTACGGCATGACCGAAGGCGGCGCGGCGTTCATTCTCGAGGCGCATCAATTCCCCAACAAGCTCCACACCGTCGGCAAGCCCGCGCCCGGCCATATCGCGAAGGTGATCGACGAAGAGGGCAACGAATTGCCGCAGGGGTCGGTCGGTGAAGTCGTCGGCCGCAGCCCCGCGATGATGACGGGATATAACAACCGCCCCGACGCGACCAGGGCGATGCACTGGTACGACGCCGAGGGAAATCTCTTCTATCGCCATGGCGACATCGGCCGCATCGACGAGGATGGTTTCTTGACCTTGATGGACCGCGCCAAGGACATGATCATTTCGGGCGGGTTCAATATTTTCCCGAGCGATCTCGAAGCGATCTTGATCGCCGACGACCGTGTCGTCGAGGCGGCGGTGGTCGGCATGCCGAGCGAGGAATGGGGCGAGACGCCCGTCGCCTTCGTCGTGCTGAAGCCGGGCGCCAATGCCGAGGCTGTACGCGCCGACTGCAACGCCAAGGTCGGCAAAACGCAGCGGCTGAGCGCGATTACAGTGGTGGAAGAGCTGCCACGCAGCCCGATCGGCAAGGTGCTGAAGCGCGAACTTCGGGATGCCTACGCCCGATAATGGCAAGGACAGCTTCCCACACCAAAAGCGGACACTCAGCACATCCGCAGATTCACGTCAGCCCCGCCGCCTCAATCGCCGCCAAGGCATTCGCCAGCCGTGCGTCGCCTTCGCCCTCGACCCACGCCCATTTGAGTTTGCGCCGGTCGAGCTCGCCGATCGCGACCTCCATGAACTGATCGCGCGCCAATTCGCTGCCGAACAGGCGCGTGCCGTCCTCCTCCCACGGCAGGTCCATCGCGGGGACAAGATAGAGGTCGGCGACCTCGTCCCACAGGTCGATTTCGGGGAGGCGGCGGCCGAGCAGCATGATCGCCCACGCCTGCGTCATCAGCGGATCGGTGTCGGAAATCAGCCATTCGGGCCGCTGCGCGAGCGCTTCGCGGGTCGCCGCGCAATGGCCGTCGAAGATCGCGAGCAAATCGACCTCGTCGAGGTTGGTGCCGTTCGCCTCGGCATAGGTGCGGCCATATTCGGGAACGACGAGCCCGCCGAGCTGGAGCGCGAGGCGCGGCGCGAGCGTCGACTTGCCGGTGCTTTCAGCGCCGTGGAGGCAGATATGGCGGGTCATGCCGGAACCTCGCCCGTCGCGGCCGCGCGGCGCCACTGGAGCAGGCCGTCGATCGACAGGCCAAGCAGCACGACATAGATCGCGCTGGTCGCATAGAGGCCGCGCCACGCGAACAGCGGCACCGCGATCAGATCGACAAGGATCCAGAGAAACCAGCTTTCGACCCTGCGCCGCGCGAGCAGCCATTGCGCGGTGATGCTGAGCATCGCGATCGCACCGTCGACCCAGGGCGCAATCGCGTCGGTGTAGCGGTCCATCGCAAAACTCCACACCACCCAAGCGGCGATCGTTGCGAGCGCCCAGCCCCGGCGGGCGCGCTCGGTCATCCAGCCGACGGGCACGCCGCTGTCGTCGCGCACGCGCATCCAGGCGGCCCACCCATAAAGGTTGAGCGCGAAGAAAAAGCCTTGGAGCAGCATGTCGCTATAGAGCTTCGCTTCGAAGAAGACGAAGGCGTAGAGCGTCACCGCGACCAGCGCGAAGGGATAGTTCCACACGCTGCGCAGCGCGACGAGCGCGACGTTGGTCAGCACGAACGCCGCGGCGATCCATTCGAGATAGCTCATGCTGCCGCCCCGTGGCGCTCGCGCGTCCAAAGCCCATCGCGGCTGATCCGTCGCTGCGGCGGACGGCGGAGCACCGACCATCCCGCACGCGCGACCCAGCCCAGTTTGGCGAAGAGAGAGGTTCCTGCACGGTGGTCCCACGCATGATCGCCCCGCGCGCGCACCTCGCGCGCGATATCGCCATAAATGCCTGCGGCGGCGAGCACCGCCCAGCGGCTGCGCGGGCCGAGCTTGCGCGCACCCCAGCGTGCCGAGGCCTCATATTCTCCCGCCATTTCGGACAGCCATTTCGCCATTACCGACAGCCGACCGCGAAAGGCGGGGTGCATGTGCTGGCCAGGCGGGATGTCGAGTTCGACCATCCATTCGACCGGCAGATAACAGCGATCGGCAGCAGCATCCTCGGCGACATCGCGCGCGATATTGGCGAGCTGGAAGGCGATGCCGAGGTCGGAAGCCCGGTCAAGGGTGGTTTCGTCGGCGGGATCGATGCCCATCACGAGCGCCATCGCGACCCCGACCGCACCCGCGACATGATAGGAGTAGCGCAGCAGGTCGTCTTCGCTACGCGGGCGCCAGTCCTTCGCATCGAGTTCGAACCCCGCGACAATGTCTTCGATGATCGCGCGCGGGATCGCGACCTCGGTGAGCAGAAGACCGAGCGCATCGAACGCCATGTCGCCCGTGGGCTCGCACGCGAACGCTTTTTCGGTCTGCGCGCGGATATAGGCGACCGCGGCGACAGGATCATGATCGGGCTTCATCACGCCGCCATGATCCTGCCCGTCGGTCAGATCGTCGGCGGCGCGGCACCAGGCGTAGAGCAGCCAGACGCGCTCGCGCGTTTCGCGATCGAAAAGCTGGCTGGCCAGCGCAAAGCTTTTCGATCCGCGCGCGATGCTGTCGTGCGCGAAACCGTGGAGGGCATGTGCGTCATAGGCCCCCTCTGCGGCCATTACAGATTTTCGGCCTTCATCGCGAAGATCGTCTTGTGCGGCACATAGGCCGCCATCTTGTCGAGCAAATCGTCGAGCCCGGCGTCGACGATCATGATCCCCGCATGTGCGGGGCGGATGAAGCCGACTTCGACCATGTTGCGGTTGAACGCGATAAGGTCGTTGTAGAAGCCCGCGGCGTTGAGCAGCCCGACGGGCTTGCTGTGATAGCCAAGCTGCGCCCAGCTGATCGCTTCCCAGAGCTCGTCCATCGTACCGACGCCGCCGGGGATGGTGAGGAAGCCGTCGGAGAGGTCAGTGAACATCTTCTTGCGTTCGTGCATGCCGCTGACGACGTGGAGCTCGGTGCAGCCGCGGTGCGCGACTTCTGCGCCGACGAGCGCCTCGGGGATGATCCCGATGACTTCGCCGCCCGCTTCGAGCGCGCTGTCGGCGACCGCGCCCATCAGCCCGAGCCGGCCGCCGCCATAGACGACGCCGATGCCCCTCTCGGCAAGCGTGCGCCCGACGTGGCGCGCGGTTTCAATATAGATCGGATCTTCGGGGGTTGCGGACCCGCAATAGACGGCAAGGCGTTTCATTTTTCTTCCAACATCAGATTGGCGGTCGCCTTGGCGCTGCCGACGACCCCCGGGATACCCGCGCCCGGATGCGTCCCCGCGCCGACGAAGTAAAGGTTCGAAATGACATCGTCGCGGTTGTGAGCGCGGAACCAGGCGCTTTGCCACAGGACGGGTTCGAGGCTGAACGCGCTGCCAAGGTGCGCCGACAGGTCGCGGCCGAAATCGGCGGGGGTGTAGTGGAAGCGGGTCACGAGGTTGGCACGGAGGCCGGGGGCGACGCGGCGTTCGACCTCTTCGAGGATGGCGTCGGCGAATCGCTCGCCGAATTCGCCGTCCCAGTCGACCTTGGCTTTGCCAAGATGCGCGACGGGAGCGAGCGCGTAGAACGTCGAATGGCCGGGCGGCGCCATGCCGGGGTCGGTGATGCTGGGGTGGTGGAGGTAGAGCGAGAAATCGTCGGGGACGACACCACCGTAAATATCGTCGAGCAGGCCCTTGTAGCGCGGGCCGAAGAGGATGCTGTGGTGCGCGATGTCGGGATAGGCGCCCTTCACGCCGAAATGGACGACGAAGAGCGACGGCGACCAGCGTTTGCGCGCGAGGCTTTTCGCGACTTTTCTCCCGCGCGGATGGTCGGCGAGCAGTGTCTTATAGCTGTGCATCAGGTCGCCGTTGCACGCGACCATGTCCGCGTCGGCGTGCCAGCCGCTGTGCGTCGTCACCCCTGTCGCGCGGTCGCCCGTCGTCCCGATCTTCGCCACCGGATCGCCGAGGTGTAACGTCCCGCCAAGCCGTTCGAACAACCGCACCATGCCGCCGACCAGCGCATTGGTGCCGCCGCGCGCGAACCAGACGCCGCCGTCCTTTTCGATCGTGTGGATCAGCGCATAGATCGCGCTCGTCGTCATCGGGTTGCCACCGACGAGCAGCGTGTGAAACGACAAGGCCTGCCGCAGCCGCTCATCCTGCACATAGGACGACACGATCGAATAGACGCTGCGCCACGCCTGATATTTCATCAGCGCGGGCGCGGCCCGGATCATCGAGGCGAAGTCGAGGAAGGCGACCGCGCCGAGCTTCACATAGCCCTGCTCGTACACGCCCTTCGAATAGGTGAGGAAACGGTCGTAGCCGTCGGCATCGGCGGGGTGGAGCTTCGCGATCTCGGCGCGGAGCGCGGCCTCGTCGTTCGAATAGTCGAAGTTGGTCCCGTCGGGCCAGTTCAGCCGGTAAAAGGGCATCACCGGGACGAGGTCGACGTCGCTCGCCATATCCTGCCCGCTCAGCGCCCATAATTCTTCGAGGCACGGCGGATCGGTGATCACCGTCGGCCCGGCATCGAAGGTGAAGCCGTCCTTTTGCCAATGGTAGGCGCGCCCGCCCGGCTTGTCGCGCGCCTCGACGATCGTCGTTGCCATCCCCGCCGACTGCAACCGGATCGCGAGCGCGAGCCCGCCGAACCCCGCGCCAATGACGATGGCTTTGCGGTTCATTTCCAGTCGAAACGCCGCAGCGCCGCCAGCGCGCGGCCGACGGGCACGGGCGGCCTGCCCGACAGGATGCGCAGCTTGTCGCCCCGCGTCGATCGCCCCGCATAGAAGCGCGCGATCAGCCCCGGCGACAGGCGGTAGAAGCGCTCGAAGATGCGGTATCGTGCGTCGGGTTCGGCGGCGCGGAACAGCATCGCGCCGAGCATGCGATAGAAGCGCTGCCGCCGCCACGCCGCTGCGGCGCGGCTGCGGAGGATTGCGGGTAGGTCGGACCGGTCGACCAGCGCGGGCAGCGCCGCCGCGGTGCGTACCGCATCGGGGAGCGAATAGCCCGTCGTCGCGTGGAAGATACCGGCGCGCACCCCGATCCGCGCGGTGCGGTCGGATGCGGGCCACAGGCGATCGAAATCCCCCGCGATAACGACCGGAAGCACGCCGGTTTCCTCGCGCGTCACCGTCGCGACGTCCCAGCCCTGCGCCGCCGCATACGCCGCGATGCGTTCGCCGACGCCGGCGACATCGAGATCGGGGTCGTCGCTGTAATAGGTGTCCTCAACGAATATCGTCTCGGCATCGAAGGGCAGCAGATAGACGAAGCGATAGCCGTCCAGTTGCTCGACGCTGGCGTCCATCACGACGGGATGCTCGACGCCGTGGCCGCCCTTCACGGTGAGCGCCTGCCCGACGAACTTCTGCCAGCCGCAGTCGAGCGACGGAAATTTCCCTGCCCCACGCGCGTCGATGACATGTTTTGCCGAAAGCCGCCCGCCGCGCGACAGCAGGACATGGTCGGGCGCGACATGCTTGGCCTTGTCGGCGATGATGCGGCCCTCGAGTAGCGCCGCCGCGACCGCATCGGCCAGCGCCTCGCCCGTGATGCTCTTATACCCCATCCGCATCGTGCGCCGATGCGAGGGGAAAGCGACGTCGTAGCGGCCCCAATGGTGGCGGACGAGCGGCGCGACGAGCCAGCGGTCCTTCTTGGCAATATCGCTGTCGAAGAAGGACCAGATATGATTGCCGCCGATCGGGCCCGGCTCGATCAGCCGGATGTCGAGGTCGGGCCGCTGTGCGGCAAGCGCGAGCGCGGCGAGCCCTCCCGAAAGGCCTCCGCCGACGATGGCGATATCGCAGCGGGGAAGATCAGCCGTCATATTTCTGCCCTAGCCGTGCAATCGGCGAAGCGCAAAGCCGTTCGGCCCGCAGTGCGCTTGACTCGCCGCGCGAAACGACGGAGTCCTGAAGATATGAGCAAGCAGGCCCATGTGATCGCCGTCTACAGCCTGAAGGGCGGCGTTGGAAAAACCAGCCTCGCGGTAAACCTTGCCGCCGAAGCCGCACTACAGGCGGGCGGCCGAACCTTGCTGTGGGATCTCGACGGGCAGGCGGCTTCGAGCTTCATCCTCGGCCATGACGGCCCCGGCAAACGCACCGCCGAAGAGGTGTTCGACCGCGATGTCGCGCCGGCCAAGCTGGTGACGAAGACGGCGGTCGAGGGGCTCGACCTGCTGCCCGCCGACACCTCGCTACGCGGGCTCGATGCGCTGTTCCTCGATGCGGGTAAGAAGAAGCGCCTCGCCAAATTAATCGCCGACATCGGCGCCGATTACGACCGCATCATCCTCGATTGCCCGCCGGGCCTCACCGAAACGAGCGAGCAGATCATGCGCGCCGCCGACCTGATCGTCGTCCCGGTGATCCCCTCGCCGCTGTCGCGCCGCGCGCTCGACGAGGTGATCGCGCATCTGCGCCCCGCGAAAAAGAACAGCACGCCGTTGATGCCCGTCTATGCGATGGTCGACGCCCGGCGCGCGCTCCACCGCGACGCGCTCGCCGCCGAAATGGCGTGGCCGGTGCTGCCGATGGCGAGCGTCGTCGAACAGATGGCGGTGCGGCGCAAACCGCTCGCCGCCTATGCGCGGCGCAGCAAGGCGGGGCAGGCCTATAGCTCGCTGTGGCAGCGCGTCGCGGCCTTGCTCGGCCCGCGCAAGCCGGGGTGACCCCGGCGCTTTCCCTATTGGGGTCGGCGCTCGCGATGACGCTGATCGTCGGGGTGCGCTATCTGATCACCAGCGGCGGCTTCGCCTTTGCAACGCGGATCCGGCACCCCGGCCTCTATCGCGGGCTGGAGCCGCAGATGCGGCGCGAGATCGGCTGGAGCCTCGCGAGCGCCGCGATTTACGGCATTCCCGCCGGGATCGTTGCCTGGGGATGGCAGGCGCATGGCTGGACGCGCATCTACACCGACCTCGGCGCCTATCCACTCTGGTATCTGCCGGTCAGCCTGTTCGCTTATCTGCTGATCCACGACACATGGTTTTACTGGACGCATCGCTGGATGCACCGGCCCGCATTGTTTCGCATCGCGCACAGCGTTCATCACGAAAGCCGCCCGCCAACCGCGTGGGCGGCGATGAGTTTTCATCCGTTCGAGGCGATTACGGGCGCGGTCGTTATCCCGGCGCTGGTGTTCCTGATCCCGATCCATGTCGCTATTCTGGGGCTGGTTTTGGCGATCATGACGGTGATGGGAGTCGGCAATCATATGGGGTGGGAGATGTTCCCGCGCGCCCTGGTGCATGGACCCGCAGGCCGTTGGCTGATAACCGCGACGCACCATGAACAGCATCACGCCGCTTACCGGGGGAATTATGGGCTCTATTTCCGTTTCTGGGACAAGGCGTGCGGCACCGATCTTGGTCTTGGCGATTTTGCCGCTGCTCATCGGCGCCGCGAGCGCGCCGCCGACGGTTGAGGTCAGCGTCACCGGGCTGCGCAGCGCCAAGGGGCAAATCCTCGTCTGCCTGACCACGAACCCCAAGGCCTTTCCCGACTGCAGCAAGGACAGGTCGTCGGTGCGGATGGCGGTGAAGGCGGCCGACGCCGGCGACTTCGCGGTCCATGCGCCCGCGACGGGCACCTATGCGATCGCGGTCGTCCATGACGAGAACAGCAACAACAAATTGGACACCGCGATCTTCCTGCCCAAGGAAGGCTTCGGCTTTTCGCGCAACCCGACGATCACCGTCGGCCCGCCGAGCTTCAAATCGGCAAGCTTCGCGGTCGCGGGCGACATGCGCCAGTCGATCAAGATGAAATATATGCTCTAGTGGGCTTGGCGGCACATGGCTAATAGAGCGCGCGTGACCGCGACCTCCTCCCGCATCGCCGCTTTCGCCGACCGCTGGCCAAAGCTTCTTGCCCTATTGCTCGGTGCCATCTCGGCGACGGGCTTCGCGCCGCTCCACCTCTGGCCGCTGACCTTGCTGACGCTCGCCGGCTGGATGGCGCTCGTCGCACGCAGCCCGAAGGGGTCGCGCGCGCTCGGGATCGGCTGGGCATTCGGCGTCGGCCATTTCGTCCTCGGCCTGAACTGGATCGCGACCGCCTTCACCTATCAGGCGGCGATGCCCGCGTGGCTCGGCTGGATCGCGGTCGGGCTGCTGTCGCTATATCTTGCGGTATATCCGGCCCTCACTGCGTGGGGCGCATGGATCATGAAACCCAGGGCAGACGCGCATTTTGCGGCGCCATCCTATCTGCTTGCCTTCGCCAGCCTCTGGACGCTCACCGAATGGCTTCGCAGCTGGATTTTCACCGGCTTCGCGTGGAATCCCCTGGGAGTGGTGGCCGTCCCGCACCTTGCCGCGCCCGCTCGCTGGATCGGCACATATGGCATGAGCGGGATCGTCTGCCTTCTCGCGGCGGGGCTGATCCTCGCATGGTTTCACCGCCGCGTCGCCGCAGCCGTGCTTTTCAGCAGCCTGCTCGCGCTGTGGGGCGCGGCATTCCTGTCACAAATGGGCAGCGCCGCCGACGCCGCCGTTCGGTCGAAGGGAGGGCAGCGCATCCCCATCACCGTCGTCCAGCCCAATGTCGGGCAGGAAGACAAATGGGAGGGCAGCAAGGCCGACGCCAATTTCGCCAAGCTCGCGCGTCTGACGACCCCGAAGGATGACACGCCGCGCCTGATCCTGTGGCCCGAGGCGGCGGTGCCCGACTATCTCGAACCGGGATACCCAGCGCCCTACTACGACCGCTCGCCCGTCGAGGCGCGTATGCGGCTCATCCAGTTGATGAACCCCGACGACCTGATGCTGCTCGGCGCGCTGAAGCTCGAACTCGATCGTGACGGCGACGTCGTCGGCGCGCGCAATGCGGTGATGACAGTGCACGCCAACGCCACGCTCGGCCCGCGCTACGACAAGGCGCATCTTGTCCCTTACGGCGAATATCTGCCGATGCGGCCGATTCTGTCGGCGATCGGTCTGTCGCGGCTCGCGCCCGGCGATATCGATTTCTGGCCCGGCCCCGGCGCCCGCACGCTCGACCTTGGCGCCTTCGGCCGTGCCGGCCTCCAGATCTGTTACGAGATCATCTTTTCGGGGCAGGTCGTCGACCGCGCGCATCGCCCCGATTTCATCTTCAACCCGTCGAACGACGCCTGGTTTGGCGGCTGGGGTCCGCCGCAGCATCTGGCGCAGGCGCGGCTGCGCGCGATCGAGGAAGGACTGCCCGTCGTCCGCGCCACCCCGACGGGGATCAGCGCGGTGATCGACGCCGACGGCCGCATCGTCGAATCGCTGCCGATGCATAGCGCGGGCCGGATCGACACCACGA
>Ga0247823_10004364_pt1 | contig 11339 bp, 4 predicted proteins | sample 13C_PalmiticAcid_2_FD_192426 | JGI IMG/M metagenome (GOLD analysis project Ga0247823, IMG submission 192426) | Soil microbial communities from agricultural site in Penn Yan, New York, United States - 13C_PalmiticAcid_Day30 | ecosystem: Environmental > Terrestrial > Soil > Agricultural land...
CTTCACGCGCGTTCGCATCAACGGGATGGAGGCACAGGCGATCTCGGGCGCGACCACCTCCGACCGCGGCACCAACACCGGACGCGGCTTCGACTTCAATGTCTTCGCCTCCGAGCTGTTCAACAACCTCGTGGTCCGCAAGACGGCGGATGCCGAGACGATCGAAGGCTCGCTCGGCGCGACGGTGGACCTGAACGTCGCCCGGCCGTTCGATTATAAGGACTTCACCCTGGCCGTGGGAGCGCAGGCCGGGTACAACACGCTGGCCAAGAATATCGATCCGAAGTTCAGCGCGCTGGTGTCGAACACCTGGGAGACCGGGATCGGCCGGATCGGCCTGCTTGCCTCCGCGGCCTATAGCCGCCGCAACTATTACGAGGACCAGTTCGGCTCGGGCGGCTGGAACCCCGCTACCCAGGACGGCGGCTTCTGCTCGCCCGTCGGCGTGGCTCCGGTATCGCCGGCACTCAACCCCGCGCAGGGCACCACGGCGGCCGATTGCGCGACCGGCGTGCCGCGTCCCGGCGCGAACGACACCAATTATGCGCTGGTGAACCGATCCACCGTCTTTCTTCCGCGACTTCCGCGTTATGGGCGCTTCCACCACGATCAGAAGCGCCTCGGCGTCACCGGATCGGTGCAATGGGAGCCGGCACCCGGCATCGAGATCGGCGGCGATCTGCTCTATTCCGATTACAAGGTCTTCCGCGAGGAGAATTGGCTCGAGGGCTTTTCGTTCGCCCGCGCGATCGCTTCACCGAATTTCGGCAAGCCCCAGACGGCGATCCGCGAAGCGATTCTCCGCGAGGCCGGGATCAGCAACACGCAAGGCGCGAATTTCGGCCAGACCGTCTACGACGTGGATTATGGCGTCTTCGATGGCGTCGACGTGCGTTCGGACACTCAATATGACCGCTTCCGCAGTCGCTTCACCCAATACTCGCTTTATGGGAAGTTCGACGTCACCGACCGGCTGCGGCTGAACCTGCTGGCGGGCAAGGCGAGCACGAACTACGACCAGACCGAGCAGACCACCTTCCTGTTCGGCCGCAACAATACGCGCCAGACCGTGGATTTCCGGCAGGATCGGGATCAGCCGACGATCGGCTTCGGCTTCGACGTCACCGACCCGAACCAATACACGCTGGCGCCCGGAAGCGCCGAGATCCGCGCCGCGCCTTCCTTCATCGACAACGTCAACAAGATGGTCGAGGGCAATTTCGCATGGAAGGCGACCGAGGGGTTCACGCTGAAGGGCGGCGTGCATTTCGACCGGTTCGATTTCAGCATCCTGCCGTATCAGCGCGCCAATAATTTCGCAGTGCCGACACTGAGCGCGACCGAACTCGCAAGCATGACGCATCTGGTCAAGGGCTTTGGCGAGGGGATGCGCGAGGGCGTGTTCCCCAACTCGTGGGTCGCGATCAACTATGCCGACTTCGCCAAACAATATGGGCTGGACGATTATAGCGGCACCTTCGCGCTCATCCAGAATCTCGGGGGCACCCGCAGGGTGCGCGAGGACGTCGTCTCGGCTTTCGGCCAGGTGGATTTCGACCTGTCCGCCGCCGGCGCGCCAATCCGCGGCAATGTCGGCATGCGTTATGCCCGCACCTCCCTCGACTCGATGGGCTATTCCACTTCGCTCGCCCAGTTCCTGACGGTGCATAATGCCTATGAGGACTGGCTGCCGTCGCTCAACCTGGTCGCCGATCTGACGCCGAAACTGCTGGTTCGCGGCGCTGTGGCGAAAGTGATAACCCGGCCCGAACTCGGCTTCCTGAGCCCCGGCGCCAATGTCGTGATCAGCGGCACGCCGAGCGTGAACAGCGGAAATCCGCTGCTCGAACCGATCCGCGCCACGACCTATGACGCGGCGATCGAGTGGTATTTCGCGCCCAACTCACTGCTGTCGGCCGCTTATTTCCGGAAGGACATTCAATCCTACATCCAGAACCAGGCGCTGCAGATGACCTTCGCCCAGACCGGGCTGCCGCTCAGCCTTCTCGCCAATAGCGGTCTTGATCCCAACGTCTCGATCTTCACCGTGAATCAGGCGAGGAACACGCCGGGCGGGCCGCTGGAAGGCTTCGAGATCAACTACCAGCATTCGCTCACCTTCCTGCCCGGATTCCTCAAGAATCTGGGCGTGCTGGCCAATTACACGCACGTGAAATCGACGATCACCTATTTCCTCGCCGCGAATGCGAGCAACACCACCGATCGCGACCTTCTCGGCCTATCGCGCGATGCATTCAACGGAACGCTCTATTACGAAGACAGCAAGCTGAGCGCGCGCATATCGGGATCGTATCGCGGGCCGTACATCATCGCGCTTCCGGCGAACAATCCGCTCCAGGACCTCGAGGGCGTCGACAAGTCGCTGATCTTCGACCTGTCGGTGTCCTATCAGCTCACCGACAAGATCAAGCTGAGCTTCGAGGGGCTCAACCTGTTCGATCGGCCCTATCGCCAATATATCGACTCCGATCGCGACAGCACTTTCGTCTACAGCCACACCGGCGCGCAATTCTATCTCGGCGCGCAGTTCCGGTTCTGAGCGCGATGCGCGGCAGGATCAGCCGCGTAGACGCTCCAGCAATCCCCGGAAGGCGCCGATCGCGCGATGCGACGTCGCGTGCGGATCCTCGGCGCCGGCGATCCATTGGGCGGCATTGGTGGACGCCCCGGATATCAGGCGTGCGGTCGCCTCGGCATCGACGGGCGCGATGACGCCATCGGCCTGCAATTGCTCGAGGCTGGCGCGGATGGCGGCGACGCAGCCCTCGGCGCTCGACCAGCGAGACGGATCGCCGAGGACGGCGGGTCCGTCTCGCAGGATGATACGCTGGATCTCGGGGTCGAGCGCCATTTCGAGATAGGCGATGTTCTCGTCGATGAATGCCTGCCACGGCGTTGCCGCGCGCCGCGCCACTTCGGCGAGCCGCTCCGCCATCTCGGCATCGATCTGATGCATCACCGCTTCGAACAGCCCGGCTTTGCCGCCGAAATGATGATAGAGCGCGCCGCGGGTCAGGCCGGCTTCGGCAGTGAAATCATCCATCGACGCATCGGCATAGCCCTTCGCGGCAAAGGCCCGTCTTCCTGCGGCGATCAGGCGGCCGCGGGTTTCCTCGATCATTTCCGCGCGAGTCTTTCGTCCCACCGCTTTTCGCTCCAGCTTCAGACAATGCTCATTGACATACGATGCGTATGTCATCACATCGCTTACATACGAACCGTATGTACGTGTTATCCGCGTCGCCGCCAACCGAGGACGAAGATGGGCAACCCCTATGAGGCTATTTTCCGGGTTCGGGGAACCAAGGGGTTCGCCGCAGCCGCCTTCGTAGCGCGGCTCCCGGTCGCGATGGCCCCTATCGGCATCGTCACGATGCTGTCGGAATCGCGCGGGGGATATTGGCTGGCGGGCGCAGTCGCCGCGACGTTCACCCTCGCCAACGCGCTCGCCGCGCCGCAGATCTCGCGGCTCGTCGATCGGTTCGGACAGTTTCGCCTGCTCATTCCGACAACCTTGCTGTCGGTCTTCGGCTTTGTGCTGCTGTTGAGCGCGGCGCATCGCGGATGGCCGACCTGGACGCTGTTCGTGGCGGCACTGCTCGCCGCGGCGATGCCCAGCATCTCTGCGATGGTCCGCGCGCGCTGGACAGCCTTGTTCGGCGATCGCGACGAACTCAACACGGCGTTCGCATTCGAATCGGCGGCCGACGAACTGGTCTATATCGCCGGAGCCTCGCTGTCGGTCGGGCTCAGCGTGGCATTGTTCCCCGAAGCGGGCGTGCTCGCCTCGACCATCATATTGGCAATGGGGACAATCGCTTTCGTCGCCCAGCGCCGCACCGAACCGCCGCTGCGCCTTGAAGGCGGAAAGGAGCGTTCGGCAATCCTCCTGCGCCCGGTCCAGCTGATCACCCTCACCATGGTGTTCGTCGGTGCCATCTTCGCAACCGCGGAAGTGACCACCGTCGCCTTGACCCGTGAGCTTGGTCGCCCCGGCGCGGCGAGCCTGATCATCGGAGTCTATGCGGCCGGCTCCTTCGTCGTCGGCGTGATCATCGGGGGATTGACTCTCAAGGCGCCGCTGCATCGCCAATTGCTCGTCGCGGTCGGCGCGTTGCTGGTTACGACCGTGCCGTTGCTCCTGGCGGATACGGTGCCACTGCTCGCGGCCACGGTCCTGCTCAGCGGCATGGCGGTCTCACCGACCTTCATCACGGCCTTCGGCCTGGTCGCGCGCCGCGTCGCGCCCTCGGCGCTGACCGAGGGCATGACCTGGGTCGGAACCGGCATCGGTATCGGCATGGCGCTGGGGGCGTTCGTGTCCGGGGGCGTGGTCGACAATTTCGGCGCACGCAGCGGGTTCTGGGTATCGGTCGCCGCGGCGACGATCGCGCTTTCGATCGTCGCATCGGGTCAGCGGAGACTCGCCGGTCCGCGCTGAACGCCGGGCCGCTCAGGGTTCGCGCCGTTCGGGCGCCGCGATGCCGCGCAATATTTGGATGCAAGACGGCGCCCGCCGATGCTACCGACCAGCCTCTTGCCACACCATGGCAGGTATAAGGGGGAAATCATCGATGCGCGCCCGTTATCTTTTTGCTCTGAGCTGGCTCTGCACGCCCTTTGCGGCGCAGGCGGCGACGTGTGAAGCGACCTTCGTCAAAAGCGGTTCGCCGATAGGCGGGCTTCGCTTCAATGCTTCGATCGAGGTTCCGGATCTGACGCCGCCGAGCGCGATCGGCCAGATGCGCGGCATCGCGGTTTCCAAGGGCTATGACGTTCTCGTTGCCGAAGCCGAGGACGGCAGCATGTTGATCGAGCAGCCGCGAACCGGCAAGGCACGGGCGTTCCCCATCACGATCACCGCGACCGCCGAAGGGAAGCGCGGCACGGTCACGATGGAAGCCAAGCTGCGCGCCGGCATGCTGGTCGGCGCCGATGCCGCCCGAACCGAGATGTGCGGCATGCTCGGTCAGCTGAAAGGCGGCAAAGCGGGCCTGGCGGCGGCTTCGAGCGGGATGACCGCGGTCGGTACCTCGGCGCCGCTCGCGATCAGCGCGCTGGCATTCTCGCACCAGATCTCGAAGGACACCGAGCGCAATGCCGCCGCGGTGCCGCTCCGCTACAAGGGCAAGAGCTTCATCATCGACGGCAATGTCGATTATGTCACCAAGGACGGGGACGCCTATCGCGTGGCCTATAGCATCCCGCATCCCCATGAGGAGATTCTGCGGCTTCCGAACACGGCGCCGTTCAAGACCGACATCATGTGCATCATGGCGAAGGGCCAGGCCGCCTATACGCTGCAGCTCAAGCCCAAAAAGGGCATCAAGCTGATGGGCATATTCGACGAGTTCAGCGAGACCAAGCGTGTCGTCTGGTTGAAGGATTGCCGGCCCGTCAAGTGAGCAGTGCGTGACTGGAAGGCGCGGGCGAGAGGCGCGCGCTTCCAGTCATCGCAGGCAACGGGAAGTACGCCGCGGTGCCACCAGGCCGGGAGATCCGGACCTCGTGGCTGCCACCTTCACCGCAGCCTGCGGCCCTCGGCGTCCCATATCTCGACCGGGCCCAGTGCGAGTGCCCGGACCTTTTGCTCGATCCGCGCCAGATCGCCGACGATCACCCATGTGAGCGCGTCGGGTCGCAGAACCGCGGCGGCCGCGGTGATCGTGTCAGGGGTGAGCGCCTGATATTTCTTCGGCAGCGTGGTGACGTAATCGTAGGGCCGGCCGAAGCGGTTCACATATTGGAGATAGCCGACCATCGCCTGATTGGTTTCGAACTGGCCGGGGAGCGCCAGCACCTGGCCCTTGGCGAGCAGGTCCAGCTCTTCCTGCGTCGCCTGCCGGCTATGCTGGATGGCGCGGATTTCCTTGTCGATCTCGCGCAGCGCCTCGGCGGTCTTGTCAGTCTGGATGCCGGTCGCGACCCCGAAGACCTGCGGGCCGCGGGCATCGGCGATGTAACTGTTGGCGCCATAGGTCCAGCCCTTGCCCTCGCGCAGATTCATGTTGAGCCGCGAAGTGAAATTGCCGCCGAGCACATCGTTCATCGCGCCGAGCTCGAAATCCGCGGCGTCGAGACCGGCGGGCACGATCTGGCCGACGCGGATCACCGACTGGATCGCGCCGGGCTTGTCGACCAGCACGATGCGTGGCGCCGTCCGTCCGGCGAGAGAGTCGAGCGTCTTGACGCCCTTCGGCCGCGCCGGCGCTCTCCAGTCGCCGAACGCCTTTTCGAGCGCGGCGACCAATGCGGGAAGCTCCACATTGCCCGAGGCATAGATCACTGCATTGTCGGGGCGGATCCAGCTCTCGTGGAAAGCCGTGAGGTCGTCGCGCGTGATCGACTTGAGCGTCTCGGCGCGACCTGCGAGCGTCACACCATATGCATGGTCGGGGCCGTAGAGCAGATTGCCGAAGGTGCGCTGGGCGATTTCTCCGGGATCGGCCAGCGACTGCGACAGACCCGAGAGATGGAGCGCGCGGTCCCGCTCGAGATCCTCGGGCCGAAAGCCGGGGTTGCGGATGTAATCCGCCCAGAGCGCGACCGACCCGGCAAGCGACCGCGGCAGCGCCGACAGCGCGAAATCGGCGGTATCCGAATCGCCATAGGCCCAAAGGCGCGCGCCCAGCATCGCCTGCTGCTCGGCAAAGGCTTGCGCGCCGAGCGTCTTGCTGCCTTCGTCCATCATACCGAGCGTGAAGCCCTGCAGCCCGCGCTTCATGTGCTGCTCGGCGGCCTGCCCCGCGTCGAACACCATGGCGAGCTCGACGGTCGGCGTGCCCGGGCGCTCCGAAAGGATTACGCGGATGCCGTTGGAGAGCTTCGCCTCGCGCAGTGCCGGCAGCTTGAGGTCGGGCGATGCGCCGAGCGCGGGCAATTTGCTGCGGTCGGCCGTGTCGGCGGCAACGCCATGGCTGCCATAGGGAAGTATGGTCAGGCGATAAGAGGGCCTGGCCAGCCAGCCGCCTGCGCTGGCGCGAACGTCCTGCGCCGTGACCTCGGCAAACCTGCGCTCGTCGACCTGATATTGCCCGGGATTGCCGGCGAACAGCGCACCATCGGAAAGGGCCATCGCCTTGACATAGATCGACTCCATCGAGCGTGCGGTATCGGCATAGGAGGTCGTCCTGGTGCGCTTGAGCTCGGCTTCGGTCGGCCCCTTGGCGAGGAATTCGGCGATCACCGCCTTGATCGCCGCTTCGGCCACGGCCCGATCGACTTCGGGCTTGAGCCGCACGTCGATCGAGAAGGTGCCGGCGATCGCATAGCTGTTGTAGCTGGCGGAAGCCGAGGTCGCGATCTGCTGGTCACGGACCAGCGCCTGATAGAGCCGGGAGGTCTTGCCGCGGCCGAGGATCTGGGCCGCCATCCGGAGCGCCGGCGATTCCGCGGTGCCGCGGCCCGGGACCGGCCAGCTCCACGCCATCGCGGTCTGCGGAACCGCCTCCTGCATCACTTCGGTCTTGTCGCGATCGAGCACCGGCACCCATGCCGTCACCCGGCCGGTGGGCGGGCCGGCGGGAATGCTGCCGAAATACTTCTCCATCAGCGTCCTGGCCTGGGCGACGGTGACATCGCCGGAAAGCGTCACCACTGCGTTCGACGCGCCGTAATATTGACGGAACCACGACTTCACGTCCTCGAGCGAGGCTGCGGTCAAATCCTCCATCGAGCCGATCGTCGAGTGATGATAGGGATGCCCCAGCGGGAACACGGCTTGCGCTGCCCGCTCGTCCATCAGCGCATAAGGCTGGTTCTCGCGGGTGCGCTTCTCGTTTTGGACGACCGCGCGCTGCTCGTCGAGCTTGGCCTGGGTAACCGCGCCGAGCAGATAGCCCATACGATCGGATTCGAGCCACAGCACGCGCTCGAGTCCCCCGGTGGGCACGATCTCGTAATACCAGGTCTGATCGAGCGCAGTGGAGCCGTTGACTCCGGAGACGCCGACTTCCTGGAGCGGCGGCATATATTCCTTGTCGTGATGTTCCGAGCCGTTGAACATCAGATGCTCGAACAGATGCGCGAACCCCGATTTACCCTGGGGCTCGTTCATCGAACCGACGTGATACCAGACCGACACCGCCACCTTGGGGGTGTTGTGATCCTCGTGCACGACCACCCGCAGCCCGTTGGCGAGCGTGAATTGCTGATACGGCGCAAGCTCCTGCGCGGTCGCCGGCTGGGCCGCGGCAATCGCGAGCGCCGCCGCTGCGAGGAGCAGTTTCGTGGACTTCATGAGGATGCATTTCCTTGAAGGGCCGGCTCCCCCGATCGGGAGCCGGCTGAGGGACGTCAGAACGTGGTGGCGACGCCGATCCTGAGCTTGCGTCCGCCAAGATAGGTCGCGCGGCTATAGACACCGCCGATCGTCTCCTGAACGTCGGCGCTGCGCGTGCCGCGGAGCAGGTCCGATCCTTCGACGAAGAAGCGGACCTTGCCGTATCCGGGGTTCCAGAAATATTCGCCGCGGAAGTCGAGCGTGCCGACACCCTTGCCATAGACGCTCAGCCCGCGCGGCTGGAACACCGATAGCGCCTCCGATTGGAAGCTGTAGGCCAGCGTTCCGTCGAAGCCGTATTTGTTGTAGGTGAGCGCAGCCGTCCCGGTGTGTTTCGGTTGCTGATTGAAGGGCACGCCGAGGAATTCATAGTCTTCCGCGTCCGGCACCGCATAGGCCCAGTTATATTGCTGGGCGCGCGAGCTGTGGGTGTAGGTGTAATTGGCGAAGATGCCGATGCCGCCGAGCGCGCCGGGCAGAAAATCGAAACGCCGTTCGATCTGGCCCTCGATCCCCCAGATCGTCGCAACTCGCGGGCTGTTGATCGGCTGGACGCCGTTGATGAAGTAATTCTCCGGATGCGCCGGATCGAAATAAGGCGGCCCGGTGAAATAGGGGCTGTCGGGCAGCGTCACATTGGCGAGGTTGGCCGGGCCGTTGGCCTGGGTGCTCTGGAGCAGATTGTCGATCCGCTTGTAGAAGCCGCTCACCTTGATAATGCCGATCTTGTGATAATATTCGGCGCTCAGGTCGAAATTGTGCGTCGTCGCCTGCTTCAGGTTCGGATTGCCCGACGAGATCTGCAGGATCGGCTTGACTCCGTCCGGCCCCGGGATCGGGATGTTGATGAAGCTGATCCGGGTCTGGGTCGAGAGCTGACCGATCTGCGGGCGGGCGACCGACAGGAAATAGCCGCCCCGGAAGATCAGATTGTCGCTCTCCCGATAATTGAACAGCACGCGCGGCAGAAAATCTTCCGAGCTCGCCGTCTCCGTTACCAGCCGGGTAAACTGGTTCTGGAAGATCAGATCGGAGCCGAAGCCGCCGCCATTCTCGGCCATGATCGGCCCGATATAGGTCGGGAAGACGAGGTTCTTCGCTTCGAGATCGGTGCGGTTGTAGCGTACTCCGCCGATCACCTCGAGCTTGCCGAACTGAAGCCGCGCCTGGACATAGGCCGCGTAATTATCTTCGCGCGTGGACTGCTTGTCCTGATCGGCGGCGGGCTCGATCGGCATCAAGGTAACGCCGGGATAGTCGGCGATATTGTCGAGGAAGGCGATCAGCGTCCGTTCGCTCATCGCGGCGAACCCGGTGTCGCGCAGACCGATCCGGGAGAGGTCGGTCGGCTCGAACGCGAGCCCGAGCGAGGTGATCGTCGCCCCGCCGCCGAATTGGGTGCGCTCCAGATTGCTCCTGAAACCGGTGCGTTCATAGTGCGCGCCGGCTTCGACGTAGCGCAGGAACCCGGCATTCATGTCCCAGCGCGCGTTCAGGCTGGCAGTGTAGCGATCGTTGCTGCCGCCGATATTGTCGATCTGACCGGTGCCGTTCTCGATCCTGAACTGCGACGGATTATTGACGAAGGCCCAGCCCGCAGTGCTGAGAAGCGGGATCGGTATCTGCTGGCCGCTGCGCGCGGCGAAGGGCGTGATGATGTAGCCGAGCGCGGGATCGGTCGCCTGCGGCTGGAAATAATTCGCCTGCGCATCACTTCCCATGCCCGAGCGCAGATGGAGCGTGGTGCTGCGCGCATGACGTTCGCTGCCATTGGCGTAGCCGAGCAGATAGTTGAAGGTGAATTGCCCGAGGCTGGTCTTGCCGTTGAAGCTGTAGGTGTCGGTGATCGTCTTCGCGTTCGGATCGTAGAAATATTTCTGCTCGCGCTGGAGCGCGGCATTGCCGGGGGCGAGATCGAGATGGAGCGCCGACACCGGTTCGCCGCCAGGGACGTCCGAATATTTGCTCAGCGCGCCGAAGATATCGGTGAGTGAATAGCTGGTGCGATCGGCCTCGGCATGCTGGAAATCGAGCTTCAGATTGGTGTGGCCGCCGATCTGCCATTCGGCCGAGACCGTCGCCGCAAGGGTTTTCTGCTTCACATGATTGAAGCTCGTCTCCAGCTGGGTGACATAGGCCTGGTCGTCGCCGGCGACGAAGGGAAAGGTGGCGAGCGGATCGACCGCGTCCCCCGCCGTCAGCGTGGGATTGCCGGCGGCGTCGTTCGGCAGGAAGGCGCCGAACTTGAGCACGGTGTTGTACGAAAGGTTGCGAACCGCGTTGCGGCGATACTGGACCGAGGCGCTGAGCCCGAAATTGTCCTGCGCGCCGAAGCGGCCGGCGAGCGTGCCCGACAGCAGGAGATCGCTGCTGAACCCCTTCCCGCTCCTGCCGCCTTCGACCTGGAAATTGGCGTAGCGACGTGGACGATTGAGCGGCGACAGCGTCTCGATCTCGATCAGCCCGCCGGTGCCGGCGCTGTCCTGACTGGGCAGCAGGCTCTTGTTGATCGTGATCTTGCTCACCGAATCCGCGAGCAGATTGCTCAGATCGGCCGACCGGCCGGTACCGTTGCCGACGGGAAGCTGTAGCCCGTTCAGCTTGACGTTGTTCATGTCGGGATCGAGCCCGCGGACGATGACATTGGTGCCGTCGCCGGTCACGCTGTCGCGCTGAAACGACACGCCGGGGGCGCGGCGCAGCGCGTCGGAGAAAGTGGTGCCGGTGAAGTTGCCGAGATCGTCGGCGGAAATCACGTCGGCATTGTTCGAAGCGGTGCGCTGAAGGTTGAGCGCGTTGGCGCGGGCGCTACGCGAGCCATAGACGACGATTTCGGCGGCGACATCGCCGATGTCGCCCATCGCGAGTTCGACGGCGGCCTCGCTACCGGCGGTCACCTCGACCGTCCGGGTGACCGTCGGATAGCCCAGGAAAGAGATTTCGAGCGTGTAGCTGCCCTCCGGCACGCTCGCGAAGCGGAAATTGCCGAGATCGTCGGCCTTGGTGGTCCGGCCGGTCTCGACGATCCGGACCACCA
>Ga0247823_10004365_pt1 | contig 11338 bp, 8 predicted proteins | sample 13C_PalmiticAcid_2_FD_192426 | JGI IMG/M metagenome (GOLD analysis project Ga0247823, IMG submission 192426) | Soil microbial communities from agricultural site in Penn Yan, New York, United States - 13C_PalmiticAcid_Day30 | ecosystem: Environmental > Terrestrial > Soil > Agricultural land...
CGCTCTGCAATCGTCTTGAGGACAGGAAAGGGAGGGCGGCCGTCCGACTCCAATTGCCGGGCCAGGCAAAAAGCCGACAGCCGCCCTCAACCTGATTCCGGCCGCGTCTGCTTCACCCGATCCATCCAGAATCCAATGCTGTCCGGGTTCCGCGAGTCGACGGGGATGTCGACGACAATCCACTTGATGCCCGAGAGTCGGCCCCACACCACGCGATCGCACACCGTCTGACTCCACTCCGGAATCTGCGGGTCAAACAGCGTGATCAGGTGGGCGCTACGCAGCACTTCTTCTGAGGGGCTGGGAATGATCATTGAGGCGTGCGCGACGGTGACAACATCGAAACCTGTAGCCCCGTGTCACTCGGCATGCCTGCCATCGCGCACCAGGCCACTGAACATCATGTCCGGTCGGCAAGGTAACTTTGTTCGAAAGAAAAGAAAATCCGATTCTGAACCCCATCGCGGACTTTTGAGAGTCAGAAAAACAGGTGCCCCGCCCAGTGCGGACACCTCATTGACGTGTTTTCAGACGGACGGGGTAATTTCAGCGCGCAGGCCCGGTCAGTCGTGTGCAACATCCCGCAGGCCCCGACATACTCTGATGCATGCAGCGCATCCTGTGCCTGATCCTGTTTCTATCGTGCGGCCCGGTCCTGGCCGCCGATGGTCCGGACAACTATGAGCGGCATCTGAAGCCGCTGCTCAAGCAGCGTTGCACATCATGTCACGGTGCATTGTCGCAGAAAGGCAATCTGCGCCTGGATACAGCCCTGGCAATCCGCAAGGGGGGCGACAGCGGGCCGGCAGTGCTTCCAGGCCGGGCGACCGAAAGCCTGCTGATCACAAAAGTCTCGGCCGCGGACCCCGCGGAGCGCATGCCGCCGGAAGGCCAGCCGCTGACAGCCCAGGACATCGAACACCTGCGCCAATGGATCGACGCCGGCGCCCCCGCCGATCCGAATGAAAAACCACCGGCCGATCCGCGGGCACACTGGGCGTTTCAGCAGCCGGTGCAGGCGCGGCCGCCTGTTGTGAAAAACGAAACCGGACCGCAGCCGGCCAATTCGATCGACTCCTTCATCCTCGCCGGACTCGCGCAGCGCGGCCTGACAATGCTGCCGCACGCCGATCGCGCGACGCTCTTGAGACGCGTCACCCTCGACCTGATTGGCGTGCCACCGACGCCGGACGACCTCGAGCGCTTCCTCGCCGATGACCGTCCGGAGGCCTACGAACTGGCCGTCGATCGCCTGCTGGAGGATCCGCGTTACGGCGAGCGCTGGGGCCGCCATTGGATGGATGTCTGGCGCTACAGCGACTGGTACGGCCGGCGCTCGGTACCAGACGTGATGAACAGCTATCCGCACATCTGGCGGTGGAGGGACTGGATCGTCCGCTCGCTCAACAGCGATCGCGGTTACGACCAGATGGTCCAGGCGATGCTCGCGGCCGATGAAGTATTTCCTGGCGACGACAGCGAGGTCGTCGCCACCGGCTTCCTCGTCCGCAACTGGTTCAAGTGGAACTACGAATCGTGGATGAAGGACAACGTCGAGCACACCGGCAAGGCGTTCCTCGGCCTGACACTCAACTGCTGCCAGTGCCACGATCACAAGTACGACCCGATCACGCAGCGGGAGTACTTCCAGTTCCGGGCATTCTTCGAGCCGCTGGAACTGAGGCAGGACCGCGTGGCAGGGCTGCCCGATCCAGGACCATTCAAAAAGTACATCTATGCGCAGTCATACGGGCCGACAGCCGCCGGCCTGATCCGCGTGTTCGATGAGAAGCTCGATGCGCAGACGTTCATGTACGCCAAGGGAGATGCCAGAAACCGGATCGAAGGAGAGCCCCCGGCCGTGGCGAACGTTCCAGCCGTGCTCGGCGCGGACGGGTTCAAAGTCGATGCAGTGGAGCTGGGGCCGGAAGCGTATTACCCGGGGATGAAGGCTTTTCTCCGCGCAGAGGATCTGCAGAAAGCGAATGCTGCCGTCGCGAGCGCAATGTCCAGTCTTGAGAAGGCCCGATCGGCATCCAGGGCGGGCCGCCAGCTGCTGGCCGATCTGAAATCGCAATCGATTCAACCGGTCACAGCCGCGACGCCCCCCAGGCCGGATGCACTGCTCGCAGCCGAAGTTGCGGCGCTGGATGCCGACGTCGCGCTCGAAGCAGCCGAAGCACAGTATGCCCAGGCAAGGGCACAGCAGGAGTCGCTCACCTCACGGATCGCGGCCGATGACGCCCGGTATCAGGGCATTGGCTCAGCCGCGGAACTGGCGAAGGTCGCATCGCTGGCGGAACGTCGCGCGACGTGGTTGACGGCCAGGTCGAATGCGCTCGCGGCCGAACAGGCGCTCGTCGCGGCCGAAAGAAAGGCCGCGCAGGACGAAGCGGCGAAGGCAAAGGCTCCTGAGGCTCAGAAAAAACTGGATGCGGCGCGGGCCGCGGTCGATCAGGCGCGCGCAGCGCTCGCGGCGACCAATGAAACGTATTCGCCGCTCTCACCGGTATATCCCGCACGCAGCACCGGTCGCCGCGCGGCTCTGGCCCGTTGGATCACGAGCCCCAACAACCCGCTCACAGCGCGCGTCGCCGTGAACCACATCTGGATGCGGCACTTCGGCCGCGGCCTCGTCGACACCCCCTCCAACCTTGGCCTCAGCGGCAAAACTCCCAGCCACCCCGAGCTGCTCGACTGGCTGGCCGTCGAGCTGATGGAAAACGGCTGGCAGATGAAGCACATCCATCGCTTGGTCGTCACGAGCCGGACCTATCGTTCGCGATCGACGATCGGGGCGGCCCATCATCCGAATCTCGATTCCGATCCGGAAAACGTGTTCCTGTGGCGGGGGCCTTCCCGGCGGATGGAGGCCGAAGTGGTTCGCGACAGCGTTCTGGCGTGTGCCGGCACGATGGATGACACGCTCGGCGGGCAGGAACTCGATCATGCCCTCGGACTCAAGTCGGCGCGTCGGAGTGTCTACTTCGCGTCCCATGGCGAGTCGCAGATGCAGTTCCTCGATTTGTTCGACGGCCCGACTCCGGCCGAGTGTTACCAGCGCACCAGTTCGGTCGTGCCTCAGCAGGCGTTGTCGCTTGCCAACAGTGAGTTAGTGGCCGGGCAATCGCGCCAGCTGGCCGCGAGGCTCTGGCAGGAGACGCCCGAGGCGGCCGATCGCGAGCCGTCGTTCGTCCGGGCCGCGTTCCGGCGCATCCTGTCGCGCGAGCCGGCGAACGCCGAGCTGGAAGCGTCTGTCGAGTTCCTGCGCCAGCAGGCTCAACTGCTTCAGCGGGAGGCGGCTGCTTCCACGTCGACGGACTCCGCGAACTCCCCGGCGGTTCCGAAGGTCGACCCGGCCGGGCGAGCGCGGGAAGACTTCGTGCACGCACTGTTCAATCACAACGACTTCGTCACGATCCGATGATGAGCCAATCGAATCCCGGCTTTCCCTGCGGACGCATCGCCCGGCGAACCTTCCTCGCCGACATCGGCATGGGCTTCACCGGCCTCGCGCTCGGAAGCATGCTCAACCAGGATGCGGCCGCGAACACGGCGAGCCACTCGGCCGGCGCGCATCATGCGCCGCGGGCGAAAAACGTGATCTGGGTGTTTCTCTCCGGCGGCGTCAGTCACCTGGAGACATTTGACCCCAAGCCGAAGCTCAATGAGCTCGCCGGGAAGACCTACGACGAATCGAGTCTCCCCAATCCCCAGAAGTCGCCGCTCTTCCTGGAGCGTTCCCGGTCGGTCGTCGGTTTCGATCGCGAAGTGGTGTCGAAGATCTTTCCGCTGCAGATCGGCTTCAAAAAGCACGGCCAGTCCGGCATCGAAGTCAGCGACTGGCATCCGCAGCTGGCTAAGGTGGTCGACGATCTGTGCATCGTCCGCTCGATGTGGACTACCGACAACGATCACGGCGCCGAGTTCCAGATGCACACGGGCCGGCATGCGCTCGATGAACAGCAGCCGACGATCGGGTCTTGGGTCAGCTACGGCCTGGGGTCGCTGAACGACAACCTGCCGCAGTTCGTCTTCCTGGGACAGTACAAGGACACCCGCGTCAAGAAGGACTTCGCCGCCGATTACCTCGGCCCGCAGCATGCCGGCATCGAGCTGTCGCTGGATCCGGCGAACCCGTTGCCGTTCGGCACGCGGCCAAGCGGAGTCTCCGAGAAACAGCAGCGTCAGGAGTTCGAGTTCATTAACCGGCTGAACGGGCTCTCCGCGGTCGAGTACCCCGATGACGAACAATTACGGGCGCGGATCCGCTCGTATGAGCTGGCCTACCGCATGCAGATGTCGGCACCCGAGGTGCTGAACCTCTCCGGAGAAACGGCCGAGACGCAGGCCCTGTACGGCATCGACAACAAGACCACGGAACTCTACGGCCGCCGCCTGCTGGCCGCGCGGCGACTCGCCGAGCGCGGCGTGCGGTTCACGCTGTGTTACCTCAGCGATTACGGCGAATGGGACTCCCACAGCAACATCAAGGACCTGCACGCCCGCTCCTGCGGCCGCGTCGACCAGCCGCTCGCCGGGTTGATCACCGATCTCAAACAGCGAGGCATGCTGGAGGACACGCTCGTGGTGTGCGCGACGGAGTTCGGCCGCACGCCGGCGCTCGAAGTGACGAGTCTCAATAAAGCAGGAACGGGCCGCGATCATCATCCGCATGGGTTCACAGTCTGGATGGCCGGCGGCGGCCTGAAAGCCGGATATGTTCACGGAGCGACGGACGAACTCGGCTTCCACGCGGTCGAACACCCGCATTACGTCACCGACATCCACGCGACCGTGCTGCACCTTCTCGGCCTCGACAATCGCCGCCTCGAGATTCCCGGCCGGAAGCGACTGGAAATGGATCACGGACAGGTGATGCGGGAGATCATTGGGTGAGGGCACGCTGTCATGCCTGGTGAGCGATGACCATTCATATCGGAACGACGTCGGACTTTTGTCCGATGCGCTTTATGAAGCGCCGACTCCTGAAAAGAAGTGCAAATGCCGAATGGACAGCGGCGCTGGAGGGCTATGAATTGCACTGCAAACAGATTGAGTCCCAACTACCAGCGATTGCCTCAATCCTTCGAGAATCGAATTTTCACGACGAGTGTGTCGATTCGGTCTCTTCGGTCGACAAACGGCGAGTCTCCGTCGAATTGCGTTCCAGACGTCTTGAGTTTTCCGGCGTGTCATACGCCACGTTTCCGTCTCCCGGCCAGTTCGATTCAGTCGTATGGCTTTATGACGAAATTGATCTTGTGCGTCCGGGTGTGTTCGCTGTGCGGGCGTTGTTTGACGAAGGCGGCCTCGAAATCCATGCGACTGACGCGAAGATCTACGACCGTGTGAAACGTCGTTACATCGTCCCGGCGGAACCAGCTGATCCGCCACCGACACTTTTCCTGGATCGCTCCGGTTCTCGTTCGGTACGAGGCAAACGCAAGTCCCGATAATTCGACTCATCGCGCTGCCTGCCGATTTTCGTCTCCTTTACTCCTGTTCATTTCTTCATGGCGCGAGATCGAGCATCCCATTTCGATTTAGGCGTGTTGAGGCATAGGGCGATGACTTCCCCCGGGCGCCAGTTGTGTTGTTTGGTCTGCGCATTAGGGATCTTGCTTGCGGGCGGGCCAGTTGCCGCGCAGGGCTTCTCGCCGGCTGAGGTGGAATCGCGGCTGCGTGTGCCAGAGGGGCTGAAGGCCACGCTTTTTGCGTCCGAGCCAATGGTCCGTCAGCCCAACTTCGTGAAATGCGACCCGCGCGGCCGGCTGTGGACAATCCAGTACCTGCAATATCCAAACCCGGCCGGGCTCAAACGGGTGAGCGTCGATCGCTGGTCAAGAACGACCTACGACCGCGTTCCTGAACCGCCGCCGCGCGGGCCGGTGGGCGCGGACGTCATCACACTCCTCGAAGACACAGACGGCGACGGCCGGGCCGATCGGTCGAAGAATGTCATCGAAGGATTGAATCTCTGCACCGGGCTCGAATTCGGCCACGGCGGACTCTTCGTCCTGCAGATGCCCTATCTCCTCTTCTATCCCGATCGCAATCACGACGACGTCCCCGACGGCGACCCCGAAGTGCTGCTCACAGGCTTCGGTATGGAAGACGCCCAGTCGGTCGTGAACCACCTCACCTGGGGCCCCGACGGCTGGCTCTACGGCGTCACGGGAAGCACGTCGACAAACAACGTTGAAGGCATTGAATTCCAGCAGGGCGTGTGGCGCTATCATCCGCGAAAGAAAACCTTCGAGCTCTTCTGCGAAGGGGGCAGTAACCTCTTCGGCCTGACCTTTGACGCCCGCGGTGAGATGTTTTTCAGCTCGAACGGCGGCCAGCTCTGCTACCACGGCCTGCAGGGAGCGTATTACGGGAAAAGCTTCGGCAAGCACGGAGACCTCCACAATCCGTTCGCCTACGGCTGGTTCGAAGAGATCGTCAAACGTACCCCGCAGCGCGGCGGGCCCAGTACCGGCGGCACGATCTATCTCGGCGGTTCAATACCGAGTCTTCAGGACCGCTTCATCTGCGGCGACTTCCTCGGCCACACGGTCTCGAGCTGGTCACTGACGTCTACCGGCGCCACCTTCCAGGCCGACCGCATCGGAACCCTTCTCGATCCACAGGACACCTGGTCCGGACCCACCGACGTCTGTTTTGGTCCATCCGGCGAAATCTACGTCAGCGACTTCTACGACCGCCGCACGGCCCATCCCGATCCGGACGCCGAATGGGATCGCTCGAATGGGCGGATCTATCGCATCGCGGCTATGAACCAGCAAGCTCAGCCGTCGATCGACCTCAACAAGATGTCGACAATCGATTTGATTGTGTCACTCGGCCATTCCAACCACTGGTATCGCCGTCAGGCTCGACTGGTACTTGCCGGTCGTCGCGATCCAGCGGCAATCGGCCCGCTCAAGGCTGCCCTGCGATCATTTGACGAGCGGATGATTCTCGAGGCGTTCTGGACACTGCTTTCCAGCGGGCAACTGGAGCAACAGGACGCGATCGAGTTGCTCAACAACAAATCCTGGGACCTCCGGTTGTGGGCCGTCCGGGCGCTGGGAGACGAATGGCCGGATCGCGAAGCAACGGTGACCGCGCTCGTGGAAGCGACCACGCACGATCGTTACGCGCTCTTTGTGACGCAGCTTCTCGCGACAAGCCGCCGCCTTCCGGCGGCGGCTTCCATGCAGATTCTTGAGGGGCTCTGGTCGCGGTCGATTCCTGATTTCCGCGATCGCCTGCGCTGGCCGTTCTGGTGGGCCGTCGAGGCTCATTGCATCAAGAACGCCTCGCGCTGGGTCGAGATCGCCGCCCGCGACAAGTCCTGGACCGGCGAGCAGGCGGGCGTCATTTTTCCGTTACTCGCACGTCGCTTCGCCGCCGAAGCACAACAGTCGACGTACGACGCGGCCGCGGCCATTCTGTCCTCCGCTCCCCCGGGAAACCGGGCCGGAGTGCTGCTAGCGATCGATCAGGGACTTGCCGAACGCGGTCGAACACCGGGCATCCCGGCGCAGGGAGAACTCTTTACTGCCTCCGCAGCGAAATCGGGGCCGTCCCGGACCATTGCAACAGCCGTGCGAAAAGTCGACGGGCCGCTGGCTGACGCGATTGACTCGAATTGGAAGAGGTCGCCCACATCTCCAGTCCTGGCCAGTCTTGTGCTTCAGATCGGTCGCGACGACGCGGCCGAGTCCATTGCGGAGTCGGCAGTGGACTTGTCACTGCCGGAAGAACGCCGGCGGGATCTCCTGGCGGCGCTGGATCGGGCTGGTAATGGCCGATTCGTGAGCACCTTGAGCGCCCATCTCGGTACCTCGCAAACGCCGCGGATGATTGTCGCCATCCTGCAGACTGTCAGCCGCTTCGAAGACGAGGCCTGTTCTGTGAAGTGTATCGGCCTCCTGAAGCATCCTGAGCCGGGTGTCCGCGCCGCGGCGCGGAGACTGCTGCTCAGTCGCCGCAGTTCAGCACAGGCGCTGTTTGGCGAGATCGAGGCTGGCCGGTTCGCGGCCGCCGAGATTCCGGTCGAAGAAATCCGTCCGGTCTCGTTGCTGGGCGATCCCACTCTTGATGCATTCGTACGCAAGCACTGGGGAGCCGTCCAGGCCGGCACTTCCGAACTGAAGCTGGCAGAGATGCGCCGTCTCAACAACGACCTCCGCGCATTCCCCGGCGATCCCCGCAACGGCAAGACCTTGTTCAAGCAGCACTGCGCCGCTTGCCACAAGCTGTTTGGAGACGGAGGAACCGTCGGGCCGGATCTGACGACCACCAGCCGGGCCGATCGGGAGTTCCTCCTGCGCAGCCTCGTGGACCCAAGCGCGGTCATCCGCAGCCAGTACCTGTCGACCGTCATCGCCACGAATCGAGGCCAGGTCGTGACGGGGCTGGTCGTGGAACGCGACGGCGGCCGGATCGTTCTCGTCGATTCGAAGGCCGAGAAGCAGACAATCCCCGAGGAGTCGATCGAATCCATAAAGGACAGCGACGTCTCGATCATGCCCGAAGGCCTCGTCGCCAAGATGTCGCCTCACGACGTTCGAGACCTGTTCGCCTATCTCCAATCTGCGGGAGACTCGCAGTGATGTATTCCCTGTCACGTCGACAATGGATGGCGGCCGCGGGCGGAACGGTGCTTGCCTCAGCACTCGGTCGCCCGGCGCGGTCAGCGGCGCCCGATGCGCGCGCTCAGATCGCCATCACGCTCGACCTGGAAATGAGCGCCGAGTATCCGCAGCGTGGGATGACAGAGTGGAATTTCGAGAAGGGCAATCTCGACGCGGCAACCAAGGAATACGCCGTGAAGGCGGCCAGAATCGTCCGCGAGCGCGGCGGGCGAATTCACTTCTTTCTGGTGGGACGCGTCCTCGAGCAACCGAACGTCGACTGGCTGAAGGAACTGATCGACGCCGGCCATCCGATTGGGAACCACACTTACGACCACGTCTACCTGCTCGCGAAAACGCCGGAGGAAACGCAGTTCCGGTTCCAGCGGTCCCCCTGGCTGATCGAGGGACGATCCGTCGACGACATCCTCCGCACCAACATCCGCCTGGCGACCGACGCCATGCAGCGCCGGCTCGGAATCAGGCCCGACGGCTTCCGCACCCCCGGCGGATTCCGAACCGCCCTCGACGGCCGGCCCGACCTGCAGCAGATGCTCAAGGAGGAAGGCTTCACCTGGGTCAGCTCGCTCTATCCGGCGCATCAGGTCGAAATGACCGCCTCCGGACCCGCTCCCGTCACGTACGAGCAGATCACGACCGCCCTGCCGACGGCCCAGCCCCGGTTCTACGACAACCGGCTCCTCGAAATCCCGATGAGCCCCATCAGCGACGTCGGCGCATTCCGCACCCACCGCTGGAAACTCGACTGGTTCCTCGAAGCCATCCGCATCGGCGTCACATCGGCGATCGATCACGGATTGATGTTCGATTTCCTCGCCCATCCCTCCTGCCTGGGCATCGAGGACCCCGACTGCCAGTCGCTGAAACTCATCTGCGACCTCGTGCAACAATCGAACGGCCGTGCGGAACTGGTCACGCTCGATCAGATCGCCAAACGTCGCCCGCCCTCCTCGAAATAACACTCATCGGCGAGCGGGGGGCGTCAGCCCCCTGTGCGATCGCAGCAACCACCCCTTACATCAAGCACTCGCCATGAACCGTATCGCCCTCGTCCTCTGTGTGCTCATCCACTGCCGCGCCATCGCCGCCGACAAACCCGCCGTCAGGTCGTATCAGAATTCCCTGAAGCCTCTTGCAAATCCCGGCCCGCTCCTCGCCGACTACCCCGAGTTCATCCAGCCCATCACCGAAGAACGTCGCTTTGAAGCCCCAACGCTGGTCGACGACCCCGACGCCGACCTCGAAGTCCGCGCCTGGCGCTTCTCCTACAACGCCCGCGGCATCATCGAGATGCCCAACCGCCTGAAGGCCTCCAGGACAGCCGTCATCATGGTCCATCCCTGGGGGATCGACGACGGCCAGGGCTGGACGTCCCCTGAACCCGCCGGCGTCTGCGACTTCTGCACCCCAACAAAAAACCACCTCGCCGGCCGCCACACCCGCACCGTCATCAACCCGCTCATTCAGCGTCTGCGGCCACACGTTGCCGCCACCATGTTCAGCCTCCGCGGCGCCGAACATCCCGTTCACAAGGGCCTCTACCGCTCACTCACGAAGAATCCCACCCCCGAAGAGCGAGCCCAGGCCCGCGCTGACCTCACGCGCACGCTCACCAGCTTCAAGTACGAAGGCCAGCCGCTGCCCGAAACCATCTCCCTCTCGGCCGACACCCCCGTCAAAGACTACTTCAAACAGTTCCCCGGCCTCGATGCCTCCGCGAAGTACAACAACGCCGGCTTCTGGGACCTCCCCATCCCCATTTGCGCCGACATCACGATGGCCCACGACGACATCGTCACCTACGACGAAGCCGGCTACCCACCCATCCGCGACTTCCTGAAGAAGCTCGGTGTGAAGCACATCATCCTCACCGGCTACGCCACCGACATGTGCTTCTGCAAAACCACCGCCGGCTACGAAAACCTCTCCAAAGACTTCAACGTCTTCCTCGTCGGCGACGCCACCCTCGCAACCTTCCCCGCTAACGACTCCCCGCGCTACGCCACCAACGCCGCCATCTCATTCGCAGCCCTGAACCAGCTCATCACCCAGTCCTCGTGGATCAAAATCACGAAGTGATGCCCAGCGCGGCCTGATTTGCCGTAGAAGCTCCGGCACTCTGTCACCTTCGGCTGGCGCCAGCCCCCACCTCTCAGCTGCCCCGATCCCCAGCATCTTTGATCGACCATCAGGCATCCGTTCCCGCCAGCGCCCGCAATTCGTCGATTGGCCTGACGTTTGCATATTTCGCAACGACCGGTTTTTCCACCGGCCTGGAATGCCTCGTCCGGGGTTAAACCTCCGGAGAAAGTCCGAACGGTTTGTTGCTGAAGTGAGACAATGGGAAAGCTCTGGCTGTTGTTACTGTCTGCCGCGGGGGGATTCGTCGCCGCCGTTGCTGCAAGTCCCGATGACGCTGAACGCCGCGCGTATGACCGCGGATACGCCGCCGCTACGAAAGCCATCCAGAGCGAGGCCGTCCAGAACGGCCTGGCAACCTGGACACTGGATGAGGAATCAGGCGCTCCGAGCAACTTCCATTGGGCCTCGCGACATACGCGCGGTCGCTGGGGCCACGACCTCTCGATCCATCAGCCGGCCGCCGATGCTTCCAAGCCCGCCGAGCGCCGGAAGAAGAGCACCGAAAAGGCCGAAAAAGAGAACGACGCCGAAGCCGGCTGATCGAGGAC
>Ga0247823_10004366_pt1 | contig 11336 bp, 5 predicted proteins | sample 13C_PalmiticAcid_2_FD_192426 | JGI IMG/M metagenome (GOLD analysis project Ga0247823, IMG submission 192426) | Soil microbial communities from agricultural site in Penn Yan, New York, United States - 13C_PalmiticAcid_Day30 | ecosystem: Environmental > Terrestrial > Soil > Agricultural land...
TTGCGTTGAAGTATGTGCCACCCGCGACCCGATGAAGGGGCTCCTTCATCACAAAAACTTGGCGGCCTTTCCGGCCGCCTTTTTTTGTGGGCTGATTGCAATTCCGGCGACTGGCGGCTCAGCGCCTCATGTCGGTCAATCCGACACCGACTGGCTCGTGCCCGAAAGCAGTCATTCTTTCGAGGCTTCCGTTATACTGCTCCGCGCCTGATTGGATTCTCTCATTATCGCCGGGATTGAATTCCGCTTCCTACCGACAAAAGGTGCGATGGCGTCAACCATGCCATATTTGTTTCGCGCCTTGTCGGGCAAGCCTTTGACCTGGATCGTCGCGGGCGACCTTTCAAAGATGGAAGCCTCGATCCGTGCGCTGAACCTCGGCGAGGTCCGCGTGATCAAGGCGGACAGAAAAATTGCTGCGCTGATCTCTCCCTCGCGCGGCGGCGGTTTCTTTTGGCATGCGCGGACTTTCATTGGGCCCTGCCGTTCGATAGGAACGAAACGATGTCCACGTTCCGCCAGTCTTTGTTTGAGAAAAGTAGACAGGCGATTTTCATTGCCGCGTTACGGTGCGGCCGATGAAATCGGACTGGCTCCAATTTGAGCATGCGGTGGCGGCGTTCTGCTCTGCGCTCGCTCCGGACGCGCACGTAACCCATAACGCGATCACCCCTGACATCCACACAGATCGACCTCGCCAGCGAGATGTCTGGATCGAGGCGAGTATCGGCGGCTTCTTTCCGATTAAGCTGCTCGTGAGCTGCAAACGATATACCCGCAAGTTCAACGCACAGCAGATGGATGCCTTCGTTGGCGAACTTGAGGGCAGCGGCGCACACAAGGGGGTTGTGTACAGCTATTCGGGCTTCACCGGGCCTGCTCTGGAGAAGGCTCGGAAAAAGGGCATCACTTGTTGCGTGTTGCTCGAAAACCAGCCACCGCCAATTCCCGAAGCGCTGTTGTTCGATGCCTATCTCTTCAGGGAGGTTCCGCAGTTAGTGGCGGAAGGCGGTGAGGGTCCCCGAGACTGGCCAGCGTTGCTGAGGTCCGAAATTGAGCTAGAGGGCCAAATAATTCTTGCGAGGAAGATACTTGCCGATCGATTTGCTGAGGACTTGCCTGAGTTGCAACGTGCTATCGGCAGCGGCCGAATACCCTGCCGGCAGGTCAGCGTCGAGATTTCGGTAGATGTGGCGGGCGGCCCCGTCACGCTGTCGCTCCGCAGTGATTGGCGCATCTTTCGGGCTCATGTCGAAGCCTGGCTCGTCAATGGCTCATACTCGTTCACCGACAATAATTTCCACGGCAACCTGTCCACGCCGTCAATCGATATGTGGAGTTCAGATCCCGGGCCGGGATGGGAACCGATCGCAATCGACGACATCGGTGCCGGAAACACGGTCAAGATGTTCATGACGGCGGGTGACGTATCAACCATGCTCGAAACGCCGTTGCTCGAAACGGCGACTATCGTTCAATAAATCGCGAGCGCGAGTTTCTAGGCGACCCGCAGCCTTGCCGTTCTGTTGGCTGCGTTCTATGTTCGTTCCCTCGACGCAAAAGGATATGAATAACGGATGGGGCTCGATCCGGTTACCACAACAGCAATTAAGAGCGGCGCGAGCCTGTTGGTAAAGCCGACAGTCGCCTTCCTTCTCGCCCAATACAAGCGCCGCGGCGCGGCCTTTGCAAACATTGACGCCCTCAATGGTGCGGAGCCGGAACTTGATGAAGCGATCGCTGTGTTGCGTGGGACTGCCGAAACTTTGCCAGCGGCCATCCTTACTAAACTGAAGGGATTTCTTTCAGCACGGCCAGAGAGCTTCTCAAATCCGTCAGCGCGCACTTTCCTCGACGATGATCGGGTGGTGGCGCTGGTAAAATCTGGGGCTCGCCGAATTTTGCGGGGCGAAGATATTTCGGACGAGCGCACCGCCGCGCGCATACTCCATGCCGAACGATTTGACGATGATGGTATCTATGGCGAAGCCCTGATCGAGGACGCTACTGCTTTTGCAGCAATGACCTTGCTGGGGCATCTCACGCCGGGGGATCGCCAGACCCTTGAGCTCTTGGATCAGCTTCGGGACGAGATGCACGGCCGGTTCGATCAATTGGCCAATCAGATCGGCGATTTGCAGCGTGGTCCCGATCTCGCCGATATCGAACCGGCACCTCTCGATGCCGCAATCCGGCACGAAGTCATCAAGCTCCGACGTCAGCGGATGATAATGATCGCTGACCTGCCGGAGCGTGCGCTCGCTCTCGGTCGCCGTATCGAGACCGGTCTGCATCTCGCCGACCCGGTTGTTCGAGCGGAAGCCTTCCGGGAAGTCGCCACAGTGCTCATTCGGGCGGAGCGCGTGGACGACGCCGAGCCTTGGCTTCAAAGGGCCGAGGCTCTCGGCGCCGATGTGGCCTGCGAACGGGCCCGAATTGCCATGGTCGCCAAGGACTACGACCTTGCGATGCGCTTGCTGCGAGATCGGTCCGAGCTATTGGCGCGCGGACTGCTTCTCGACGCGATCGCCAAGGGAGACAGCGATGAAGCCTCCTTGGCGTATTTTGAAGCCAACCTCGCCCCCGAACTCCTTACCGGTCATGCGGTGCAGGTCGTCTCGGTCAGGCTGCTGCACGCCGGCCGCAAGTCGGATGCGCTGGAACTGCTGGAACAAGCGAGCACGGCGCAGATCGACGAAAACCCGCTCCTTCTCTACGCCCGGGCGAGGCATAAGATCAGCCAGGCCGTGGCCCCGGATGTCGCGCAGCGCATCATAGAACATGATGGCATGGTCCCCCGGCCCACGGACCTTCACCAGCATGCGACGGGAAAACGGCTCTTGTCCGAGGCAAGGTCAGACCTCCAGCGGCTTGAGCCGTATCTGGCGGAACTTGGGGCTGACGCTTTTGCCGAGCTTGTCGACATCAATCTTATTTTTCTCGGGCTTTGTGCCAGTGACCCGACCGAGCGTGAGCTGGCGCGCCGGTCATTTGTCGAGAGATTGAACGACCCCAAAGAGACGGCGCTCCTAGCTCCGCTCGCGACGCTCTATGACGTCGACGTTGATTGGTCCGGCCTCAAGGCCAGTCTTGCCCAAGCCGAAAAGCTTGGGGGTTACAATGATGACCAGATTCGCGCCGCTTTCGCGCTGGTCATGCACGAACGAGAGCCGACCGCGATCGCGGAATTCGTTAGGCAGTATCGCACCGTGCTGGACACTTACACCAGCAACGGCAGCGTGGTCGCGGTGCAGATCGAGGCCACAGCAAAAGCAGGGCGGATAGACGAGGCCAAGGCGTTGCTCGAACATGAGCGTGGAGGGTTAGGCGCGGATGAGTGCCAGTTTCTCGACGCCACGCTTGCCGAGGTGGAGGGAAGCGATCCTATTCCAATGCGCCTCGCCCACTACGAGACGAGCAAGGCGACGCATGATCTCTTGATCCTGACTGAGGCTATGCGCGAAAAGCGCGACCCGCGGCTCGGCGAGTATCTTATCGAGCTTTGGCGGCGTCGAGCGCAGATTAGCGATGCGCAGGACGCCTGCGACATCCTGATCAGCATCGGTGAGGAGGCCCGCGTAGAGGAGTTTGTCCTGGAGCTGGGCGATGACGCGCGTAGCGATCCGGGGCTACACGTCCATCTGGCATGGGTCAGGTTCCGGCGAGGCGAATTGGAACTGGCAGAATCCGAACTCGATGCGCTGGCAGCCCGCGGGATCGACAATAGCAACACGCGTCAATTATCCGTTTTGATCGCAGTGGAAACGGGGCGCTGGGCCGATCTTCAACGGTTCGTGCGGACGCAGCTCGATCAGAGCGCAGATCGGTCCGCGATAGACCTCATGAGTGCAGCGAAAATCGCGCAGGCGATCGGTAGTCCGATTACCATGGATCTGCTTCGCGCGGCGGTCAGGAAAGATGCCACCAACCCTGCGATTTGCCTGCAGGGCTATACGATCGCCGTTGAAGCAGGATTGGAACGCTCCGGCGAGGTGGGCGGGTGGTTTGCGACGGCAATATCGGGCGGTCAGGAGAGCGGGCTTGTTCAGACCAAAGACCTCGGTGAAGTCATCACCCATATTCAGGACTCGCGCGCGGAAGCTGATCGGCTCGGAGGTCTCATAAATAGAGCCGACGTGCCAATGTTCATCGCGCTTGGCGCAATGGGTGCCACCCAAAGCGCTTTGATCATTCGCCAAATGACGGAAAATGCCCTCCAGACGGACAGTCGGCGCCGCAGCGTCGTGCCGCTCTACGCAGGCAATCGTATTGCGCCAGCCGGTGCGGAACCGAAGTCCGTCTCTTTCGATCCTCTGGCTATATTAGTCCTCGATTATCTTGGCCTCCTGGAAACCGCCTTGGGGTCATTCGATGACATCGTCCTGCCGTCAGGGACGTTGCACAGTTTCTTCGAAGATCGATCGAAGGCGTCGCATTCACAGCCAAGTCGCGTCGCACAGGCTCGGTCGATCAAAGAGTGCTTTATCAGCGGGATCTTGTCCGCCGAGAACCTCGCGGTGAACGAAGGCGCCGGCCAGACGGTAGATCCCGAGTTCTTGGGATTGTTCGCGGCCGCAGAAGAACGAGATGGTTATGTGATCGACACGTCTCCACTTCATCCGCCTGGACGGCTCGATGAGGTTGTCTCACCAACTCCGTATCAAGCACGGTTGTTGAGCCCAAGCGGCCTCGTCGCCTCTCTCTTGTCGTTGGGGCTGATCAGTCAAGCAACCGCAAGGTCCGCGTCCGCGCAAGTGAAGGGCAGCGGAGATGCTTGGCCTGACGAACCCGTGCCAGAACCGAACCGGCCAATGTTTCTTTCCACGCTCGCGGTTCAATATCTTTGTGACGCCGGCCTTTTCCAGAATCTGAAGGCTCATTCCGGATCGCTTATCGTTTCGACCGAAGCCATTGATTTTGCGGACCGGGAGATAAGCGCCGGACTCGCTGCGGATCAAATTCGGACGGGAATTGACCGAATTCGCGATGTTCTGGCTCGCGCCATTGCCGCCAAGAAAGCCCGGATCGGCCCATCCCGTCGGTCTCGAGAAGATATCGAAAGGGATGGGGACGGTAGCACCAACAATGCCAACCGAACCAACGGACCAGTGATGAGTGTTTTGCGCGATACGGCCGGGATCGACGCGTTCATTTGTGACGACCGCGGAATGAACAAATATGGTCAGGTCACGGACAGGCTAGGAAACTCTCTCAATTTTCTGACAACGACTGACCTCCTAGGGCTTCTCCATCGATGGGAAATACTAAATGAAGCGGCGTTCGATGAAGCAAAGGAAAAGCTGCGGCGCGGTGGCGCCGGCCTCATGCCGGTCGATCCGGAAGAGATGGCGAGGGCTGCTCTGGCGAGCAACTGGACAGTCGGCCCCAATGCGGAGCTTCGTGCAATCCGGGACTCGATCCATCTGCCCCTAGCTCGCCGGGTTATCCAGTTGCCGAATGAGCGACCGTGGTTCAAAACGGTGTCGCTCGCTATTGCCTATGCCGTCAGATCGGTATGGATTAGCGTTGCCGACGTAGCGGAAGCCGAGCGCGCGGCGAGCTATCTTTTCGACATGATTCCAGACCCTGCTGCATGGAGTGCTGGCGACCAATCGCCTGATCGCGAAGCCTGGGTGCTGGATGTTTCGCGGCACACATTGTGGGGATTGGCATCGATATTCAGCGTGGCCGAGAGTCACTCCGAGCGCTATCGGCACTGGTTCGCAAACCGCGTCGGGCCGAAGTACGAAAAGCGTGATCCGGGCGCACTCGATGCGGTGGCGCGATCGCTATATGCCTTCATGGCCTCTCCAATGCCGGAGGACGAAGATGATGGAGGCTGAGTCCGACATTGCGCTCGACGATGCGACGCGCGCTTTCATTTTGAGCTCGTTGCCGAAGCTTCCGGACGCGATCACTCAGTTGATGCTGGCCGACGCCCATGTTCGGAAAAGTCTGCGCCTCCCGGCTGGAGACTACATAAGGCTGTTCGAGCGGCGTTTCGATCGCGCCGCATTATTCCGCTGCCTGCGCGATATCGCGAACGGTCGCCCGGCATCGCTGGTCTCGTCCGACGGGACATTCTCCATCGAAAAAACCGAGATTGATCCGGATGGGAGCGCTGCGATCTACGCTGAGGGCGGCGGTGCTCGATTTGCGAACGTCGGGCTGATGAGCGAAGACGCCGAACTGCGGCTTCGCACATTGGAGACCTCCCTCGATAATGCGGAATTGGCTGCGGATCGCGAGGCGCAATGGCGGGCTGCGGTTGAATTGGGCCCGCTGGACGACGACCTCTTCACTGCATTTGAAACGACGATGGAACAGAGTCCCGAGGCGATCTATCGACGGCTATACGGCGAGGCGAGCGAAGGCATAAGTTTCGACGCGCTGGTCCCTAACGAACCGAATCTTTTCGCAGGCCTGCTCGGTATCATTCCGGTGCCGGGCACGCTGGGTGAGTATCGGAAGAGTTGGATAGACATTCTTGCGACTCTCGACAGTCGCAGGCTGGCTCGCGCATTGCTGGTCTCCGCTCCTCTCTCGGTTCTGCGTGGAAATCTGATAGCCGACGCTGCGCAACGTCTCGATCGTGACACGCGACTATCGCTCGCGCGCCAGTTAGGTACCTGTCGTGATCCGTTCAGTGCCCTGGCTGCCGCGCAGATTTGCATAGGTGATTTTCGCGACACCGATTTTGCGGCGTTAGCTGACGAGCTTTTTCCTTTGTTGCTCAACCGTAAGGAGAGCTGGTTTCTCGATGGATCAAATTTCCTCAGCTCCAGTGTGATCCTCGCTACAGCCGTCGCGAGCCGTAAGCGTGTGCTGCACGGGTGGCCGACTTATGCCCGGCGCCTCGCCTGGTTTCTTCATGCCAGCCATTTGGTGCGCATTTTCGGCAACGGAGAGATTGAACCGAGAGACTTGGCTCGCCTCGCCGGTCAGCCGATGCTTCCCAATGCGAGGGCGGCAGAACTTTGCGACGCGGCGGAGATTCCATACAATCTTGCAGCCCCCTTTAGCCCGGCTCATATCTATTCGCTCGTTCTCGCGAGACTCACTCAAGCGCTGTTCAGTATCCCGGAGACCGAAAGACCCACGGAGTGGAGCAAGTCGCTCGAAGGGGCTATCGATATCTTCCGAGAGTCTGATGAAGCAATCATCGCAATGGTTCCGGGCCCATTCGATCCGTTCGAGACTGATTGGGCGGGCTTGATCGAATTGCCACCCGCAAGCTTTGATGAATCCTTTGCTCAGATGGATGAATTGACCGAATCCGAGAAGGTCATCAGCGATCTCTTGCATCTGGCTTTGGCGTTCGAAGCTGATGAGCAGAGCCGGGATGCACTTTCGGAACGATTGCCCAAATATCTCAAGGTACTCTCGGATGAGAAGTTCATCGTCGCAGTCGAGGCAGGATTGCAGCTCGCGGCCCGGTGGCGGCGGACCGACCTGAGTGAAGAGCTTATGGATCAGGCTATCAAGCGGAGTGCGGACGGGAAGATGCCGGACCTTACGGCGTCCGCCCGGCTTTCCCTTCTCGGCGCTGCGAGCCAAAGTGATCCAGTGCTATGGGCCAAATCGGTAGGCGAATTTGCTTCGGCGTTTGCATATTCGTTGAACCCCGGTCCGCACACCGTGAGTTTGCTTGTAGCCATCGATATCATTCAAGATTTTGCGCCGCAGCTTGAGGAGCCGTTGGCTGGGGCTCGGTCATACTGCGTGCTTGCCAACGATCGTTTGACTTGAGCGTTCGGCTGATCTGCTATTAGGTGAAGCGCTGTCCGGTGTCGATCGGGTCGACAATGTAGGGATTGGCGCTCGTCACGCTGACTGGCGAAGGATCATTCACCCGGCGACGGTCTTCGAACTCGCGTTCGGCATAGAGCCCGCGCGCAAACAACGTGACATGCGATCGGAGCGCCTGTTCGATACTGGCGTAGCCCGCCCTAAGGGAATGGCAAGGCGGGAGCGAAGAGAAGGAAATCTGAGTCTATTCTGTCCGTTTTCGCAGCAACCTCTAAAAAGCGCGGTCATTGATCCCCATCCTCACCAAAGATCAAATCTCGGTCGGCCTGGTTTGAAAGGCTCAGCTAGTGAATTTCGAGGAGTATAAGCAAAGCGGACGGGCCACTTACGGGCGATTTGTCGAGGCGGTGCGCCGAATTCTCGAGGAAATGCTGAAACAGCATGATCTGGTGGCATACTCGGTTTCCGGACGGGCAAAGGAAGCCGGCTCGCTGCTCAAGAAGCTGGTGGACCGAAATATCGACCCGGCGGAGCAAATCGACGAGCTGATTAAAGACCTTGCCGGCTGTCGTATCGTCTTTTTGACGAACTCGCAGGTCGACCGATTCAACAACACCGGTGCGCTGCACGAGAATTTCGAGATTATCGACGTCAACGTCCATCACCCTGTTCCCGGCACTGACAGCGAGACCAGATTGTTCGACAGCACGAACTACCTCGTGCGGCTCAAGCCCGATCGCCTCGCGCTCGCCGAGTATCGCGCCTTTTCGGACATGCGAATTGAGATTCAGGTCCAGACGCTGCTAAATCACGCGTGGGCGGAAATGGGCCACGACACGATCTACAAGGAACCGAAGCTCGAAAACCTCGGCAAGGCCCGGATGACCGCAATCGGCGAGCGCATGAATCGGGTGATGCAGGAGCATCTCAAGCCGGCCGGATATGATTTCGACAAGATCGCCGGAGACTTCAGGCGGCTAGTGGAAGCCGACGCCGCTGCCGTCGCGACGATCGCTGCCATCCGCAATCCTGGCGACAATAATGCGATCGACGATGCGCTGGAGAAATATGCCGATCTCGTTCTCCCGCACTATGATGAGCCTGAACGAGAATTCCTGGAAATTCTCGACCCGCTTGTGACTTGCGTCGAAAAGTCCCGCGACAATGACGTAGTTCCGGTTGAAACGGGGTTCGGAACCTATCCGGGCAGGACCTCGCTGGATGTCGCCCGCCGCGTTAGCGAACTTCTCTCGCGCTACCGTTATCTCGAGCCCGTCCGCACATTTCACCTGCTCCTTCGCCTTTGGCGAGGGGCAGCCGATGAAGACGAACGGGCGATTTGGCGCGAACTGGCCAAGACTTTTGCTGCGCATAATACCACGGTCTGGAAGCAGGTCGGACCGGCGATCCAGGACATCATCGTCCAACAGATCGGTACGATCGAACTCGAGGATGTGAAGGCGAGTGCGCCGATCCTAGCCGAAATGCTGGGCGAGCTCCTGTCCCCCGAAGCCCAGGGCGCTTCGTGGCGGTCGGACAGCGTCAGTCTCGAACGCGGGGCGGTCAAGGCCTCCGACGTGATGCGCCGGATACGAAGTGCAGCGCTCGACTATCTCGAGGCGTGGCTCGCCGATGCTGCCGACGATAGCGAACGGCGCGAAATTCTCCGCGCGATGCGGCGGGCAACGCGGGCGCCCGACGCTGGAAATATGGATGCTGCTCTCGCGCGTCTGATCCTCGAAGATACGATCAGGGTCTTGACCATCTCGTGTCGCGCCCTGCCTAAATGGGGGCTGGAACTTCGGCGGAAATGCGAGATTGATGCGCTGCACATCTATCATCGTTTCCATCGGCTCAGGGACGATCTCGCCAAGGATCCGGAACTGGCTGCGGTCCATGTTCGATTTCTTGAAGCGCATGCGGCGCTTCGCGATGCTCTGAACGCCGAAGCGCGGTACCAGCTCTACAAGTCGCTGGTGGGCTATGATTCTGTTCGGCCCGATGCGTGGGATGGCGACTTCTTCGATCCGCAGAAAACCGATGAATGGCGGCGTCGCAGATATGACGAGATCATCGCGACGATTACCCCCGACGCTATTGACGCCTGGATCGATACGATCGAGGAGTTCACCGCCGAGGTCGGATACGACGGCGGCAATCTCATCCCGATGCGTGACTTTCTCCGCCGGCTTGCAGCCGCAAAGCCCGACGTCGCGATTGCGATGCTTGAACGGGTGAACGACCAGCGATCGTCGTTCATCAGTTCGATGCTGCACGGTCTCGACGATGCCGGCCGGGGGACTGACAGCCTGCGCCTCGTGGAACGATGGATCGGCCAAGGCGCATTTCTCCGGCCGATCTCAGACTATCTGCGGTTCAAGACCGCGCCCGATAGCCGGATACTCGCGGCACTTGTTGGTCGAGCGATCGTCAATAAGGAGACGGAAACGCTTGCAACGGGCGCAACGGTGGCTGCCATTTGGTATGAAAAAGCACCGGATCGGAAACTGATCGAAACCGCCTTCCTTCCTGCGGTCAGCTACTTCCTGGAATCCCGGATGCCCAATTGGATCAAGCTCCTCTGGGCACCGCAAGACCATGGGCTCATTGCGGCGCTGTCGCGGGAGGAAGCCGCCGACCTACTCGAATCCTTCATCGATATCCGCGATGTCGATCATTCGATCGTCAGGATTCTTGGCGCGGTCGCGGGCAACTTCCCTGACCTTGCGATCGACTTCTTTTCTCGCCGAATTGCGATGTCTCGAACCAGGAGCAGCGCCGAATTCGATGCGGTCCCGTTCGATGCGTACGATATCGCCGAAATCTTCGGTCCCCACGCCACGCTGCTCATTTCGGCAATGCGGAAGAGCTACAGCGAGGTGTCGGAGTATTTCTCCTATCGCGGAGGACGACTGATCAGCCACGCATTCCCGGAGCTCGTGCAAGATGCGGCTCAGGCGCTCTCCGAAATCGCGCGCGGTGGAACCGAGGACGATCTCAAGTTCGTCCTCAATACGCTCGCGGCTTATGACGGTGCCGACACCATTTATCCTGTCTGTATGGATGTCGTGGAGCAGCTCGAGGTTGGCGACAAGCTGCTGTCCCGCGTGAGGAATGTGCTGGAACAGACCGGCGTCGTCGCGGGCGAATTCGGTTTCGTCGAGGCCTATGGCCAACGGCGGGACCTGATCAATCAGTGGCGCGACGACCCGCGCCCGAAGGTGCGGGATTTTGCAAGGGCTCAGGCGCGCGAGCTCGAACAGACGATGGCTTGGGAGCAGCGCCGTGCGTCGCGCGATGAGGCGCAGCGGCGGCGCGACTGGGGAGAAGAATGATCTTGCCGTGCGGAGCGTGTCGGCCAGTTCTCTCCCGTGTGCGCGATGCTCATCGAGTTCTTCGGGCGGGCGAGGCAGCCATATTCGCGCGTTACATCGAGTGGTAGCGGACTGCGTCCCACGAATGTCCGATTCCTGCAACTTGCGCCCGAAAGCGGCCTGACCGTGATCGGCCAGTTCCGATAACGAGGCCAGCGCCGAATGGCACGGCGGCATTAGAGCGGCAGCGAGGCGCTAGTTGCACTTCATACA
>Ga0247823_10004367_pt1 | contig 11334 bp, 9 predicted proteins | sample 13C_PalmiticAcid_2_FD_192426 | JGI IMG/M metagenome (GOLD analysis project Ga0247823, IMG submission 192426) | Soil microbial communities from agricultural site in Penn Yan, New York, United States - 13C_PalmiticAcid_Day30 | ecosystem: Environmental > Terrestrial > Soil > Agricultural land...
GAATCGGCTGGAGGACGTGGGTGGTGCGCCCTAGAATGACGGCCATCACACACGCGGAAGGAGCCCGAAGTGTCCCCCAGCAAGTCCTCCCCCCTGGCGCGCGCGGCCCTGTTGGCCGTGTTGGCGACCGTTTCCCTGGCCGCCTGCAAGCGCGAGTCCGCCCCGGCGGCACCCGGCGACGGGACCGCGCCTGCGGCCACCCCGCCGGCGGGCGCGGACGCCGCACCCGCGACGTTGAAGGACGCCATCGAAACGACCGATCGCTACGTGGTCGGCATCAGCTATCCCGCTACCGCCAACCGCTACCCGGGCCTGGCGAAGGCGTTGTCCGACTATGCGGCCGCCGAGCGGGCCGAACTGATGGAGGCGGTGGACGCCTTCGGCAACGACAAGCCCACCGCGCCGTACGAACTGTCGCTGGCCTTCGAACAGGTCGTGGACACGCCGCAGATCGTCACGATCGCCGCCGATGGCAGCCGCTACACCGGCGGTGCGCACGGCCAGCCGCTGATCGCGCGGTTCGTCTGGCTGCCGCAGCAGGACAAGCGACTGACCTCGGCCGCGTTGGTGCCGGACCCGAAGGGCTGGCAGGCGGTCAGCGACTACGTGCGTGAGCACCTGCATACCGCCGTGGTCACGCGGGCCGATGAGGACGAACTGGCGCCCACCGACCGCGCCGCGCTCATCAAGAGCACCTCGCGGATGATCGACGAGGGCACGAAGCCCGAGCCGGCCAACTTCAGCGAATTCGTGCCGGTGCTGGATGCCGCCGGCCATGTGACCGCGCTGCGCTTCGTGTTCCCGCCCTATCAGGTGGGGCCGTACGCGGACGGCACGCAGACCGTCGACGTCCCCGCCAGCATCCTGCTGCCGCACGTCGCGCCGGAGTACGCGGGGCTGTTCGCCCGCTGAGTCCGCCATGCCGCACGCCCGCTTCGAGCACAGGATGCGAACCCTGTTGGCCGAAGCGGATGTGCGCATCGACGGCGATCGGCCGTGGGACTTCCGGGTCAATGACCCGCGCGTGCACGCGCGCGTGATCGGCCAGGGCTCGCTGGGCCTGGGCGAGAGCTACATGGATGGCTGGTGGGATACAGGTGAGCTGGACGGCCTGCTGTTCCGCCTGCTGGACGCGCGCCTGGATGAGCGTGTGCATCGGCCTGGCGAACTCTTCGAGGCGCTGCGCGCGCGCCTGACGAACCTGCAGTCGCGCCGCCGCAGCGGCGAGGTCGGGCGACGCCACTACGATCTCGGCAACGATCTGTATGCCGCGATGCTCGGTCGGCGCCTGGTCTACAGCTGTGCCTACTGGCGCGATGCGCAGGACCTGGACGCCGCCCAGGACGCCAAGCTCGACCTCGTCTGCCGGAAGCTGCGCCTGGCGCCGGGCATGCGTGTGCTCGACGTCGGTTGCGGCTGGGGCGAGGCGCTGAGATTCGCCGCCGAACGGTACGGGGTCAGCGGTGTCGGCGTGACCATCTCGACCGAGCAGGCCGAGTACGCGCGCCGTCTCTGCGCCGGCTTGCCTGTCGAGATCCGCCTGCAGGACTACCGTGATCTGGACGAGCGCTTCGATGCCGCGTTCTCGCTGGGCATGTTCGAGCATGTCGGGGTCAAGAACTACGCGACATACTTCGACGTCGTACGCCGCTGCCTGCCCACCGACGGTCTCTTCCTGCTGCATACCATCGGCACGAACCGTTCGGTGCACCGGACCGATCCGTGGATCGCGCGCTACATCTTCCCGAACTCGATGCTGCCTTCCGCCGCGCAGGTCGCGCAGGCGCTGGAAGGGCGCTTCGTGCTGGAGGACTGGCACAGCTTCGGCGCAGACTACGACCGCACGCTGCAGGCCTGGCGGAGCAACGTGGAGGCGGCATGGGAGCGGCTGGATCGGCGCTACGACGCACGGTTCCGGCGGATGTGGCGGTTCTACCTGAGCGCCTCGATGGCCACGTTCCGGAGCCGCCGTTCGCAGCTGTGGCAGCTGGTGCTGTCCCCGCGCGGGGTGCGGGGCGGCTACGTGGCGCCCCGCTGAGGGCGGAAACGAAAAGAGCAGGCCGGAGCCTGCTCTTCGTGCGACGCGTACCGGCGCGCTTCAGGCCGAGGGCGGCGAGGGCAGTTCGCGGGCGTTGAAGATGCGTTCGATGACCTCGGCCAGTTCGTCTTCCGAGAACGGCTTGGTCAGGTAGGCCTTGGCGCCCTGGCGCAGGCCCCACATGCGATCCGTGTCCTGGTCCTTGGTGGTCACCAGGATCACCGGGATGTGTTTGGTCGTGGCTTCGCGGCTCAGGGTGCGGGTGGCCTGGAACCCGTTCAGGTTGGGCATCACCACGTCCATCAGGACCATGTCCGGCAGTTCGCGCTTGGCCACTTCCACGCCCGCGGCGCCGTCTTCGGCGGTGATGGATTCGTGCCCGAGTTTCTCGACGATACGCTGGATGCCCAGCAGCTGCGACGGTGAATCGTCGACGATCAGAATCTTTGCCATGGAGTTCCCCAAGTTGTCCCCGCCGAGGATTGTAGAGCGACTTTGGGACAAGACAAATGGGGATCGCGGCCAGGGCATGACGCCTGTCGTGCCGCCACTGCCGTTCATCCCATTCGCACGAGCGTACGGCCGAAGGACTGGCCGGCCAGCATGGTCCGGAAGACCTCGGGCAGGCCGTCCAGGGTGGTTTCACGGGTGCAGATGGTGTCCAGGTGGGCCGGCTTCCAGTCGCTGCCCAGGTGGGCCCAGACCGCCTCGCGGATGTCCCGCGCGGTGCCCGCCGAGGCGACGCCCAGCAGCGAGACGCCGCGGATGATGAAGGGCATCACCGTGGTGGGCAGATCGTGGCTGGCGGCCAGGCCGGCCGTGGCCACATTGCCGTACGGCGTGGTCTGCGCCAGCAGACTGGCCAGCATCGGGCCGCCGACATTGTCCAGGCCCCCGCCGAAGCGTGCCGACTCCATCGGCCGCGTCGTGGCGAGCGCATCGCGTCCGAGGACCTGGCGCGCGCCGATGGACGTCAGGTAGGCGGTGTTCTCCGGCTTGCCGCTGATCGCGTGGACCTCAAAGCCGGCCTTGCTGAAGATGTCCACGGCCAGCGAACCGACACCGCCGGTTGCGCCGGTGACGGCCAGCGGCCCCAACTCGGGCGTCTGCCGGTTCTCGCGCATCCGGAACAACGCGAGCGCGGCGGTGAAACCGGCCGTGCCGAGGATCATGCTCTCGCGCAGGCTCAGGCCGGCGGGCAGGGGAATGACCCACTGCGCTTCAAGGCGCGCGTACTCGGCATAGCCGCCATCGCGCGTCTCGCTGAGGCCGCAGCCGGTGACGAGCACCGCATCGCCTTCCTTGAACGCCGGATCGGTGGAGGCCACCACATGCCCCGCGACGTCGATGCCGCCCACCAGCGGGAAGCGCCGCAGGATCTTGCCTTCGCCGGTGCCGGCGAGCGCATCCTTGTAGTTGACCGACGAGTACGCGGTCTTGATGACCACTTCGCCCGGATTCAAGCCATCGAGCGTCAGGGTTTCGATACCCGCACGGTAGCCGGCGTCGTCGTTGTGGATGCGGAAGGCGGTGAAGGAGTTCATGGCGTTGGTTCGCACTGGGGGAAGCCAGAGTGGCACCCACGTGTCCTCGGGGGAAGCCTTCCGGTCTCGTACAAAGGTCGAACAGCGCGTCGACACGCGGGATCAGCCGTGCCGGCTCGACGTTTCCACAGGATGATGGACGGGCTCAAGCGAGTCGGACCATTCGCGCATCGTCTTGTAAGCAGGGTCGTCCGGATGCACCGGGGCGATCATGCCGTTCTCGACTCGCCACGCCCTGTCATTCTGCGTCGTCAGCACGAGCACGGGCTTCCGGTATTGAAGGCTCATGAAGACATGGAACATGGTTGGAGTCGCGGACAGGTCGTGGCTGACCACCAGGTGCTTTGCCAGCTTAAGGTCATCCGTGGCCATCTCGAGGCAACCCTTGGTCTGGGCGAAATGGTCCAGGACAGTCTTGCCGTCTGCGCTGACGCGGAACATGTGGTACCCGCCGAGCTGGACGCGCGCGTCTTCCATCGGTGGCATCAGGAACACGAGGATTCGCGTTTCGCCGTCTTCCTCGAGCTCGAACGTGACGGTGTTGTAACTCGCGTTCGTGCAGACGTTATGCGGCTGCGCCCTCGCCAGGGACAGGGCCTGCAGGCGATGGCGCTGGTGCTCGGTGGCAGGACGCAACGGCGCGGGAACGCGGGCGTCGCGCGCGCCGAAAGGTTCCCAGTACATCCGGGCTTCGGCGAACACGAGCAGCTGTCCATCGATCTCGGTGAAGTAGCCCGTCCAGACGCTTTCGTCGTCTTCCTCCGTCAGCCAGCCGCGGCCGTCGCCCGGAATGGCGTTGAAGTGACCCGCATCGCGCAAGGCGTCGGTCGTCAGCCAAGCCGCCATGTCGTGGCGACGGATGCGCTTGCCGATGTGTTCGGCGACGCTGACGTCGAACCGGTAGGCAGGCGGGATCGTGCAGGCGATCCTGCGGTCGTCGGCCGAGGCTTCGGGCGGGAGCGAAGCCGCGTCTTCGCAGTCGTGGACCGCCGCCATTGCCTTGGCGCCGGTAGGCGCCGACATCACGAGCGCGAGGACCAGCAAAACGCGACGTGCAGGCTTCATCCCTTGCCCCCTTCGGTGTTGCTTTGGATGGTAGGGCAGATCGGCGGCGAAAACAGCTGCGGCCGGGGCGCGGCCGATCAACGCAACGACTTCCGCCGCTTCTCGTCCATCCACTTGTCGGCCTGTGCCGGGGAGTAGGCGCGCATCCAGGCGACCATCGCGTCGAGGTCGTCGCCGTGCCACAGGTCGTTGCGCTGTTCCGGGTGCAGGAAGCGCTCCTCCACCATGCGGTCGATCATGCCCATCAGCGGCGTGTAGAAGCCCTCCACGTCGAGGAAGGCGCAGGGCTTGTCGCCGATGCCGAGCTGGCGCCAGGTCAGCATCTCGAACATCTCGTCCAGCGTGCCGAAGCCGCCGGGCAGGGCGACGAAGGCGTCGGAGAGGTCGAACATGCGCTTCTTGCGCTCGTGCATGTTGGCGACCACCTCCAGCCGGGTGACGCCCTTGTGCGCCACTTCCCAACCCACCAGTTGCTCCGGGATCACGCCGATCACCTCACCGCCCGCGGCGAGGACCGCGTCGGCGACGATGCCCATCAGGCCGACGTTGCCGCCGCCGTAGACCAACTGCATGCCCTCCCTCGCGATGCGCTCGCCCAGGGCGACGGCGCGTTCGGTGTAGACAGGCTTGCTGCCGGCGTTGGAGCCGCAGTAGACGCAGATGCTCTTCATGTCGCTGTCCTGTAGTGCGTGTTGTCTGAAACGCAAAACGCCAGGCTTCGCCTGGCGCATGCGGTATCTCGGCGACCCGCGTTCGCGCGGTCGCCGTGCGGGCCTCAGTTGGCCTTGTGGATCGAACGCTTGTGCACGGCCATCGCGGCGTCGTGGATGGCTTCCGACAGGGTCGGGTGCGCATGGCAGATGCGCGCCAGGTCGTCGGCCGAGCCCTTGAACTCCATCGCGATCACGCCTTCGTGGACGAGTTCCGAGACGCCCACGCCGACGGCGTGCAGGCCCAGGATCAGGTCGGTCTCCTCATGGGCGATGACCTTCACCAGGCCGGCCGGTTCGCCCATCGCGACCGCACGGGCGATGGCGGCGAACGGGAAGGTGCCCACCTTGTACGGCACGCCCTCGGCCTTGAGCTGCTGCTCGGTCTTGCCGACCCAGGCGATTTCCGGCTCGGTGTAGATGACCCACGGCACGGTGTCGAAGTTGACGTGGCCCGGCAGGCCGGCGATCAGTTCCGCCACGGCGATGCCTTCCTCGAAGCCCTTGTGCGCCAGCATGGGACCGCGCACGCAGTCGCCGACGGCCCAGACGCCGTCCACGCCGGTGTGGCAGTGGTCGTCGACTTCGATCTGGCCACGGTCGGTCAGCTTCACGCCGGTGCCGTCGGCCAGCAGGCCCTTGCTCGCGGCCTTGCGGCCCACGGCGACCAGCAGCTTGTCCACCGTCAGCGTCTTTTCGCCTTCGGCATCGCTGTAGGTGACCACGACTTCCTTCTTCTTGCCCTTGCCGGTGAGCTCGGTCTTGCTGACCTTCGCACCGAGACGGATGTCCAGGCCCTGCTTCTTGAATTCCTTGGCGGCGACCTTGGCGATCTCGGTGTCGGCGGCGGCCAGGAACTCCGGCAGCGCTTCCAGGATCACGACTTCGGCGCCGAGGCGCTTCCACACGCTGCCCAGCTCGAGGCCGATCACGCCGGCGCCGATCACGGCCAGGCGCTTCGGTACTTCGGTGAAGTCGAGCGCGCCGACGTTGTCGACGATGTATTCGTTGTCGAACTTGGCGAACGGCAGTTCGATCGAATCCGAACCCGAGGCGATGATGACGTTGGTGCCCTTGAGCTCGACGTCGCCGCCGTCGTGCTGCTTCACCTTGACGACGTTGCCGGGCTGCAGCTGGCCGAAGCCGTAGTACGGGGTGATCTTGTTCGCCTTGAACAGCATCGCGATGCCGCCGGTGAACTGCTTCACGATCTTGTCCTTGCGGCCGACCATCGCCTCGACGTCGATCTTGGCGTCCTTGAAGGTGATGCCGTGGTCGCCGAACAGGTGGCTCATGTTCCAGTACTGGCGCGAGGAGTCCAGCAGCGCCTTGGACGGCACGCAGCCCACGCGCAGGCAGGTACCGCCCAGCGCGGGCTTGCCGTCCTTGCCGAGCGCGGCGTCGATGCAGGCGACCTTCATGCCCAGCTGTGCGGCGCGGATGGCGGCGTGGTAGCCGGCCGGACCGGCACCGATGACGACGACGTCGAATTGTTCAGCCATTTCAGTGTCCTTTGCCTTGTGCGTCCATGAGTGGACGGTGGCGGTATCTCGTGGAAGGAAATGGGGCCCCGCAGGGCCCCTTTCCAGCCCCCCGTGGGGAGCCGCGCGTCGTTACATGCCCAAGAGCATGCGGTGCGGGTTTTCCAGCTGGTTCTTGATGTCGACCAAGAATAGCACCGCGTCCTTGCCGTCGATGATGCGGTGGTCGTAGGACAGCGCGATGTACATCATCGGCGCGGCGATCACCTGGCCGTTTTCGACGATGGCGCGGTCCTTGATGGCGTGCATGCCCAGAATGGCGCTCTGCGGCGGGTTGACGATCGGCGTGGACATCAGCGAACCGAAGGTGCCGCCGTTAGTGATGGTGAAGGTGCCGCCCTGCAGGTCTTCCAGGCCCAGCTTGCCGTCGCGCGCCTTCTTGGCGTACTCGGCGATGCCCTTCTCGATGTCGCCGAAGCCCATGCGCTCGACGTTGCGCAGCACCGGCGTGACCAGACCTTTCTCGGTGGAGACGGCGATCGAGATGTCGGAATACCCGTGATAGATGATGTCGTTGCCGTCGACCGAGGCGTTGACGATCGGGTGGCGCTGCAGCGCATTGGCGGCGGCCTTGGCGAAGAAGCTCATGAAGCCGAGCTTGATGCCGTTGGCCTTCACGAAGTCGTCCTGCAGTTCCTTGCGCATCTCCATGACCTTGCCCAGGTTGACTTCGTTGAACGAGGTCAGCATGGCGATGGAGTTCTTCGACTGCATCAGGCGCTCGGCGATGCGCGTGCGGATGCGGGTCATCGGCACGCGTTCTTCCGGACGCGCGCCGCCGGACACGCCGGCGGTCTTGCCGCTGGCGTAGTTGACCAGGTCTTCCTTGGTCACCGCGCCACGACGGCCGGTGCCTTCCACGTTCGCCGGATCGATGCCCTGGGTGACGGCGGTGAAGCGCGCGCCCGGGGGCAGCGCGTCGGTGCCGACCGGGGCCGGCTTGGTGCTGGCCGGCGCGGCGGCTTCGGCCTTCGCGGCCTCGGCCTTGGGCTGGACTTCCTGGGCGCCGGCGGCCGGCTTCTTCTCTTCTGCGGCAGGGGCAGGCGCAGCGGCGGCCGCGCCTTCCTCGATGATCGCCAGCAACTGCTGGCTGGTCACGGTGTCGCCTTCCTTGAACTTGATCTCCTTCAGCACGCCGTCGACCGGCGAGGGCACTTCCAGCACGACCTTGTCGGTTTCCAGGTCCATCAGGTTCTCGTCGCGCTTGACCGCATCGCCCACCTTCTTGTGCCAGGCGGCGATGGTGGCGTCGGAGACGGACTCGGGAAGAACCGGAACTTTGACTTCAGTGGCCATTGGATGGGGCGTCCTGGTGGTGTTGTTGTTCGTTGGAATTCGGGTGTGCTTACTCGGCGACGTTGTCGCTGCCGAGCTTGTTGACCAGCGCATCGGCGACCAGTTTCAGCTGCTCCTCGACGTGCTCGGCGAAGTGGCCGGCGGCGGGCGAGGGCGAGCGCGGGCGACCCGCGTAATGCAGCGTCTGCTTGTCGGCCAGGCAGGCCTGCAGGTGGTGCTTGATCTGGTACCACGCGCCCTGGTTCTGCGGCTCTTCCTGGCACCAGATGACTTCGGTGGCCTTGCCGTAGCGCTTGAGTTCGGCGGCAAGCTGCTCGCGCGGGAACGGGTAGAGCTGTTCGACGCGCAGGATCGCCACGTCGTCCTGGCCGCGCTTCTGCGCATCTTCCAGCAGGTCGTAGTAGACCTTGCCCGAACATGCGACGACGCGCTTGACCTTCTTCGCGTCCGCGGCGGCGTCCGGGATCAGGTGCTGGAATTCGCCGTTGGCCAGGTCGTCCAGGGTGGACACCGCCAGCTTGTGGCGCAGCAGCGACTTCGGCGTCATGACGATCAGCGGCTTGCGCGTGGTCATGCGCATCTGCCGGCGCAGCATGTGGTAGGCCTGGGCTGGCGTGGTCGGCACGCAGACCAGCATGTTCTCCAGCGCGCACAGCTGCAGGAAGCGCTCCAGGCGCGCCGAGCTGTGCTCGGGGCCCTGGCCTTCGTAGCCGTGCGGCAGCAGCAGGGTCAGGCCGCTGATGCGTCCCCACTTGGCTTCGCCCGCGGCGATGAACTGGTCGATCACCACCTGCGCGCCGTTGGCGAAGTCGCCGAACTGCGCTTCCCAGATGCACAGCGTGTTGGGATCGGTGGTCGAAAAGCCGTACTCGAACGCCATGACCGCTTCCTCGCTCAGCAGCGAGTCGATGACGGTGGCCTGTTCGGGCTGTTCCACCAACTGGCGCAACGGCAGGTAATAGCTGTCGGTCTTCTGGTCGTGGAGGATCGCGTGGCGGTGGAAGAACGTGCCCCGGCCCGCGTCCTGGCCGACCAGGCGCAGGCCGTGGCCTTCGGCCAGCAGGGTGGCGTAGGCGAGGTTCTCGGCGAAGCCCCAGTCGCCCGGCAGTTCGCCGGCGGCCATCTTCACGCGGTCTTCGTAGATCTTGGCCACGCGCGGGTGCAGCACGACGCCCGCCGGGATGGTGGTGATGATCTTGGCCAGCGAATCCAGCGACTTGCGCTTGACCTTGGTGTCGACCGGATCGCTGACCTTGCCGGACAGGTAGCGCGACCAGTCGATCGCCAGCTCGTCGCCCTTCTGCTTGGCGAGCTCGGTGGTGACTTCGCCGGAATCCAGCTTGTTGCGGAACTCGTCCGCCAGCGCCTTGCCGCCCTCGGCGGGGATCACGCCGGCGCCTTCCAGCTTCGCGGCGTACATCTCGCGCGTCGTCGCGTGCTTGCGGATGGTCTGGTACATCACCGGCTGCGTGGCCGCCGGCTCGTCGGCCTCGTTGTGGCCGTGGCGGCGGTAGCACACCAGGTCGATGACCACGTCCTTCTTGAACTGCTGGCGGAAGTCGTAGGCGAGCTGCGCCACGAAGACCACCGCTTCCGGATCGTCGCCGTTCACATGGAACACCGGCGCGCCGACCATCTTGGCCACGTCGGTGCAGTACAGCGTGGAGCGCGAGTCTTCCTTGTTGCTGGTGGTGAAGCCGATCTGGTTGTTGATGACGATGTGCAGCGTGCCGCCGACGGCGAAACCGCGCGCCTGCGACATCTGGAACAGCTCCATCACCACGCCCTGGCCAGCGAACGCGGCGTCGCCGTGCATGATGATCGGCAGTACGGCCTGGCGCGCGGCGTCGCTGCGGCGCTCCTGGCGCGAGCGGACGCTGCCGGCCACGACCGGGTCCACGATCTCGAGGTGCGACGGGTTGAAGGCCAGCGCCAGGTGGACCGGGCCGCCGGGGGTGGCGATGTCGGCGGAGAAGCCCATGTGGTACTTCACGTCGCCGGCGTGGGCCAGGCTGTTGTCGTGCTCGAACTTGCCTTCGAACTCGTCGAACAGCTTGCGCGGGCTCTTGCCCAGCGTGTTGACCAGCACGTTCAAGCGGCCGCGGTGGGCCATGCCGACCACGATGTCCTTGACGCCGCCTTCGCCGGCGCTCCGGATGGTGGTGTCCAGCAGCGGGATCAGCGCGTCGCCGCCCTCAAGCGAGAAGCGCTTCTGGCCGACGTACTTGGTGTGCAGGTAGCGCTCCAGGCCCTCGGCGGCGGTCAGGCGCTCGAGGGTGCGGCGCTTGGCGTCGTCGGACAGGCCGAACTGGCCGCCGGCGGTCTCGAGGCGCTGGTACAGCCACTGGCGCTGCTCGACTTCCGAGATGTGCATGAACTCCACACCGATCGGGCCGGTGTAGGTGGCCTTCAGCCGCGCCAGCAGGTCGCGCAGCTTCATGCGCGCGTGGCCACCGACATTGCCGGTGCTGAACTCGCTGTCCAGGTCCTTGTCGGAGAGGTCGTGGAACGACAGCTCCAGATCGGGCGGATTGACCGGCGGGGTCAGGCCCAGCGGGTCGATCTGCGCGCCCAGGTGGCCGCGTGAACGATAGGCGGTGATCAGGCGGCCGATGTTGCGCTCGCGCTCGTCGCCACCCGCGGCCACTACATGACCGTTGTTGGCGGCCTGGCGGGCCGCCTCGGTGATCTGCTGGATCACCACCGAGTGGGGGACGTCACCGGCCTCGTGACCCTTGAATCCGTCGAAGTAGGCCTTCCACTTGGGGCCCACGCTGTCCGGGGCGACGAGGTACTGCTCGTACAGGTCTTCGACGTAGGAGGCGTTGCCCCCGTTGAGCTGCGAGGATTGCGCGAACTGCTTCAGGAGATTGTCCACGATGGCGATGGCGTGCTGTGGGGTAGTCGGGGAGGCGCTTACGGTCCATGTCGCGCGATGTCCGACGGACATGGACGAAAACCCAGAAATTATACCCCCATGCCGGGAAGGGGGCGTAACCGGATTGGACTAAAGACGCAGGGCACGGGCCCGCGAAGGCCGTCGTGGCGAGGTTTCGGAGGCTTCTATCAGAGGCCGAGCGCGCGGAATTCCGTGACCGGGCGCGCGCGTTCCCACATCTGCGTGAACTCGTTGCGCAACT
>Ga0247823_10004368_pt1 | contig 11334 bp, 15 predicted proteins | sample 13C_PalmiticAcid_2_FD_192426 | JGI IMG/M metagenome (GOLD analysis project Ga0247823, IMG submission 192426) | Soil microbial communities from agricultural site in Penn Yan, New York, United States - 13C_PalmiticAcid_Day30 | ecosystem: Environmental > Terrestrial > Soil > Agricultural land...
GAAGAAGAAAGAAGAAGAGATAGCTAACACGTCGCGTTGGCCTTTATCCACTTGTATGGATACTAGGTATAAAAAGGGGTAAATGTAGTGGAGTTATTGCTAGGGCTGTTGACCTGGTGATGCTCAAAGGCTCCTGTCAGGGGTTGGGGTTGGCTAGGGTCGCCGAGGCCTCTGTAGGGCTCAGTCCGTTATAGTATACGTTGATGGGACGTCGTTGAGTAAGTATAGCAGGGGAACGAATAAAGATCAAAGGACTATAGGTACAAATGGCGGGTATTTAGCTGGCGCTAGAGGATATTGATGGATTGGGTCAAACATGTGCACTGGGTTGATAATGTCATGTGCATTGATTCATAGCATCTTTCAACTAAAATCGTCCTGCGTAGGGCCACCAGAATCCCAAGTACTTAAATCTTGCGATAAGCCCCGGCATGTCTGAGTCTTGCAACTTTTTTAAATGATAGTCCCGCATTCTGTCCCCCATGAGTCGGCAAGCCTGTTCGGTGTCAACGAAGCCTCCAAGAACCAGGCGTTCATCTAAAAGCGTCAGGACCGTTCTTGTCGAGCCCCTCGCCTTGCCTCTCGCGGCCAAACAAAGGAGGTTTGCGCCCTCTCTGTCAACAGCGCAGAAATCAACCAGGCCCCGGTTGTCACCCGACAGAAAACAGTCCAAAAAGATATCGACTATCTCCCAATGGCCTTTCCAACAAGCCCACGCTAACGGTCCCCGGCCCAGATTGTCCCTGGCGTCAGGGTCAACCAGCCGGTCTGTGATCAGATAGCTGCCCAGGATCTGTTTGACGATGTTGGTCCGGCCGTTGAAGCAGGCGTGAGCGAGAGGTGTTCGTCCGGAGCCGCTCCTTGAATTGGGGTCCACCACCTTCTGCTTGAACAAGTCGCTGCTCAAGAACAGCGCGACTGTTTCAGAGGAGGTTGACGCGCAAGCATGAGCAAAAGGTGACGCGCCCCGATCATCCACCACGTCTACATCGGCTAAATTGGATGCAGGTGTTGCAGTCTGGGAATGGGCCTGCAAGAGCAATTCGACCACGCGCCAGTGGCCCTCCTGACAGGCCAGGGATAGCGCTGTATGGCCATTGGAATCTTGAAGGCCGAGGGTAATCTTTGCTGCGACATTGGGCTGAAGGAGCATTCCGACCATATCGTCGCAGCCAAGTTTGGAGGCCAAAAGCAGTGGGTTGGAACGCCACCGCTCGGTCTGTTTCCCCTTGCCGCCGCGCTGCTCCATGGTTTCGTCGCCCTTGTCGAGCAGCAATCTCCCGCTCCCGATGATCTCGTCACTCAGAAGCAAAGCGACCGCGGCGGCAGAACGGGCTTGTATGGCACACATAAGCGGCGTAGGTCCGCCATATGCGCGGCGGAGGTTTGGATTCACCACCTCGAGGCTGAGCAGAAATTCCATGACACCGGTGTTTCCATACTGGGCGGCAACGGCCAGCGGCGGTGCTAGATATGGGGGGCAACAGTTCGGGCCGATTCCCGCTTCTTCAACAAGATACCGGACCGCATGAGCGGCCCCGCCTCTTGCAGCGATGACAATGCAGCGGTCGAGCGTCGATGAATCAACATGGTGCCTCAGGGACTCGAGTACCTCGACTAGATCCTCCCTAGCTGCCCACTCAGCTAACTGAATGAGTCGTTCCTGGTGTGTTGTGGGATCAACATGGTGCCTCAGGGACTCGGGTACCTCGACTGGATTCTCCCTAGCTGCCCACTCAGCTAACTGAATGAGTCGTTCCTGGTGTGTTGTGGGAGGCGGGTGCGTTGTGGGAGGCACAGGCTCCGAGTCGGGCGTGCATACGGGGACTGCTCCTCCCGCATGTGCTGAACCACCTTCAGGTTCGTCAGCAAGAAGCCGAGGTAGGATTTGACGGACAGTTTCGCAGCGCGCAGATCTGGCCTCGTCAGATTCGATCTTTTCGGCCTGCAGTAGACGTATCGCCACATCGAAATGGCCGTGGCGTGCAGCAAGGTCGACGGGTGCCTCGTTTTTGTTGTTGACTTTGACAAGGTCGATGGAACACGGCCCCAGAACCGGGTGAAGAACCGGGAAAGGAGCCGGCTTGGAACCCCATACGATCTCCTCGTTGACGACCTGGCTGAAATCAAGAATGGCACCTACCATTCTAGCATCGCCACGCCCCGCTGCTAGATGTAGAGGCGTGTCGCCGTGATCATCTTGAGCAAAGACCGTCTTCCGTGGTGGCGGGCCGTGAGATTTTAGGCGTTTCAGCAGGTGCTCTACAAACTCGTAAGAGCCATGCTGAACAGCGATGTGGAACGGTGTCGCACCATCCGAGTTCCGGCGCCCGTCGAGGTCGGCGCCCGCATCCACGAGCGGATTAAGGAAGGAATCAAGATTCGACCTCGCAGCGACGTGGACGGGAGTTTCTCCGGACCTGTCTTTGGCATTCACCACCCCTTTGTCCTGGCCCTTTACCAGCTGATCCACGACACTGCAGCTGCGTCTTATGGCCTTATGTAGCGCTGTATCGCCCTCTGCGTCCGTCACCGCAACCTCTGGAACAGGCTCACGGCCCGAGATGAGGCACTTTACCATGTCGTCGAAGCCAAGCTCGAGCGCCCAGCTTAGAGCAGTCCGCTGGCGTTTGTCCAGGGTCCGATAGTCGACTCCACGTGCCTTGACCACGAGTCTGAGAATATCGTGGGGATCAGATATTAGCTGGCCCCTAGCCTCGACGGCGTAATGTAGCGGCGACCGGCCCTCGTGGTCTGTGAGGTTGACGTTTGTACGGCGATCCTTGAGCAGGAGACAAACAGTGTCCCTGCACCCTATCGAGATGGCGAGATGTAGAGGGGTCTTTCCCTTGGATTCCTGGACGTTCGGGTCGCTGGTGGGGTGAGCCAGCAGGACTTGTAAGGCCATCCATTCTCCCTGAGCCGCGGCCAGATGTAGGGCAGTGGCCCCGATGGCGTTCTCTGCGTTAACATTGGCGCCTTTGCGAGAGGCCAACTGTTTTAGCTTGGCGACATCGCCTGATGCCACAGCTTTGTGAATTGCCGTTGTCTTGCCCCACGGCCAGGGCGCCATGTTCAATCTTCTGGGGCTGCGTCGGGATTACCTCAGGGTCAGGAGGGCCACAGCGTTGAAGACGAACGGTAGATGGTGACGAAGAGGGTGGGTCCGGCGAGGGGGAAGAAGAAAAAAGAGCGAGAAGTGAGCGGGTGTATTGGGCGGGAATTATCAACTGGGGCCTGGGCGTGGGTGGCCGGGTGGGGGAGTGATTGGGCAGCTAACCTCGACTGGCCCAGCGAGCCCAGCGAGCCCAGCATGCCCAGCATGCCCAGCTCGAGCTGAGAGAGAACCATCAGGCCTCCCAGGTCTGGAGCGCGCCTCCGATTGGGCAACCGATGGAAAGGGACATGAGGAGATTTCTGGCGCTAGTTAAGGTTAATCCACACCCATCAAATACCCTCCCTCACCTTGAGGCAACGCATGCGCAATGCCCAACCCGATCTAACACCACTTGAACGCTACACTCGCAACCGCAGTTTGCCATCTAAGAAAAAGAAGTGGCAGAAAGGGGCAGCGCGGACGGACCAGAGTCAAGCTGCGAAATCATGGCCAGTCCACTTGTTGGTTGGTATGGAACGACGAGGCATCCCCGCTTGTCGAGGGGATTAAGAGCAAATCGCTGATTCGCATGGGTGTCCAATAGGCAAAACCCGGACACCACTCGCAGCACCTGGAACATCATCAAGACATGCGCCGTGACAATTTTTGCCTGCACATGGACCGTCCAGCACCTGAACGTCCCCGCAGCCGAAGATGGAGAAGGGCGTAGGGTCTTGCGCGCCTCCAAATGGATGCTTGTCACCATCCTACTCCCAGAGATGATCCTGACTCTCGCCGTTCTTCAACTACTCATGGCAGTCGACTGCATGGAAACCATGAAGGAGACTCTTGGTGACGATCCGGGCCAGAAGGAAATAGAAGTCAGGTATCCAGCCTGGATGACCAAGCTATGGCATCTCTGGGTCCGGTTTTCCACGGCGTGTGCGAGGGCGGGGGTGTGGAAGCCGCCACCAGACAGCCTGAGTGACGACATGGAGGAGGAGGAGCGGCGTCCGCCAAGCAGCCCCAGTAGCCAAGGTTCGCGCCCTATTCCAGCCCCTGAGCGACGAAGGCGAAGTCGGTCAACGCGACGGAGACCAAGCTCGAGCCTTGTCTCATTTTCTTCACGAAGGAGTAGACGGCCAAGACGACGAAGCAGACAAAGCTCGAGCCCTGTCTCAATCTCTTCACGAAGGAGAAGTCGGCCAAGGCGACGAAGCAGCCCTACCAGCCAAACCTCGAACCATGGGCCACGCAGCTCTGCCAGTACCCGACAGACTACGGACCGTCGACCCCGTCCAGGCAGCCCTACCAGCCAAATCCAGACCTCACAGGCCCCGTTAATAATAACCATTATGCCAAAGGCTTGGCGAACCGCGTTCGCTACGATCTGTGGGAGGTTGGGGTGGAAGCGGCCGCACGACCAACCCAGGCCGAACGACGAGGAGCAACAGCGTCCGCCAAGTACATCCAGCGCCAGCAGCCAAACCTCGGAGCATCCGGCAAGCACCGCGCTCTTCACCTGGTTCTCCGCTCTCCGTGCAAGGATTCAGCCCGGGCGGAAGCAGCAGTGTCCGTCACAGGCAAGCCGCACTCCTACCCAAATTCCGGACCCCCCGCAGTACAATCACACATGGACATTGACACACGCTTATTTCGCAAACATGGGCGGGTTTGTGTACGACCTGCCGCTTGACTCTATGTCTATCTCGCCCGCCTCGCCCCATCGCGCCGACTCCGATACCCCTCTCGAGCAGGCCGAGGGTGACATCAAGCCTAGTCTCCGTCCCTTGACTGGCATAGAGCTCGCTCTCCATCTGGATATGTTTCAGTACCCAGGAACTACCGAAGCTGAGATCAAGGACAAGAGCAACACAGATTCGCTTGCTAAGCTCTTCACCATCTTTCAGATATCTCACCTCGTGCTCTCGATCATCGTCCGTAGCGTCCAGCGCCTGCCCGTTTCCCAACTGGAGGTCCTGACACTGGCCTTTGCCGTCTGTGGCGTCGTTACCTATGCCGTCTTCTGGTATAAGCCAAAGGACGTATTTGTTTCCATTCACGTCGGACAGCCCCGAGTCCTCAGTTCCTCCTCCTCCGATAGTTCCGGAAGCGTCAACTTCGAGGATCTACTGGCCTCCAAGCCATACCATAGCTTTTGGCGACTACTGAGCAACGGCATAGACCAGCACGGGGGTCGCATCCCAAACGACAGTATCCCCCATCAAGCCGTGGGGACTCATCAGGCTTCCCTCCTGCTAGCCCTCGTTTCCGCGCTGTTTAGCAGCCTCCACGCCATTGCCTGAAACTTTGATTTCCCGACCGTCGCCGAAGAAACCATCTGGCACATTTGCACCATCCTCACCATCGTCCTACCACCACTTGGGCTGATGGCAATCCCGCTATCGCAGGCGACAAGAGCGCAAGGAAAGCCAGAAGACTTTCTGTATACCTCAGTACGAGTACTACGTGAACTTGCGTGGCAGCTTGAGGATGAAGACGAGAAAGATAAGGTTGATAGCGCCCGTGACTGCCTAGAGGACGTTTACCTATCGAGCCTCGCCGACCTCCGAGGCAAGCTTGCCAGCCATCTCTATCGGGACCTTCTCTGCGCCGACGATCGTGCCTTCAAGCCTGGGTCGAGTCTCCGGCAAAAACTGCTCGATTTTGTGGACAAAAAGGAGCCCTTTGAACATCGGCCAAGTCTTGATTTGCCAGCAGAATACGGACCGCGCCTCCACCAGCTTTTCCAGCTCGCAGACGGACATGGTTCGAAAAAGATGGTCGAAAGGGTTGCAAAGACCGATCTATTTCCGCGGCGCAGCCTGCTGCCCCCGGCCTTCAACTCGTGGTTTCTCTATGTGACCACAGGCTTGTACTGCCTAGCGCGCCTCCTTGTTGTCGCGGTTGGCATCTCGAGCTTGCGCGCCATGCCCGAGGGCGTTTACAATACCACTTGGGCCGAATACATACCTGCTATCTAGGGCCCCGACGGCCACCAGCTTCAACGTGTTTCAGGGTAACTCTGTTTATGAGGTGCCTATTATCTCAGAGCCGCGTGACGAGCTGGGGCTGCTGGCCTCGTCGTTGACTAGGATTTCTCGGCTGATGGTATTGGAGCGGAATCTCTCGGGGTGGTAGACGATGGCGGGGATGCCTATCCAGACCAGCTTGAGAAAGAAGGGCTTTGCGTTGTTGTCATTGGTGACGCGGGCCGTCGAGCCGGTGTTGACGATAACCATTATGTGTCGGTGATAAGACGAGGAAGAATGCGACAAAGTATGGTTGAAGTAACACTGATGGTACTGCTGGGCAAACTGGTGGGTGTTCTGGTTCTGTGGTGGTCTGGTGTCTTTATCTGGTCTTGTCTGCAAACTAAGAAAGTTCTGGGTGGCTGTTTGCCAGGCCTGGGGGAAAGCGGGACCTTTCACCGATGTCAATGAGAGAAAGAGCGAGGTTGTTCATAACTCTGGGTCGGTCCTCTTACACCATACACATCACACATGTCACGGGCTCGGGCTGCACCCGAGCTGGGGCCATGTGGGGCTGCGCCTGAGACCCACACGGAGCGCTCGGATGCGCACTCAGCAGCCTCTTGTCACTTCCACTTTTATTCCCTTAAGTTACACGAATAAGACATCTGTGCGCCTATCTGCAGAAGCCATAGGGCCAGCACCTTACAACACACGACCAAAGCAACTCCCTCAGCTCTCCGTTGTCGCATTCCAGGTTATCAGTTTGTCCACACTCCATGTCGGTAAATTTTTCGCCAACCAAAAGCTTGCAAAAAATACACCCACGGGGGGACTCGAACCCCCAGCCTTGAGATATTTCGCGAAGTGAGTAGAAGTCTCACGCGCTACCGATTGCGCTACGCGGGCTGACTTGGTGGTGCGGGTCAGGGCGCAGGATTATGAGTAGCCACAACACTCTCACCCGTTCAGGAATTGTTGTTGCCTGTCTCCCTTTCCAAGAACAATGAATGCATCGTGCAAGTTCGACTCTAAGGTCCGGACCCCATTCCCGCCCTTGCAAGATTCCCAGCGCCGATGTGGCGCTGCGTTCTTCTGTTCTATTTTTAATCTACATCTCCATAATCTCCTTCCCAAAGTATTCTCAAAACCGACACACAACAACCCGGGACCTCTGCATGCCGGACTCGCTCGTTGCACTGCCTGCCACAGTCCAGCTGCCCAAGTGGCCCCGTGCCCATGGAGCAAGTCAATTCCACGGATTGTGACGGCCGCGCGTGCTTTCCCGCCCGTAAAAGCAGTGAAGTCGGGTTCGTCGCAAGGCGACTGTTGGGCTCCAAGAGGCTGGTGGATCCGCTCTGTTGACTTCCGCGAACCCCTGACGATCCCTCCGGCAACCCTTTGACATTTCTCCACGCTTGTCAAGGCCCGTCGTTTATCTCCATCCATTCGTCCGGCGTCGTGTCAAAATCAACGCCATCTGACTCCGGGCCAGTGGTGAAGCTGAACGGCGGTGTCTGGAAGTCTGCGGGCGTGAATCTGCCGAGGAGCCCAGGCATCACGAATCTGTCTGCTGATGGAAATCAGGTTACGGACTGTGTTCCTGGAAGAGTGGAAGCGGAGTAAAAGCGAGACGACTTACGCTCGAAAAACGAGTTCTCCGTGCTGCCGGTACTGCCGCCTTGCAGCAACAAATCCAGTGTCCGCGCATCGGGGCTCCTCTCACGCCCACTGGACCCGCCGACACTGGCAGAAGGGCGATCCGACCTCTTCCCCGGCCCTCCTTGAGGGTCATTGCCAAACCGGGCCCCCTCTGCGGCCCTCGCAATCACAAAGCTGACCGTCTCGGCCGCCTTCTTCGCCTCCCGAGACCCACCACTCGCCCGCATCCACACCGTCCGCGTCCGCCTCAGCACCCCCAGAATCTCCTCCTCCCTCTCCATTGTCCGACCACAACACACCGCCGAGCAGAGCACCATAGTCGCCGTCAGGAATGTGTGGTTCATAATCGACGACAGCCGCCAGCGCATCATGTGCAGCTGGCCCCCCGGGCCCGTCTCCGCGTCGAGAACCTCCTGGATCCGCAGCGCGCCCACCGCGGCGTCCAGGCACGCGTTGCGCGAGTAGACAAAGGCGTCCTCCCCGTCGTCGTCGTCGGGCGAGGGGGGTGAGGCGGAGGGGAGGAGGAGGAAGCGCCGGTGCAGCAGCATCTGGCCCTTGTACTGCAGGTGGGCGAGGAACAGGCGCGCCATGATCACCTCGGGCGCGTCCGTCATGCTGCTGGTTAGGGGCTTGGGTTGGAGTGGCGGTGGGATGCTGGATGCTGCTTGGTGCAGGATGGCGTCCGCTTTCATGATTTCGGTGTAGGTGGGTGGTTGCACGGCGGCCGTGACGTCGGAGATGGCGCCGAGGGCGACAAACATCCGACGCCGCGCGATGATGCCCAGCGCCGGAGTGAGTTCGGTCTCAGGGCGGGGCGGGGGCAGCTCGGCTGTGTCCTCGGTCAACTCGCTGTCGTTCAGGTTGCGCGGCTCCGCGGTGTCGTACTTCGAGTCGCAGATCATGCGCGGCATGCCCATCTGGCTGCACACGAGGACGTCACCCTGTAGCACCGTCGCCCACAGCCGCCGCCGCATCTCAGCCTGCAGCGGCGTGATGCCCGGGAAGTGGCGCGGGTCGCGGTGGTAGCCCATGCGCATGGCCAGGCTGACCTCAAGGGCGAACAGGAACCAGATGTCCTTGTCGGCGTCGCCGCGCAAGCCCAGCTCGATGTACACGTAGTGGATGACCGTCTCGAGCACGTGCGGCCCGCACTTGGTGTACTCGCCCAGGAGCAGACACTGCACCGTCTTTTCGCGGTAAATTTCGATCTGGAGGGTGCGGTGCTCCGGGTCCCCGTGTGCCGTGTCGGAGGCGTCAGAGGCCTGCAGGGCAAGGCAGATCATGCTGAAGAGCATGCCGACCCAGACGATGGGGACGCTGGTGTCGTCGGCCCAGAACGCCTCGTACTGTTTCACGTTAGGGCGAGACAGACTTGCTACGAGAGAGCTCCGTTACTTGCCTGCTGAAGAAAGGTTGGACCATGAACAATGGCTATCTCAGACGATGGCAGTCAGTCATGGCTGATTGCCCTGGTTTGTGGACTCGATGGCCAAGTCGTCGACATTCGGAAGCACTTACAATGAACTAGATCCAGGCGGTTAAAGTACCGCGAGATGTAACGGTCAACAGCACTCCTCGGCGGCAGTGTGGCAAGCATCTCGGCCCGTGATTTTGGCAACGGACAACCATACAGGAGCAGCGCGTGTTCCGACCGGGGTTCTGCTTGATGCCTCTCGGCGTGGTCGGTGGCAGTGGGGTTACTGTCCTCTTGTGCTAACCGGAACTGTTCTTCTCTGTCAAAGTGGTCCTTGAGATCGGCAATGTTGTCGAGAATGGCCGCCCAGTGGTCGCCGCCGACATAGCGGAGCTCGGAGGCGCTGACGCGCATGCTCCCGCACTCGGAACGGACCTCAAGGGGCGTAGGAGTTTCTGTGGTCGGCATGAGCGGTGCTGTCTCTGCAGGTGTCAAAAGATCACGACTGGCCGGACTCGGATCAATGCCGAGAGGTACGTCAGGGGTCTGGCTGGGGTCGACCACGGAGCTCGGCGTAGAACCTGGAACGAGAGACATGACAAGGCGTTCCAGCTGGACGATTCTGTCATACATGGAAGCTGATTTGGGTAGCGCCGAGCTGGTGGTGGGCCTGTCGGAGTAGGCGCACGGAACACCACGCGATGCGCAGCTCGAACACGGGTGTTTACGGTCACATCGGAGCCTAATCGAATGTGAGCATGGCTGTATTAGTGCTACCTGTCTGGCATCCGAGCGACTGGGGTCTTACTTTCGACGTCGGCAGAGATGACATGACAACTGGGGTTTGTCGCGACGCCGGCTAGGGTTGGGACGTGGGCGTGCCTCGCCACTAAGCTCGTTGAGTCCCCCTGCATGGCAGGTTTCCTGGGCCAGGGGGGTTGCGAAGCGTTGCTCGATGGCTACCTGCGATGGGCCTAGTCCAGTTCCATCACGCTCTGATGACATTTTCGATGCCATTGTGGTTTATCACCACAAGGAAAAGATGCAACTGTGAGCCGTATCGACAGGGTGATGTCGTCTCATCTCATAACGGGGATGGAGGGAGTTACGTCTGGGACCGAGTGGCCTTCGGTGAAGTGTCTAGTCAAGGTTCCAAGCTGTGGTCTGGATTGATCGCTGCTTCTTCTTCCACCGCGAGCAGAAATGGAACCTTCCAGTTCCGGTTGGACCCACTGCTGCAATCCTACGGACGACAAGTCCGATCCTCCGATCCTCCGTGCCGTTGCCGCCGAGATCCACTTGGTCCGCTCCGTTGCTCCTCGGAGCACGGCGGTGCCGTTGCCTGTTTCGGCAGTACAAAAACTTGAATGCCGTGGAAAACAATGAATCAGCACATCAGAGAGAGTTGTCGGCACGAGAGATAGGACGCACACACCTGCCGGTTACCTCGTCTACGATTCCTGACGACGCGTCTTCTCCCAGTCCCATGCAGCATATTGTGCAGCTCGTTCACGTTAATGTCCGTCGAGGAAGGTTTTGGGTTGCGGAATTAGGGGTTTAAATGTCCGTTGGACGTGGCACCCGTAGGTGGATTCAAACTGCCTCATGAATCAACCGTCCGCGGACGAACTCCGTTATGCATCCACCCTCCCATCGTCCGCGCTTAGATTGATCTCTCGCGGCACCTACTTAAGCCTGGGACGACTCCTTATATGCTCGTCGCACCCAAGATGACACGGAGACAATCTCTTGTGAACCAGACCTGCCTCCCGGTCCTAACGCTCCAAACAACTTTGCATTCTGTCCATTTCCGTTGGTGGCGATCATCAACGACATCACAATGGCAGAAGAAACACCCCTTTCAATCCAAGACAAGAGCTCCAGAGCCGAGCAAGACGGAGACAATGCCGGTCTCGAGTTTGTTTCAGAGAGTGCGGGAAAGATTGAGTTTGTGGGGGACAGCTTCCTCGTGGACTGGGACGGACCGGAAGATGCTGGCAACCCACTCAACTGGTCACCTGGCAAACGGTGGGCACACATTGTCATAATAGCGATTCTTGGTCTCATTACGTATGTGCTTTCTTGAACCTTTTCTTTCGGACGATTCGTTGACGTTGGCCCCCTTTCGATGCAGAAACATGGCCCCGACGATGTGCGCACCAGGCATCAACGATATCGTTATCGACTTC
>Ga0247823_10004369_pt1 | contig 11334 bp, 10 predicted proteins | sample 13C_PalmiticAcid_2_FD_192426 | JGI IMG/M metagenome (GOLD analysis project Ga0247823, IMG submission 192426) | Soil microbial communities from agricultural site in Penn Yan, New York, United States - 13C_PalmiticAcid_Day30 | ecosystem: Environmental > Terrestrial > Soil > Agricultural land...
GAACGCCGGCGGCCGTCAGACCGATGAGAATCCTGCGCATTCCCCCTCCCCCATTGCTGCACCGAAGGGTGCGGCGAAGACCAAAGCCTGTCAAACCGCCAACGCGATCACGCCGGGCTCTTGAAGCGCACGCGCTCGACGCAGCCGGTGCGGGGCGTGGTCATGGCTTCCGCCCGGGCGCTCCAAAACGCGGCCTGCGCCTGCGTACCGAACGCCGTCGCGGGCGCGCTCGCCAACACGACCGGCTTGAGCGGCTGACCGGCGGCGCTGAGGTCGAACTTCACGATCGCCCAGCCCTCGATCGCGCGCTTCTGAAAAGCGGCGGGGTAATTGCCGCGCGGCGGAACCGCCCATTTGACCTTATCGCAGGTGGAGCCAGCGGGACGCAGCGATTCGAGATCGGGCGTCTCGGGCGCCTCCACTGGCGGGCGGGGCCATTGCACGAAGGGCAGCGTGCAGCGTTCGCGCGCATCGCCCTCGGCGAAGCGCGATTTCCCCACCGCATCGCGGCTCGCCTCATCCAATAGCGCCTGCCCGCTTCCGGTCGCCGTGCCGATATTCACCGGTACCCCGGCGGAGTCGATATCGAACGCGACGATGCTGTAAGCTGGCGCGCCCGGCACCGGCGGGAGCTTTCGATAGTCGGGATAACCACGCAGCAGCACCGCGGGTGTGACCTTACCGAGGCAATCGACCGGTCGGATGCGGGCGACCGCCTCACGCGTCCCCACTTCCCCCTCGCGCGCGAGGGTGGCGAAGCGGTACACCGCGTCCATCGGCGCGGTCGCGATCGGCTGGCGGCGCGGGGTGAAGCGGATCGTGCAGCTGCGCTCGCGGCCCGACGCGGCGAACCGCCACAGGCTGAGCGCCGCGGGCAGGTCGTGCGCATCGAGCGTGATCCCCGTCGTACCGACGCGCTGGGGATTGCCGATCTCCAGCGGCCGGCCATCGGGCGCGAGGCGAAAGCGCATTTCGACCTCGGCCAGCACCATGCCCGAAGCCAGCATCACGCCGACCGTAAACGGATCGGCTGTTGAAACGGCGCGCACTTGCCCGCCGCCGCAATCGGTCGTGCTGGCGGCATAGTCCACCAGTACCGCCTCGACCTGGCCCCAATTGACTTGGTCAGACGGGCGGCTGGCGAGGTTCGGGGTGGTGGCGGCGAGCAGGAGCAGCGGGATCATCGCAACAGCTTTGCGCAGCCCCGTTGCAACCGCAAGTCAGACCGCCGTCTTGCCATACTCCTGGCGCGTCACGGGGTGGCTGGACGACAGGCCGCCGTCCACCGCCAGCGCCTGCCCGTTGACATAGCTCGCATCGTCCGAGGCGAGGAACAGCGCCGCGCGCGCCAGCTCCTCGGCCTGCGCGCCACGGCGCAGCGGGTTCAACCGGCCAACGCGATCCATCTTCCCCGCCTCGCGGGCATAGTCGAAGGTCGGCTGCGTCATCCCCGTCTCGGTCAGGCCGGGGCACAGCGCGTTGACCCGGACGTTCGATCCCGAGAGTTGCTGCGCAGCCACTGCAGCGAGGTTGATCACCCCCGCCTTGGACGCCGAATAGGCCGGACTGCCCGCACCCGAACGGATGCCCGCGACGCTCGCCGTCAGCACGATCGCCCCGCCCCCGCGCTCGGCGATCTTCGGCGCGCCATGCTTGATCGCCAGCAGCGGCCCGATCAGGTTCACACGCAACACCTCCGCGATCAGCTCGGGCGTGGTGTCGAAGATGTTGGCCATCCCGCCCGAGATTCCGGCATTGGCGAAGAGGATATCGAGCCCGCCGAACGTGGCGACCGCCAGATCGACCGTCGCGATCACGTCCGTCTCGCTACCCGCATCCATCCGGATCGCCCTGGCGGTGCCTCCGGCCTCGGCGATCAGCCGCACCGTCTCGTCCGCGCCCTCGGTCTTGTCGGCGACGATCACCTTGCCGCCCTCGGCAGCGAACAGGATCGCAGCGGCGCGCCCAATTCCGCTGCCCGCGCCGGTGACGATGATCGACTTGTCCGCAAAGCGTGCCATCAGATCGTCACTCCGCCGTCCACGACCATCGCCTGCCCGGTCATGTAACGTCCCGCCGGCGAGGCGAGATAGACCACCGCCCCGGCGATATCCTCGGGATCGCCGAGCCGGCGCAGCGGGGTACCCTTATTCACCCGTGCTTCGGCCTCGGGGTTTTCCCACAAGGCGCGCGCGAAGTCGGTCTTGATGAGACCCGGCGCGATGCAGTTCACGCGGACATTGTCGGGGCCGTATTCGACCGCATAGTTGCGTGCGAGCTGGAAGTCGGCGGCCTTGGACACGTTGTAGGCGCCGATCACCGGCGATCCGCGCAAGCCGCCGATCGAGGAGATGATGACGATCGCGCCGTCACGCCGCTCGCGCATCTCGGGCGCAGCCCTCTGGATCAGCCAGTGGTTGGACAGGACGTTGTTGTCGAGGATCTTGCGGAACTGGTCGTCCTCGATACCCTCAAGCGGCCCGTAATAGGGGTTGGACGCGGCGTTACAGACGAGGATGTCGATCCGCCCGAACGCGCGGCGGGTCTCGTCCACCAGATGCTGCAACGCTTCTTTCTCGGAGATGCTGGCGGCGACCGCGATCGCGGTGCCCTCGCCATGCTTGGCGTTGATCGCCGCGGCGACCTCCTCGCACGCATCCTGCTTGCGGCTTGAGATCACCACCTTCGCGCCGTGATCGGCCAGCGCCTCGGCCGAGGCCTTGCCGATCCCGCGCGAGCTGCCGGTGACGATCGCGACCTTTCCGGTCAGGTCGAACAGGTTCATGGTGTCAGGCTCCAGCGAGTTGGGCGAATTTCCACGCGCTCGCGGCCAGCCCCGGCACGCGCGCCGCAGTCTCCTCGGCGTGCGCGTTGCTGGCGTTGCCGTCGAGCAACCGCTTCTTGATCCCCTGGACGATGCTCATCAGCCGGAACTGGCCGAAGGCGAAATACCAGTTGAGGTCGGGGATGCCGTCGCGGCCCGTCGCGGCGCAGTAGCGCTCAACCATGTCCTCAACCGTCGGGATGCCGCTCTGCTCTCCCGTGATCCCCTCGATCCCCGACGCGCCGTTGGCGGGCACGAACCAGTTCATCAGCAGGTACGAAAAATCCGCCATCGGATCGCCGAGCGTCGACAGTTCCCAGTCGAGCACCGCCTTCACCCGCGGTTCGTCGGCGTCGAAGATCATATTGTCTATACGATAATCGCCATGGACGATGCTGGTGCGCGTCTGCGGCGGCAGCGTGCGCGGCAGCCATTCGATCAGCCGTTCGACATCGGGCAGCTCGTCGGTCTGGGCGAGCCGGTACTGCTTGGTCCAGCGCCCCACCTGCCGCTCGAAATAGCTGCCAGGCTTGCCGTAATCGCCCAGCCCCGCAGCCGCGTAATCGGTATTGTGGAGCTGCGCGAGCCGGTCGCAGATCTCGTGGTAGATCGCGGTGCGCTGCGCCGGCGTCTTGTCGGGCAAGGCGCCGTCCCAATAGGTCACACCCTCGACCCGCTCCATGATGTAGAAGGCGGATCCGACGACATCGTCGTCCTCGCACAGCCCATAGGGGCGCGGAACCGGGAAGCCAGTCGGGTGCAGCCCGGCGATCAGCCGATACTCGCGGTCCACCGCATGCGCCGAGGGCAGCAGCGGCCCGAAGGGTTTGCGGCGCAGCACATAGGTGCCGCTCGCCGCATCGATGCGATAGGTCGGATTGCTCTGCCCGCCCGGGAACTTCGCGTAGTTCAGCGGGCCTTCGAACCCGGCGACGTTCGCTGCCATCCATGCGGTCAGCTTGCCGGTGTCGAGATCGCTGACCGCTTCCATCGGCAGCCCGCCGCGATGTCCTGCCGGGGGCTTCATGCGAACTCGATCACCGATCGCACGGCGTCGCCCTTGCGGAGATTGTCGAAGGCGTGGTTGATGTCCTCGAGCTTGATGCGCTCGGCGACCATGCTGTCCAGATCGAGCACCCCATCGAGATACATCTGCACCAGCCGCGGCAGATCGATCGGGAACTGCATCGATCCGGCAAGGCTGCCCTGAAGCTTCTTGCCGGTCAGGAAGGTCGGCCCCGGGATATTCACCGACTGGCCCGGCGCGATCATGCCCAGGATCGTCGCGGTACCGCCGCGGCGCAGCAGGTTCCACGCCATCTCAGCGGTGCTGGGCCGCCCGACCGCCTCGATCGCATAGTCCACGCCGCCATCGGTGAGCTTGAGCACCTGCTTGACCAGATCGTCGGCCATCGCATCGAAGCCATGCGTCGCGCCCATCTTCCGCGCCAGCGCGCGCTTCTCGGGCACCGGATCGATCGCGACGATTTTCCCCGCGCCAGCGATCTTCGCGGCGTTGACCGCAGCAAGGCCAATGCCGCCGCAGCCGATCACCGCCACCGTCTCACCGGGGCTGACCTTACTGTCGCGGAAGATCGACCCCGCCCCGGTCATCACCGCGCAGCCCAGCAGTGCCGCGCGGTCGAGCGGCATCTCCTTGCTGATCGCAACGCAGGCATTCTCATGCACCAACATCTGCTCGGCAAAGGCCGACAGGTTGAGGAAGTGCGCGATCGGCGTACCGTCGGCCATGCGCAGCTTGGGCTCGGCATCCTTGGGGCGACGCGTGGACGAATCCACGCAAAGTGACGGCCGGCCCGAGACGCAGAACTCGCAGCTCCCGCAGAACACGGTGAAGAAGGTGATGACGTGATCGCCCGGCCGTAGCCGCGTCACCTCGCTCCCCACCGCCTCGACCACGCCCGACGCCTCATGCCCCGGCACGGTCGGCATGACGTGCGGGTACGCGCCGTCGACAAAGTGCAGGTCCGACCGGCACACCCCGCACGCCGCGGTGCGGATCAGCACCTCGCGCGGGCCGGGCTTGTCGATTGTTATGTCGTGGATCTCGAGGGGACGCTTCGCCTCGAACAGGACCGCTGCCTTCACCAAACTCTCCCTTAACGCGTCGCGGCCATGTCGCCGCTCGACGGGCGATCGGCCTTGAACTCGCCGTACTTGCCGAACTCGGACCGGGCGATCGCGCGGTTATGGACCTCGTCCGGGCCGTCGGCAAAGCGCAGCGTGCGCATGCTCGCCCACGCGCTGGCGAGCGGCGTGTCACCCGAAACGCCCGCGCCGCCGAACGCCTGGATCGCGTCGTCGAGGATCTGCAGCGTCATGCGCGGCCCCATCGCCTTGATCATCGCGATCTCGAGCTGGGCGGACTTGTTGCCCGCCTTGTCCATCATGTCCGCGGCCTTGAGGCACAAAAGGCGCATCATCTCGAGGTTCGAGCGCGCCTCGGCAACGCGCTGTTCCCAGATCGAATGGTCGGCGATGCGCTTGCCGAAGGCGACGCGGCTGAGCAGGCGCTTGCACATCAGCTCCAGCGCGCCCTCAGCGACCCCGATCGAGCGCATACAATGGTGGATGCGCCCCGGCCCGAGCCGGCCCTGCGCAATCTCGAACCCGCGCCCTTCGCCGAGCAGGATGTTCTCCACCGGCACGCGGACATTCTCGAGCACCACCTCGCCATGACCGTGCGGTGCGTGATCATACCCGAACACCGAAAGCATGCGTTCGATCTTCACGCCCGGCGTGTCCATCGGCACCAAAATCTGGCTCTGCTGCGAATGGCGTGAGGCGTCGGGGTTGGTCTTGCCCATCACGATGGCGACGGCGCAGCGCGGATCGCCCACGCCCGACGACCACCATTTCCGCCCGTTGATGACATAATGGTCGCCATCACGGACCATCGACGTCTGGATGTTGGTCGCGTCCGACGAAGCGACCTCGGGCTCGGTCATCAGAAAGGCCGAACGGATCTCGCCATTCATCAGCGGTTTGAGCCAGCGGTCCTTGTGCGCGCGCGTGCCGTAGCGGTGTAGCACCTCCATATTGCCGGTGTCGGGCGCCGAGCAGTTGAACACCTCGCTCGCCCAGCCGGCGCGCCCCATTTCCTCGGCGCACAGCGCATATTCAAGGTTGGTGAGCTGCGTCCCCTCGAACTCGAACGTGTCGTCGACATGATTCTGCCCGGAGTGCGGGGGCATGAAGAAGTTCCACAGCCCCTGCGCCTTGGCGACCTCCTTCAGCTCCTCGATCACCGGGAGCACCTTCCAGCGCTCGCCCTCATATGCCTGCGCACGATAGTCGCCGTTGCGGGGGGTGATATGCTGGTCGATGAACCCCTTCACGCGGTCGCGGAAATAGGTTTCGCGCTCGGTCAGCGTGAAGTCCATCATCCTTCTCCTTCAATCCTTGTTTCGAATCGAATACGCCATACCCGATATTCGGTAAAGTGGGTTGCGACGCATTTTTCCGCCGCGGAATCACTCCATATCGCCCCTACCCGCTTTAGGACTGTTCCTTCGAATCAAAGCTGCTAATCTGGTTCGATGGAAGTCGATGAGGGGCTCCCCGCCGAGGCGCGGGGCGAAACAAAACGGTTCAAGGCAAAGCGCGACGCGATCCTCGCCGCGGCAGCCGATGTGATCAACGAACAGAGCGCGAAGGGCATGACCTTCGCGGACGTGGCGCAGCGCGTTGGGCTCAACACCACCAGCGTCACCTATTATTTCAAGCGCAAGGAGGACCTTGCGGCAGCAGCGTTCGAGGTGACGCTCGACCGGCTCGACGAGATGCTCGACGAGGCGCATCGCGAGGCGACGCCCGAAACCCGCGTGGCGCGCTACCTCTCGATCAACATGGAACGGCTCGCGCGGATCAACCGCGGCGAGGAAAAGGCGTTCGCGATCCTTTCGGACCTGCGCGCGATGGAAGGCGACATGCGCCAGCAGCTGATGGCGCGCTGGCAGCATATCTTCCGCCGCACCCGCGCGCTGTGGGGCGAGACCGCCAGCCGCACCGAAACCGACCTGCACGGCGCACGCGCGCATGTGCTGCTCGAGAACACCTTCTGGCTCCCCGCCTGGCTAGTCCGCTACGAAACCGACGAATATTCGCGGGTCGAGGCGCGGCTGATGGACGTGTTCCGTCACGGCATCGCGGCGGAGGGCGCAGCGTGGAAGCCGGAGATGCTCGACCTCACGCATGACGAGGCTGAACCGGGGCGCGAGGCGTTCCTGCTCGCCGCGACGCGCCTGATCAACGAGCTCGGCTATCGCGGCGCGTCGGTGCAGAAGATCGCGAGCGAGCTCAACGTCACCAAGGGCAGCTTCTACCACCATCTCGACGCCAAGGACGAGCTGGTGATCGAATGCTACAAGCGCAGCTTCGACATCATCGCCGATGCCCAGCGCCTCGCCGAAGAGGGGCCGGGCGACCATTGGCACAAGCTGACCAGCATCATCGCGACGTTGCTTGACGTGCAGTTCTCCGAGCGCGGGCCGCTGCTGCGCACCACCGCGCTGTCGGGGCTGCCGCCGCGCGTGCGCACCGCGATGGTCGACCGCTCGAACCGTATCGCACGGCGCTATGCCGGCATGCTGTCGGACGGCATCGCCGAAGGATCGATCCGCGCGATCGACCCGCTGGTCGCCAGCCAGACGATGATGGCGCTCCAGAATGCGGCGTTCGACATGCGCAAATGGGCCGGCACCATGCCGCGTGAGAAGGCGGTGGCCTTCTACGCCTCGACCATCGTGTTCGGCCTGTTCGACGACCGGGTGCTGAACTTTTAGGGATTGGCCGCTGCCGGCGGCCCCGTGTCGCGCATCGCCAATTGCGTCAGATCGACCACCTGCAGCGTCGGCCGCCCGTGACGAGTCACGATGCGCGAGCCGGTAGCCAGGCCGATCTCCGTGCGCAATGTGAAGCGCTCCACCCGATACTGCCCGAGGTCGCCTGACTGATCTGTCGTTGCTGCGTAACGGCGTTCGGCGATCTGCTTTTTCAGCGCTTTCGCCCATTCGGTTCCCCGCGCCGGACGCAGGATTTCGATATCGGCTGCCCTGCCGTCCCCGCGCACCCAGAAACCGATATCGGCCCAACGCAGATCGCCGCCGCGGTTGAGCGAGGTATTCGCCTGCGCCCCGGAAATATCGATGCCGCGGCTGGCCGACATTCCGGAATCCGTGCTGGCGTCGAGTTCAGGATAGGGCGGCGCATAGACAAGGACCGGCGCCGCGCGGCGGGTTTGGGGCATCGCGGACACCAGCGCGTCGATCGCGCCCGGAACCCCTTCCGCCAGCGCGATCCGCGCCCGCAGGACCCGCAACAAGCTGGCGAAACGGGGCTCCCCGCCGCGCTCGCGCTCCATCTGACCGAGCAACCGGCGTGCCTCGGCATGGTTCCCCGCGGCCAGCGCGATCCAGGCACGGCGAAAGGTCAGCTCGGCCGCCTTGTTCACGTTTCCAGCGCGCGACGCGGCCTCCGCCGCGGCGCGATAGGCATCATCGGCCGCCCGGGCATTGCCGAGCTTGACCCACATGTCACCGATCCGTGACGAAGCGCCGATCGCCGCGGGATGCGACTGGCCCAGTTCGTCGCGAAGCACGTCGACGCTCTCGAGCGTGGCGCGCCGGAACGCTGCTTCATTGCCGTGATGCTGCGCGACATCCGCATAGGTCGCATAAAGGTCCGAGACACGACCCGGCATGCGCGCGGCATATCGCTTGTTGCGCGATATCGCCCGCCGCAGGATCTGCCCGGCCTCGTCATATCGCCCGTTCATGAAGCTTTCGGAGCCGGCGTTCATCGCCGCATCGGCTTCCTCTTCCGGAGGACAGTTGCGCGCAAGACACTTCTCCAGCGCTTCCCGCATGCGATTGCCGACGATCACGACGTCCGCCTGCGGCGGCGGCGGAGCACCAGCCTGCTGCATCGTCAGCATGAGTACGGCCAGAAACACACGCCATCTCCCTGCGCGATCGTCTCCGCATATCCTATGCTTTGGCGATATCGCGGGCAAGCAACGCTGTAGCGCTTCTCGCTATGCCGCGGCGCCCCGCTTCAGCCACACCCCTGCACGCCAGTAGTGGAACAGCGCCCACGGCGTCGCCGCGGCCAGGCTGAGCATCGCCCAGCGCAACGCTTCCGCGTCGCCCATCGCGGGCTTCAGCGCGTCGGAGATCACCCCGATCATCGTCGGCCCCAGTCCCAGCCCGATCAGGTTGATCACCAGCAACGTCACCGCCGCCCACAATGCACGCATGCGCAGCGGCGCGAGGCCCTGGATCAACGCAAAGGTCGGACCGAGATAGGAGTTCACCAGCAGCAGCGAGGCCCAGTAGATCGGCACCGCGATCCACGGGTCGCTGGACGCGAAGAACAGGAAGGAGAGCGGCAGCCCCACCCCCTTCATCACCAGCACCAGCCACGCCTGACTATGCAGGCCCCAGCGCTCCGCCGCCTTGTTGGCGAGCCAGCCGCCGAGCACCGCAGAGAGCGTGCCACAGATCGCGCCGACAGGGGCGACGATCGACGCGATCTGGAGCTTGTCGAGGCCGATGGTGCGGATGAGAAAGCTCGGCCCGAACGCGGTGTGGCCGTATCCGATCAGCGAGGTGATGGTGACGCCCATCACCAGATGCACCGCGGCGCGGTTGGCGAAGAGCGAGCGGAAACCCTCCGCAAACGCCGGCATCTCGCCATGCGCGGCATGGGTGTGGGCGGGATCGGAAAGGCCGCGGCGCGGCTCGACCACGAACAGCTTGATGACGATGGCGAGGATGATGCCGGGCACGCCGACCGCGAACATCGCGACGCGCCAGCCGAAAAAGTGCGCGAGCGTGCCGCCGATCATCGTGCCGCCGGCCGCGCCCAGCACCACGCCGAGCGAGTAGATGCCCATCGCCCCCGCGCGCTTTTCGGGCGGGTAAAGGTCGGCGATGATCGAGTGGCTGGGCGGGCTCGACCCCGCCTCGCCGATGCCCACGCCGATCCGCGCGAGCAGCAGCTGGACGAAATTCTGCGCGAGCCCGCAAACCGCGGTCATCGCGCTCCACAGCGCGAGCGCGATGCCGATGATGTTGACGCGGTTGCCGCGGTCCGCCAGCCGCGCCACGGGCAGGCCAAGCGTCGCGTAGAAGATCGCAAAGGCGAAGCCCGCAAGCAGGCCGAGCTGCGTGTCCGACAGCAACAGCTCGCGCCGGATATCCTCCTGCAAAATCGCCAGGATCTGCCGGTCCATATAGCTGAAGAAATAGGCCGAGGTGAGCAGGCCCAGCGTGACGGTGCGCCGCCGGATCGCGACCTCATCCTCAGCCAGTGTTGCCGGGGAGGCCGTTACGGAACTGGTCGCCATCTGCACGCTACTCCACAAAATTGAGGCTCCGCCGCTTCCCCAAACGGCGGAGCCTCGTGCTGATGCAACTTCAGAATTTGGCGCTGAGGCCAATCTTGAAGTTGCGGCCCAGCGGATTCCCCACGAACGGTTCGTAGTTGTAATCTTCCCGCGCGAACGGCGGATCCTTGTCGAAGATATTGTAGACGCTGCCCGACAAGGTGAAGCGATCGGTGATGTCCCACTGGATCGTCAGGTCGGCGGTGGTGAAGCTGTCAATGAACGCGCCACCGGTGACGCGCGCATTGCCCAGCGCCGGGTTTGGGCCATAGATGCCCGCAGTGGTGGTGTCGGCGCGCTGGTCGTACAGCCCGTCGATATAGGTGACGGTCAGCCGCGCATCGAACGGGCCGGAGCCAAGCTCGAGATGCGCCTGCCCCTTCCACTCGGGCACCGGGTAGAGCGTCGTCTGATAGTTGAGCAGCCCGACGCCGTCATAGCCCGCCTGCACCAGCGTCCCCTCGACGAAGATGTCGCTGATCCGGTTCTGGAGCGTGTAGCTGACATTGGCGCCGATCGCGAACCGCGCGGCTCCGCCGAACATCTCGTTGTTGCGATAGCCGACCACCGCGTCGATGCCTTCGCTGGTGATCGATGCGCCGTTCTGCCACTGGGTGCGGACGCGCGAGATCGCGGTGCGCGCGGTGGCCGCGGTGCACGGCCCGGTCGAGAAGGTGAAGCGCGCCGCCAGCGCCGTATTCGTCGCGCAGGTGTTCGCCGCTCCCGCCGGGAACAGCGTGTTGACCATCGCGATCAGCGGGTCGGCGACGATCACATCCTCGATATCGTAGCGATAGTAATCGAGGCTGGCGGTGAACCCGCCCGCGTTGATCAGAATGCCGGCGCCATAATTCTTCGAGGATTCGGGCACGAGGTTGGGGTTGCCGAACACGTCGATCGGGCGGAACGCGGTGTCGATGATCTGCAGCGCAGTCACCGACCCGTTGGTCAGCACGTTGAGCGGCGGCGCGCGGAAGGTGGTGCCGAAGCCGCCACGAAACGCCAGCCAGTCGGTCACCTGCCAGCGCGCGCGGATCTGCGGATCGAAGGTCGACCCGGTCGCCCCGCCATAATCCTCGTAGCGCGCCGCCGCTCAACGTGC
>Ga0247823_10004370_pt1 | contig 11333 bp, 8 predicted proteins | sample 13C_PalmiticAcid_2_FD_192426 | JGI IMG/M metagenome (GOLD analysis project Ga0247823, IMG submission 192426) | Soil microbial communities from agricultural site in Penn Yan, New York, United States - 13C_PalmiticAcid_Day30 | ecosystem: Environmental > Terrestrial > Soil > Agricultural land...
CTCGATGATGATGCGGCCATTGTCTTCCAGCACCGGCGACTTGCCGAGCGGATGGACCGCCAGCAGTTCGGGAGGCGCCAGATTGGTGACCGGATCACGGTCGTAGAATTTGATCTCATAAGGCACGCCGATTTCCTCGAGCAGCCAAAGAATACGCTGCGACCGGCTATTGTTGAGATGGTGGACGATGAGGGACATGGGTTCACTCCTACGGGGATCAGGATGGACAGGGGCCGTTGCGGTCGATCAGCGCCGCCAGTTCGCGTACCAGCTTGGCGCCAAGAATGGCGGTGACGTCGCCAACATCGCGGCCGGGATGCAGTTCGACGATATCGGCACCGACGATCGGTGCGGTCTGTTTGTGCAGGACAGTCAGCAGTTCACGCACCGTCAAGCCGCCGGGCTCGGGGTGCGCGACCCCGGGCGCCGCCGACGGATCAATCCCGTCGAGGTCGATCGAGATATAGAGCGGCCCGTCCAGCACCGGAACCGCGTCAGGCGCAAATCCCGCCATCGGCACGATCTCGACCCCGAAACGCGCCGCCTGCTCGCGGCAGTGCGAATTCAGCGTGCGGATACCGACCTGCACCAGCCGCTTCGCATGCCCCGCCTCGCATATCCGGGCAAAGGGAGAGGCGTGGCTGCGCGGATTGCCGCCGAAATTATCATAAAGATCGGGATGGGCGTCGAAGTGGAGAATATTCACCGGCCCGAAGCAAGTCGCCGCCGCCTCGACGAGCGGAAAGCTTACTGCATGGTCGCCGCCGAGTGCGAGCGGCACCTCCCCGTCTTCCTGCAGCATCGCGACATGGCGGCGGATTGCCGCATCGTCGCGCGCCGTGTCTTCGCTGAGGGGAAGATCGCCGTCATCGGCAAAGGCGATGTCGACGCCGATCTCGGCCCCCAGCTCGCTTGCAAGATTGCCGCGATCGCTGCGCAGAGCCGCACGGATCGCTGCGGGCCCTGCCGCCGCACCGCGTTCGAAGCTGCTGTTGACGTCGGTGGGCAGGCCGAAAAGGCGGATCGCGGGCATGGCGCGTTTGTAGCCGCTGGCAAAGCCGACGCAAGAAGCATCGACTTGGCCCGAAGCCGGCGCCTCAGCGATAACTTGTCAAACTTGTCACCTGGCGCGCCCTCGGAATCAACGATCTGGCCAGGCAATTCGATCAACGGCGGGCGGGCCCATCTGCGAGAGGGACATAGGCAGATATTCGGCAGCCGCAAGGAAGCCGCGAGGCCCGCCGCCGTCGGCCGGCCGGTTTACAGGAGGGGGAAACCGGCCGGATGGCGTTAGTGTCGATCAGCTATCTACGCCGTCCTCGTCGGGACCGGCCATCATTTCCTCGGCCACCGCATCGGTGCGACCGCGGATCGCCGCTTCGAGGCGTTCGCGAAGCTCGGGATTCTCGGTCAGGAAGGTCTTCGCATTTTCGCGGCCCTGCCCGATGCGGATCGAGTCATAGCTGAACCATGCGCCCGATTTCTCGACGAGGCCGGCTTTGACGCCGATGTCGAGGATCTCGCCAATCTTCGAAATGCCCTGCCCGTACATGATGTCGAATTCGACCTGCTTGAACGGCGGCGCGACCTTGTTCTTGACGACCTTGACACGCGTCGTGTTGCCGACGATCTCGTCGCCATTCTTGATCTGACCGGTGCGGCGGATGTCGAGGCGGACCGAGGCATAGAATTTGAGCGCGTTACCGCCGGTCGTAGTTTCCGGGTTGCCGTACATCACGCCGATCTTCATGCGCAGCTGGTTGATGAAAATCACCATGCAGCGCGAGCGGCTGATCGAGCCGGTGAGCTTGCGCAGCGACTGCGACATCAGACGCGCCTGCAGACCGACATGGCTGTCGCCCATCTCGCCTTCGATTTCGGCGCGCGGAACGAGCGCCGCGACCGAGTCGACGACAAGCACGTCGATCGCGTTCGAGCGCACCAGCGTGTCGACGATCTCAAGCGCCTGCTCGCCCGTGTCGGGCTGCGACACGATGAGTTCATCGATGTTGACTCCGAGCTTGCGGGCATAAACCGGATCGAGCGCATGTTCAGCGTCGACGAAGGCGACGGTGCCGCCGGTCTTCTGCGCCTCGGCCAGCGTGTGCAGCGCCAGGGTCGTCTTGCCCGAGCTTTCGGGACCATAGATTTCGATGACGCGGCCGCGCGGCAGACCGCCGACGCCGAGCGCAATATCGAGCCCGAGCGAGCCGGTCGAGATCGCCTCCACCTGCATCGTTTCCTTCGAGCCCAGCTTCATCACCGAGCCCTTGCCGAACGCGCGATCGATTTGCGCGAGCGCGGCGTCGAGCGCCTTCTGCCTGTCCGTTCCGTTCACTGATTTCCCCGATTCGACGAGTGACAATTGTCCGGCCATGACCGTCCCTTTCCAGCTCTAGAGCGACGGCAGAAGCATCGCAATGGCTGACTATGTGCCACATTTGTTCTCATGGAACAAGGGGGGAACAAAATATAATCGGACCGGCGATAATCCTCAGTTTTCCGGCAAAAAATCGCCCAGCGCCGCCTCGATATCTCCGATCCGGAACGGCTTGGTCACCAGTTTCCGGTCGGCATGGGCCGGCGGAACGACGTCACCGCCGCCCGAAGTGAACGCAAAGGGAACCCCGCGCTCTGCCAGCGCATCGGCCACGGGCCAGCTTTTTTCGTCGCCAAGGTTGATGTCGACGAGCGCGCCAGCGAGCGATTCGGATCCGATGATCGCGAGCGCCTCTTCGTTGGTCGTCGCCTGCGCCGGCTCGGGCAAGCCGAGGGCGTCGAACATGTCGACCAGCATCATGCCGATCAGCACATCGTCCTCGACGAGCAGAATGCGCGCACCGTCAGCCATTGGCCACCCGGTGCGCCGCATCGTCGAGCGCCGCCGACACCGCCTCGGTCAGTTGCGCGACCGAGAAGGGCTTGGGCAGAAAGCCGACGTCGGCGATATTGATCGACTGGCGCAGCTGTTCCTCCGCATAGCCCGACATGAACAGCACGGGCAGCGTCGGCCGTTTCGCGCGCATCGCGCGCACCATCGCGGGCCCGTCCATCGTCGGCATCACGACGTCACTGACGATGAGGTCGATCTTTTCCATCCCGGCGAAACGCTCCAACCCTTCTTCTCCCTGCGACGCAGCCACGACGCTATAACCCGCGCGGGTCAGTGCGCGTTCCGCAACCGCTCGCACCATATCCTCGTCCTCGACAAGCAGGATGGTACCGGTTCCCCACTGGCTCTTCTTCGGCTTCGCCACGGGCGTCGGGGTTGCCGGCACACCATTCTCGGCACGGTGCACGGGTAGATAGACGGTAAAGCTCGTCTGACCGGGCTTGCTGTCGGCGAAAATGAAACCCGCCGACTGCTTGATGATTCCGTAAACGGTCGACAGCCCGAGGCCCGTCCCCTTCCCGACATCCTTGGTGGTGAAAAAGGGCTCGAAAATCTTCGGCAACACATCGGCGGGTATGCCGGTGCCGGTATCGCTGACCTTGAGCGCGCTGTAATCGGCGGGCGGCATGAACTCATTGCCCATCTGGCGCACATCGGCCGCCGACACCGGATAGGTCTCGATCGTCAGCGTTCCCCCGCCGGGCATCGCGTCGCGCGCGTTCACCGCCAGATTGATGATCACCTGCTCGAGCTGGCCCGGATCGGCGCGCACCGCGCCAAGACCGCGGCCATGATGAACCGAAAGTTGGGCGGTATCGCCGATCAGCCGTTTCAGCAGGTGCGACACTTCCGAAATCACGTCGGGCAGCTGCAATATCTGCGGCCGCAGTGTCTGCTGACGCGAAAAGGCCAGCAATTGACGGGTCAGGCTCGCGGCGCGATTGGCGTTGCTGCGGATCTGCTGGATGTCGTCATAATCGCTGTCGCCCGGCGTATGGCGCATCAGCATCAGGTCGCACGCCCCCAGCACTGCGGTCAGAATATTGTTAAAATCATGCGCGACGCCGCCGGCGAGCTGCCCGACCGCCTGCATCTTCGATGCCTGCGCGACCTGGCGCTTCAGCCGCGATTCCTCGCTCGAATCCTTGAGACTGAGCAGCACCGCCGCCTCGCCCAGCCCGCGCACGCCGACGACGCGCATCGATACCGGCTCGTCGCCTTGCCCGATCAGCCGGATCGACAGATCGCCGCCGACCTGTTGACCGCTGCTGTGGCGACGGATCATGTCGGCAAGCGGCCCCTTGTCCTCGCCCACCACCAGATCACCCGGATAGCGCGGCGGCTTTGCACCGCCGATCCCGGCGGCGCGCCCGAACGCGCGGTTCATGTAAAGGAAACGGCCATCGCGATCGACGAGTGCCAACCCGAAGGGCAGCAACGACAGCAAGGTCTCGACATAGGCCTGCGCGGTCCCGCGGTCGGCCGGTCCCATTTCCTCGTCGAGCATCGCGAGCAGCATCGGACCGTGCTGGTCGGCGGGAACGAGCGGGATCTGGAGCATCCGCACCGGCGTCGCACGCTCGCCCTCGCGCGCGAAATAGAGCGATCCCGCATCGTCGAGCCGCAGCATCGCACCAACGTCGCGCCCGGCATAATGCGCCTGATCACCATCATCGAGCGCGCGGAGCAGAAAGGCCTGATTGGCAACGCGCAGCCGGCCCTCGGCGCTGACCAGCGCCGCCATGACCCCGGCATTGCCGAGCGTACGCCCGGCGGGCCCGTCCAGATGGCGCGTGACTTCGGTCGCAAGGTCGAGCCGTTCGAGCGCGGCGAAGCGCCAGACGAGATAATCCTCCGCCTGTCCGCTGCGCGTGACCTGTGCTTGCAGTTGCAGCGGCCCGATCGCGATCTCGTCGACGCGGCCTTCGCCGTCACGCCACGCCGCGCGGCCCGCATTCTTAAGAAGTTCGGCGCCGCGTCCATCGAGCGGCAGTCCCGGCGGCGTGACGAAGCCGCCCATCCAGGTCGCGAACAGATCGTTCGCGCAGACCAGACGCCCGCCGCGGTCGGTCACCGCAATCGCGACATCGTCATGATTGACCGCCGCGCGCAGCATCGTCCAGTCGGGCGTCGCGGCCTCACCGCCAACCGATGCCGGGAACAGGCGGCGTGCGAGCAGGACACCGCCTGCTGCGAGTGCGAGACCAGCGAGAAAACCCGCAGCCAGCACGGCGTCGCGCGTCGCCCAGAACAGCAAGGCAACCGACAGCAGCGCAAGCCCGCCGAGAATTGCCAAGTCTATCGGCGACAGCGCCGAACGCACCGAAAGCGCCCCGGCCGCAGGGCCTGCCCCCCTGCTGAAATCGGTATCAGCGGAAGGCAGGCTTTGCGCGGTCAAATGGTACTCTTTCTATTGGCGCATCACCAGATGCGGACACGATCCTTGGGCGCCAGATACAGCTTCTGACCTTCCTTGACGCTATAGGCCTTATACCAAGGGTCAAGGTTGCGCGAGACCCAAGACCGCTGAATCGACGGCGAATGCGGGTCGGTCGTGATGCGCTGCGCCAGATTCTGCTCGCGATAGTTGCGGCGCCATACCTGCGCCCAGCCGAGGAAGAAACGCTGGTCGCCGGTCAGCCCGTCGATCACCGGTGCCGGCTTGCCGCCGAGCGATTTACGGTAGGCGTCATATGCGATCGTCAGGCCGGCGAGATCGCCGATATTTTCGCCGAGCGTGAATTCGCCGTCGAGATGCTCGCCGGGTAGCACTTCATAAGCGTTATATTGCGCGACAAGAGCCTTTCCGGCTGCTTCGAACGCGGCGACGTCCTGAGGCGTCCACCAGTCGGCAAGCTTGCCGGTCTCGTCATACTTCGCGCCCTGATCGTCGAAATGATGGCTGATTTCGTGACCGATCACGGCGCCGATGCCGCCATAGTTGATCGCGGCGTCAGCCTTGGGATCGAAGAAGGGCGGCTGCAGGATCGCAGCGGGGAAGACGATCTCGTTCATGCCGAAATTGGCATAGGCGTTTACCGTCATCGGGGTCATGCCCCACTCCCAGCGACGGATCGGCCCGCCAAGGCGGCCAACATTGTCGTCATGCTCGAACTGGTTCGCGCGCAGCGCATTGCCGAACAGATCGTCGGCGCGAATTTCGAGCGCGCTATAATCCTTCCAGCGGTCGGGGTAGCCGATCTTGGTCGTGAAGTTCGCGAGCTTCTTCTTCGCCTTCACCTTTGTCGCCGGCTGCATCCAGGTAAGGTTGCCGATGCGCGTGTCGAGCGCCGCGAGGACATTCTTCACCAGCACATCCATCGCCGCCTTGGTTTCGGGCGGGAAATATTTCGCGACATAGTCCTGGCCGACCGCTTCACCCAGATTATCCGTGGTGAAATCGACCGCGCGCTTCCAGCGTTCCTGCATCTGCGGCGTACCCGACAGTGCGGTGCTATAGAAGGAAAAGGCCTCATTGGCGACGGCATCGGGCAGAACGCTCGAGAAGCCGTCGAGGCTGCGGACGAGCAGCGCGTCGCGCAGCACGCCGATCGGCGCGGCGGCGAGCAGCTTCGCTTCACCCGTCAGCGCACTCGGCTGCGACACGAGGATCGTGTCCTCCTTCACGCCGACACCGCGAATGAACGCGGCCCAGTCGAAGCCCGGCGCTGCCTGCGCAAGTTCGGCGACGGTCATCTTGTTATAGGCCTTGGTCGCGTCGCTGCTGTCGTTCTTGTCCCAGTGGACGGTCGCGACCTGCTTTTCGAAATCATAGATTGCCTGCGCACGCGTCGCGGCGTCCTTTTCGCCGGCGAGCGTCAGGACGTTCTGCAGATGCTGGAGATAGGCAGCACGCAACTTCACGTTGCGCTCGCCGTCCTTCAGATAGAAATCGCGATCGGGCATGCCGATCCCGCCCTGAAACAGCGTGTAGATATAGACGTCGGGATTCTTGTCGTCCTGGCCGACATAGCCGCCGAAGAAATGCTGAACGCCGTTGCGGTCCGCTTCAGCAAGCAGTGCCGGAAGGCCGGCCTTGTCGACGGCGCGGATCTTGGTCAGCCAGGGCTGGATCGGCGCTAGACCCTTCGCCTCGACCGTGGCCGAGTCGAGATACGACGCATAGGCGCGGCCGATCTTGCTGTCCGGATCGCCCTTCGCGACTTCGAGGATTTCTTGCGTGCGCTTCTGCGACAGGTCGCCCAACGCGGTAAACATGCCGTAGTTCGACTTGTCGGCCGGAATCGCCGTGTTCTTCGCCCAAGTGCCGTTGGCAAAAGCGTAGAAATCGTCGCCCGGCTTGACGCTCTTGTCCATGCCCGACAGGTCGAAGCCAAAATCGCCGATTTCGGGTTTGGCGGCGTCGGTCGCCGGCGCGGTCTTGGCCGCTTCATCCCTGGCGAAGGCGGCAGGCGCAGCGCCGATCAGCATTGCGCCAAGCGCGGCGGTCGCCAGAAGGCGCGAAGAAAGGTTCAGGATCATGATATTCCCCAGATAGATAAGGCGAAAAGCGCACCTCTCGGCACGGTTTCACGATGGGGAAGATATAGGCCGCCCAGCCCGTGCGGTTCAACCGGCGGCGGTGTCGCTGGTCGATGCCTCATGTCGTTGGTCGCGTGCGCGGCGGATCTTGCGGCGCCAGCGAAGGCGAATCCAGTTATCCCAGATTACCGATGCCAGAATGTAGCCAACGATCGCCGACACCACCGAAATGACGAACAGGCCCGCAAGCCCGCCCAGCAGCGCCGGGCCGACATTGGCCGACACCCAGTTCCACCATTCGCCGAGCGACGCGCCCTCGTCATAGAGGATGTACAGGTCGGCCACATGGGTGTGCAGGCCGAACAATGTGTTGCCGAGCCACACTGACGCCGCGAGGATCAGCGGCGTCGTCAGCGGGTTCGACAGAAAGGTCATCGCCGCGCCGATCGGGATATTGGCCCGGAACGGCAGCGCCAGCAGCGCGACGCCGAGAATCTGCACGCCCGGAATCAGAAAGAAGATACCGACGAACAGGCCGAGCGCCGTGCCGCGCCGCACCGAGGTGCGGGTAAAGCGCCACAAATGGCTGTGCGCGACGCGGTGCGCGAACGGCTTGATGAAACGGCTTTCCAGCAATTCCTCGCGCGTCGGCGAGTTGCGGCGAATCCAGTTCATCAGGAACGCCTTATCGCGTGGCTTGCCCCCGCTCATCCGCGGTCCTTCATCAGTCGTTCCTTGTCGCGCTTCCAGTCGCGCTCCTTGATCGACTCCCGCTTGTCGTGCGCTTTCTTGCCCTTGGCGAGCGCGAGTTCGACCTTCGCGCGGCCACGGCTGTTGAAATAGACCGACAGCGGCACGAGCGTCATGCCCTGCCGCATCACCGCGGCGTGCATCTTGTTGATCTCGCGGCCGTTGAGCAGAAGCTTGCGCGGCCGCTTCGGCTCGTGGTTGAAGCGGTTGCCGTGGCTGAATTCGGGGATGTTGGCGTTGATCAGCCACACCTCGCCGCCGGTCACCTCGGCATAGCTTTCGGCGATCGTGCCCTCGCCAAAGCGGAGCGATTTGACCTCGGTTCCCTGCAAGGCGATTCCCGCCTCGAACACCTGCTCGATGGCATAGTCGAAGCGCGCGCGCCGGTTCTCGGCGACGACCTTCTTCTTGTCGAATTCGGCTGCGGACTGCGGACGGGCCATGAAATTAAACCTGGATAACTCCGGCCGCGACCAATGCGGCATCGACGGCCTTGCGCGATGCCTCGGACGCCGGAATGATAGGTAAGCGCACTTCGGCCGAAAACCAGTCATGAACGCGCGACAGCGCATATTTCACCGGGCCCGGCGACGCGTCGGAGAACATCGCCTTGTGCAGATCGAACAGCCGGTCGTGCAGCGCCAACGCTCCAGACCAGTCGGCAGACGCGCATGCGGCGGCGAAGTCGGCGCAGAGCCGCGGCGCGACATTCGCGGTGACCGAGATACATCCCGCGCCGCCCATCGCAGCATGCGGTAGCCACAGATCGTCATTGCCGCTCAGCTGGCAGAAATCAGCGCCCGCGCCCGCCCGGTGGATCGTGACGCGCGCCAGATCACCGCTCGCATCCTTGATGGCGACCACCGACGGAATCGCGGCCAGTTTGCACATCGTCTCGGCACTGATGTCGGTTACGGTGCGCGCGGGCACATTGTACACGACGATCGGCAGGTCGCTCGCGTCGGCCAGCGCCTCGAAATGCGCGATCAGCCCGTCCTGCGTCGGCCGGTTGTAATAGGGCGCGACGATCAGCGCGGCGGTTGCCCCGGCCTGCTGGGCATAGCGCATATGGCGGATCGCGGTCGCAGTGTCGTTCGACCCGCAGCCGGCGATCACCGGCACGCGTCCCGCCGCCGCCTCGATGCACGCGTCGATCACCTGATAATGTTCGTCAAAGCCCAGCGTTGGGCTTTCGCCGGTGGTGCCGCACGGCACGAGCGCGCTCGTTCCCTCGTCGATCTGCCATTTGACCAGCCGTTGAAACGTCGGTGCGTCAAACGCACCGTCGCGAAATGGCGTCACCAAGGCGGGAATCGACCCCGAAAACATGCTCCGCTCCTTTACAAAGACTCCGCGTGGCCGATAGGAATGGCCAGCGCGCCCGCTATTGGACGTCTATTCAGCGCCCCGCAAGGAGTTTGGCACTACTATGCCCGGCATGATTTCGCTGCCTTCAATTTCCCGCCTCGCGCTCGCGCTGGCCCTCGCAATTCCGACCGCCGCCCACGCGAGCGAACTCACTCCCGAACAGATGTCGTGGTATCGCGCCCAGATGGGCCTTGCCGCGCAGTCGGGCCAACCTTCGTCGACCAGCTCGGTCGGCGACGCCGTCATGGAATGGCGCCGCCTGACCGCGACGAACACCGCCTCGTTCGACCAGCTGTCGCGCTTCCTGATGGCCAACCGCGACTGGCCCGACGCCGACAAGCTGCGCGTGCGCGCCGAAAAATCGATCGCGCTCGACAGCTATGATCCGCAGCGTACCCTCGCCTTCTTCCAGGCCTATCCGCCGCGCACGCCCAGCGGTGAACTTCGCTACGCACTCGCCCTCAACGCCACCGGGCGCCGTGAGGATGCCAATGCGGCCGCGCGCCGCGCCTGGACCGGCGGCATCATCGACGAGATGGAGGTCAGCCGCGCGCTCAGCTTCTTCCCCGGCGCCTTCACCCCGGCCGATCATGACGCCCGGATGGACCGGCTGCTCTGGACCGGATCGACGATCGCGGCGAGCCGCCAGCTCGCCTATGTGTCGCCCCAGAAGCGCGCGGTTTTCACGACGCGCCTCGCAATGCGGAACGGTTCGGTCGATGCGGCGCTTCAGGCATCGGCGATCGAAAGCCAGAACCCGTCGATCCTCCGCACCGACGCGGGCTATATCACCGACAAGGCAACATGGCTCCGCAAGGCCGGTCGTGTCGGCGAAGCGCGCTCGCTGCTCGCAGCGCCGCGCTCGCTCGAAAAGGCGCCGACGGATACCGAAGAATGGCTGGAAACGCTGCTCACCAACGCACGCGCGGCCGATGCGGCGGGAGACAAGGTCACCGCCTATAACATCGCCAAACAGCTCGACGACAGCTTCGCCCCCGGCGTGGTGATCCGCGAAGCGCCGCTCAGCGTGCGTGACGATTACACCTCGCTTGCATGGCTCGCCGGCCAGCTCGCGTTCAAAAGCCTCGGCCGACCCGCCGAAGCAGTCCGCCTCTATGCCGCCTATGGCGAAGGCGCCCGCTCGGCACAGACGCGGACCAAGGGCTTTTATTGGGCCGGGCGCGCCGCGCTGGCGGCCGGAAACCGCGACGCCGCAAACGGCTATTTCAACGACGCCGCGCAGCATTATGATCAATTCTACGGCCAGCTTTCGCTCGAACGGCTTGGCCGGGCACAGCCCAAGCCGACCCCGAACCCGACGGTCCAGGTCGGCGGCGACGAACGCCGCGCGTTCGACGACAACCGGCTGGTCCGCGCCGCGCGCGCTCTTGGCGAAATCGGTGCATGGCGCGAACAGTCGCAGTTCCTGCGCGCGATCGCCAACCGGGCCCGCTCGCCGTCGGATCATGTGCTTGCAGGTCAGCTGGCCGCGTCGATCGGACGCCCCGATCTGGGCGTGATGATCGGACGCAGCGCGCAGGCGAACAGCCTCGACGCGGTTGAAGTATCGGGTTTCCCGACGGTCCGCGTCCCGAACGGCCACGAGGGCAACTGGACCTTCATCCACGCGATCACACGGCAGGAAAGCCAGTTCGACCGGCAGGCGATCAGCCATGCCGGCGCTCGCGGGATGATGCAGCTGATGCCCGGCACAGCGCGCGAAGTCGCCGGCAAGCTGGGGCTGAGCTATGACGCCGGCTCGCTGACCGCCGACACCAATTACAACATGACGCTGGGGTCGACCTATTTCCAGCAGATGCTGAGCTATTTCGGCGGCAGC
>Ga0247823_10004371_pt1 | contig 11332 bp, 10 predicted proteins | sample 13C_PalmiticAcid_2_FD_192426 | JGI IMG/M metagenome (GOLD analysis project Ga0247823, IMG submission 192426) | Soil microbial communities from agricultural site in Penn Yan, New York, United States - 13C_PalmiticAcid_Day30 | ecosystem: Environmental > Terrestrial > Soil > Agricultural land...
TGGCGCAAGGTCCGCGTGAAGGGCCATGCAGACGCGGTGCTGGAGGCGGCTCAAGCCCTCTGACATGTCGACTCTGGGCGAAGCCGCGCGCGCGGTCCTGCTGACGCCGGACCCGCACGACAAGCGCCGCGCGGCGCGCAGCATGGCGCGCGCCTGGCGGCAGGGAAAGCTTGCGCATCGCTGCGACACGGCGATGCCTGACCAGCCGGCATGGCCCGCCGAACCCGAACTGCTCGCACCCAACCGGATGCCGAGGCGCGGCAAGGGCGGATCGGAACGCGGGCGTGTCGCGCTGCTCCACGCGCTCGCGCATATCGAGTTCGTCGCGATCGACTTGGCAGTCGATCTGGTGGGCCGCTTCGGCGATGAGTTTCCGCGCGCGTTCGTCGACGACTGGATCGATGTCGCCGCCGACGAGGCGATGCATTTCGCCTTGCTCGACCGCCGTTTGCGGCAGCTCGGCAGTCATTATGGGGCGCTGCCGGCGCACGCCGGATTGTGGGAATCGGCGCAGGATACGGCTGATGACGTGCTGGCGCGGCTCGCGATCGTGCCGATGGTGCTCGAAGCGCGCGGGCTCGACGTCACGCCGTCAACGGTCGAACGCTTCCGCGCGGTCGGCGACGAGACATCGGCGAAGATTTTGTCGCGTATTTACAACGACGAAATCCGCCATGTGACCGCGGGCACAGTCTGGTTCCGGCAAAAGTGCGATGAAATGGGATTCAACGTCGTCGAAACGTGGCACGCCCTAGTAAAATCGCGGTTTCGGGGCAGTTTGAAGCCTCCGTTCAACGACTCGGCGCGCCACGACGCCGGTTTAACGCAAGAATTCTACGCCGTTATTGCTTCGTAAGGATTGGGGCAGCACACAGGCTTCCGCGGGGGATGAGCAATCATCCAAACCTAGAAACACCAGCGCCAAGGTCCTTTTCGGACTCTGGCGACATGGCAGATGCGGGGTCGTTGTTTTGATTAACACTTTTCTGGCGCAGAAGTTGCACCAAGTCGCAATCGTCTGCGCGGCAGCATGTTTCGGACTGGCCACACCGGCCGCCCACGCTGCCGACACCAGTGCCGACGCTGGCATTACCGCTCCCGACGAGCCCGATGACGACAGCTTCACCGCTGGCGTTCCCTCGACCGGCGAAGACAGCGAAGCCCGCGCGATTTTCCAGGCGTGGAAGCGTCTCGACACCGGCCTGACCGCCTCGATCGGCGTTGCGGTGCCTTCGCGCCGCCCGATCGACCAGATGTCGCTGTCGTCGTCGTACGGCATGCGCGTCCACCCGGTCACCGGAAAGGTCGCCCGCCACAACGGCATCGACATTCCGGCGCCGCATGGCACCCCGATTTACGCGACCGCCGACGGTATCGTCGGCCGCGCCCAGCGCCTCGGCGGCTATGGCAATTATGTCGAAGTCGAACATGGCAACGCCATCCAGACGCGCTACGGCCATATGTCTTCCTATGTCGTCACCCCCGGCCAGTCGGTCAAAAAGGGCGACGTTCTCGGTTACGTCGGCTCGACCGGCCGTTCGACCGGCAACCATCTCCACTATGAAGTCCGCATCGAAGGCGCACCGGTCAATCCGATGCCGTTCGTCCGGTCGGACCAGATGGCGATCGCAGCGATCACCGGCAAGAATGTCGCGATGGGCGGTCCCGAATAACAAGCTTTCCTGGGTCGGAGAGGAGGGGCGCCAGGCGGGTCAACCGTCGAGGCGCCCTTTTTATTTGTGCATAAGGTCCCTATCTAGCGCTCATGGCCACGCAGCTTTCCGAAATCACCCTGTCGCCCGCCGCCGCGGCGCGTGTCCGCTGGATCGCCGATCGCAAGGGCGAGGCTGAGGCTGCGCTGCGCCTCGCGGTCGATGGCGGCGGTTGTTCGGGCTTCACCTATCGCTTCGGCCTCGCCGAAGGGATCGATGCCGATGACATCGTCACCGAGACCGACGGGGTGAAGCTGGTTGTCGATCCGGTCAGCATCGACCTCGTTCGTGGCTGCATCGTCGATTTCGTCGATTCGCTCGGCGGATCGTCGTTCAAGGTCGAAAATCCGAATGCCGCCTCGGGCTGCGGCTGCGGGTCCAGCTTCTCGATCTGACGCCTTTCACAGCTGCCAGCTTGCTGCCATAGGTGCAGCATGAAAATCGCGACCTTCAATATCAACGGGATCAAGGCCCGTTTGCCGCGCCTCGTCGAATGGCTCGAGGAAACGCAGCCCGATATCGCCTGCCTGCAGGAACTGAAATCGAGCGACGAAACCATGCCGACCAAGGAGATCGAGGCGGCGGGATATGGCTTCCTCTATCACGGCCAAAAGGGCTTCAACGGCGTCGCGATCCTCGCGAAGGGCACGCAGCCGGTCGAAACGCAGCGCGGACTCGATGGCGAGGCCGAGGACGAACAGTCACGCTATCTGGAGGCCGACGTCCATGGCCTGCGCGTCGCGTCGATCTACCTCCCCAACGGCAATCCGCAGCCGGGGCCGAAATTCGATTACAAGCTGCGCTGGATGGCGCGGCTGCGCGAGCGTGCGAAATTCCTGCTCGCGAGCGAAATCCCGACGATCCTGACCGGCGATTACAACGTCATCCCGCACGACGACGATGTGTGGGACCCGCGCGCGATGTCGACCGACGCGCTGATGCAGCCCGAATCGCGCGACGCATATTTCCGGATGCTCGGCGACGGCTGGACCGATGCGATCCGCAGCCGCCATCCGGCGGGCGGGGTCTGGACTTTCTGGGACTATCAGGCCGGCGGTTGGCAGCGCGACCATGGTTTTCGTATCGACCATCTGCTGCTGAGCCCCGCGCTCGCCGACCGGCTGGTCGATGCCGGCGTCGACAAAGATCATCGCGGGCGCGAAAAAGCCAGCGACCACGCGCCGACCTGGGCGGTTCTCGGCTGACGCTCAGGCGTCAGGATACAGCGTCGTCATCACCCGCTTCGGGTCGAGCGCATAATGATGCGCGACCGCACCCGCGATGACGCTTTCGAGGCTGCGGGTCGGTTGGAGGTCGCGTCCATCGTAGCGCGCGGCGGTTCCGAGGCCCGGCCAGTCGGCCGAGACCTTCCCGCCCTCATTCAACCCGCCGCCGAGCAGCATCGCGGTCGATGCTGTACCATGATCGGTGCCGCCGGTGCCGTTGACTTCGACCGTGCGGCCGAACTCGGTGGCGACGATCACCAGCGTGTCATTCCACGCGGCGCCGAGACCGGTTTGCAACGCACCGACGAGTTGATCGAGCCCGCGTAGCTGCGCCGCAAGCCGCCCGCGCTGGCCACTGTGCGTGTCCCAACCGCCGGTTTCGACCATCATCACGCGTGCGCCGTCGGCGGGCAGCATCAATGACGCGGCGAGCGTGCCGAGGTCGGTGCCGTTGCGGCCGTTGTTGCCGCCGATGTCGCCCGCCAGCTCCTGCGTCTTTACCGCACTGTCCCACAGCGGATGGAGGAGGGGATCGTCGGCATAGAGTGCGGTCAGCCGCGCGATCAGGTCGGCGTCGGCTTGCGGCAGGCGGCTCGGCGCATAGGTGCCGACCTGTACCGTCCCGCGCAGCGCGAGCGGCACGGCCGGCGCAATGGCAATGGCATCGCGCTCGGCCGCGGGAAGCAGCGTGAGCAGTCGCCCGATCCAACCGTCGTCGCGCCCATAAGGCCGCGACCCGCCGCCCTCGAGCATATTCTGCCCGTCGAAATGTGACCGGTCGCGGTAGGCGGTGGCGACGGCATGCGCGAAATGCGCCTGCTTGCCGGTGTAGAGACCAGCGGTTGTCGCGAGCGCCGGATGCAACGTGAACATGCCGTCGAGCTTGGCGCCGCCCGCCGTCTCGTCGGCCATCGCGCGGCGCGCGGCGGCAAAGGCGGGATCGCCGGTCGGCGCGACGGTCGCGAGCCCGTCGGCGGCGCCGCGCTGGATGATGAAGACGAGCCGTTTCGGCGTGCCCGCCGCGGCATAGGCAAAGCCGGGGAGGGCGCCTGCGGCGGCAACGGTGATTCCCGACAGGATGATCGAGCGGCGTGAGAGGATCATCATCTATCTCCGCAAAAAGGCCGGGCTGGCGAACAGCATCGCGATGCCCTGTCCCGGGCTGTCGGCGCGCGCGATCGCCTGCGCGGTGTCGGGGGTGAGCGCGTCGGCAAGGACGAGGGGCGCGAGCTGACGCGCATCGGCACGGTCGCCGATCCGCCCCGCGATCCGGCCCGCGAGTTCGACGCGCTGCATCAGCGCCGCCGATCCCGCCCAAGTCGCGACCATATCGTCATACCCCTTGGGCGACCCGGGGCGCCACACAGGCTGGCCGAGCTGGGTGAACATCGCGGCGATATTCTGCCGCTCGCCGAGCCCGGGCGTCCTCAGCGCGCGCAGCATCGACACCGTCCAGTCCCATGGCGATTTGAACATTGCGGGCGTCGCCGCCCACGGTTCGGGCGAGGCGATCAGGGTGCGATAGAGTGAGGGCAGGTCGCCACCGGTCTTTTCGAAATCCTTCGCGAGCCGGTCGACGAGCGAAGCGGGCGGTTCGTCCGCCGTAAAATGGCGCGCGAGCTTGGCGGCAACATGGCGCGCGGTCGCGGGATGGACGGCGAGGTCGCGCAAAACCGCCTCCGCCTGTCCCGCGCCGGGCTGGCCGTAGCTTTTGCCGAGGATCGTCTGCGCCCCCGGCTGGTGGAGACGCTCGACGAATAGCGTTTCGCCGGGCTGCGCATCGGCGGGCATCAGTCGCTGTCCTGCGCCGCGACCGAGGCCCGCAACGGTCAGCCCGGTGAGCGCCCTGGCAAAGCTCGTCACATCCGCCTGCGTGTAACCGGTACGAACCCCGAGCGTGTGCAGCTCCAATATCTCGCGCGCCAGATTCTCGTTGAGTCCCGGGGCTTGCCGCCTGCCGCGGTTTCGCACGCGCGTCGCGAACGGGCTGTCGGGGCCGAAGCTTTGCGCCTGATCGAGAAAAAGGAGCATCGCGGGATGGCGCACCGCCGCGATCAGCAGGTCCGAAAACTTGCCCATGATATGCGGGCGGATTGCCTCATTCTCGTAATTTCCCGCGAAACCGACGACCGTCTGCTTGTCCGCCGACACCGCGAAATGATTCGCCCAGAAATGCACCAGCCGTTCGGGGAAGGGGGTCGGCGTCGCGACCGCGGCGGCAAGGCGCGCGCCTGCGGCTTCGGCATAATGGCGGCGGAAATCTGCGCGCGCCATGCGGCGCGTCGCTTCAGGCATCGGGTCGCCGTCGCGGTTCGCCTCGCGGCGCATCGCCTGCCGCTCGTCGCGATATTCGGCATAGGCGGTCGCGATCGCCGCGCGCCCGGCGAGACCCGCGAGCGCCGCGGGGGCGGGGTCATATTCGCCGAGCTGACGGATCAGCCAAGCTTTCGGGTCCTCGATCGCCGGATCGTCGAAGCGTCGGCCGAGGCCGAAGCGGTTGGCGGCAAGATACTGGACTGCCATGACAAAGCCTTTCCGTGCGTCAAACGCACGATGGCTGCTATTTGTCGCAAAGCTGTCCCGTGGTCAGAGGGATTTGTCGTAAATCTGGTACACGCGGTTGACCTTGGCCTCGATCGCCTCGGCGACGGCGTTCATCCCCTGATTGTCGTCGAGCACCCAGCCGATGTCGCCGCGCTTGGTGCCATAGTCGGCAACCGCGTCGCGGCGGATATATTCGATCATCATGAAGGCGAGGGTGCTCGCCATGCGGCTGTTCTGCAATTTCTTGGCGACACCCATCAGCGGTACGCGCAGGATATGGCTCTTGGGTTTGCGCAGCCACCAGAGCAGCCGCGCCCAGTTGAAGGGCAGCAGCGAGCCGTCCATGTCGATCAGCAGCTGGTTGATGTTCGGCAGCACGATCATGAAGGCGACCGGCTCGCCGTCGACTTCGGCGACACGGATCAGATCCTCGAAGACGATGTCCTTCAGCTTCTTGCCGACATAGGCGATCTCGCTGTCGGTCAGCGGGACAAAGCCCCAATTGTCCGACCACGCATCGTTGAGCAGCCCCATGATCAGCGCCGCCTCGGCGGCGAAGCGACGCTTGTCGACCTTGCGGATGCGGATGCGCGCATTCTTCTCGCCCGCCGCGACGATGCGGTTGACGATCGGCGGAAATCCGTCGTCGATCGCAACGTCATAATTCAGCAGCTGCTTGACCGGCTGATAGCCGGCACCTTCGACCCAGCCGCGATAAAGCGGGCTGTTGTGCCCCATCATCACCGTCGGCCGGTTGTCGAACCCCTCGATCAGCAGGCCGGGCTCGTCCCAGATCGAAATCGACAACGGACCCAATGAGCGGTGCATGCCCTGCGTACGCAGCCAATCCTCGGCTGCGACGAGCAGCGCCTGTGCGCTCGCTTCGTCTTCGGCTTCGAGCAGCCCCCAGTTGCCCGTCCCCGGCCCCATGCCCTGTTCGACGGGCTGGGCGAGCGCGAGATCGTCGATATGCGCCGAAATGCGGCCGATCGTGCGGCCGTCGCGCCGCGCCAGGAAGAACTGCGCCTTGCCATGCTCGAACCAGGGATTCTTGCCGGGCGTCAGCAGGCCGTAAACCTCGCCTTTCAGCGGCGGCACCCACGACGGATCGCCGCGATTGAGGCGAAAGGCGAGCTCGACGAACTCGCGCAAATCATTCTTGTTCTTGACCGGGTGGATTGTGATCGGGCCGTCCGAATGTCCGCTCATACTGGTTTCCTGAAAAGGGCGTCCTATATTTTGTGGCGACGCATTACGGCATAGAAATGGCGCTGGCGACCCGCATTCGGCCATTTTGCTGCCACGAAATCATGGTGAAGAGCCGGATATGTTAGCGATGAACACTCTTGTCGATCGGCTGTCGGCTCCCCCGGCGGCGCCGATGCCCCCGTCGGCGGATGCCGACAAGATGCCGAAATCCGCGATCGCGGACGATATGGCGATGATCCGCGCGGCTTCGGAACTGACGCGCGACCTCGTGCAGCCGAGTGCGCGCATCTATTGGACCGATATGCTGGCCTCCGCATTCGTCGGCTATGCCGGCATCGCGGCGGCGATTCTCGCGCCCTCGACGGCGTGGATGCTGGTCGCCGCGGTGATTTCGGTCATCGCGCTCTACCGTGCGGGCAGCTTCATCCACGAACTCACGCATATCCGCAAAAATGCGCTGCCGGGCTTTCGCCTCGGCTGGAACATCCTCGTCGGCGTGCCGATGCTGATCCCGTCGTTCATGTACGAGGGCATCCACAGCCTGCACCACAACCGTACCAAATATGGCACGGTCGAGGACCCCGAATATCTGCCGCTCGCGCTGATGAAGCCGTGGACGGTGCCGTTTTTCGTCGTCGCCGCGGCGTTCGCGCCCTTCGCGCTGCTCTTCCGTTATGCGGTGCTCACCCCGCTGTCGTTCCTGATCCCGCCGCTCCGCCGGATCGTCGTCGAACGCTATTCGGGGATGATCATCAACCCGATGTTCCGCCGCAAGCCGCCCGAGGGCGAGTTCCGCCGTCAATGGGCGTGGCAGGAAGGCGGCGCGTGGGCGTGGTCGAGCCTGCTGATCGCCGCGGGCATCTTCGGCTGGGTGCCGCTGCGCGCACTGGTAATCTTCGGCGCGATCGCGGCAGCGACTTTGGTGCTCAACCAGATCCGCACGCTCGTCGCGCATCTTTGGGAAAATGACGGCGCGGTGTTGACCGTGACCGGCCAGTTCCTCGACAGCGTCAATGTGCCGCCGCCGGGCCTGCTGCCCGAATTGTGGGCGCCGGTGGGCCTGCGCTATCATGCGCTCCACCATCTGCTGCCGGGCGTGCCCTATCATGCGCTCGCCGAGGCGCACCGCCGCCTGAAGGACGCGCTGCCCGCGGATTCGCAATATCATGGCGCGAACTACGACAGCCTGCCGAAGCTGGTGATGAACCTGGTTGCGGGGTCGGCGAAGGGCGCGTCAGCCTGATATTCAAGGTTGCGGGCTTGCGCGCTCCTCTTCCGCCCTTGTCGAAATGATGGAATCTCTGACCCGAGATCCGATGACAACTGCAAGCCCCACGCCCACCAGAGCCATCAGAACGTCATCCCCAAACCACCTCGATATGCCCCGGGCAGCAAGGATCGACAGGCAAATTAGCGTCAGTTCTCGCCGCCAATTCACCGACTGCTCTCCTCGAAACCGTCTTTATTCCTCGGTCCGGATCAAAATCATCTCGCCAATCAGCGCGAACAAGATGAACGGGCCCCACGCTGCGAGGAAGGGCGAGTAGGCGCCGAGATCACCCATCGCGAGCGCGAAATTATCGGCGACGAAATAGGCGAAGCCGAGCCCCATGCCGAGGATCGCACGGATGAACAGCTTGCCCGAGCGCGCGAGCCCGAACGCTGCGACGGCGCCGAGCAGCGGCATCAGGATCGCCGACAGCGGCCCCGAAATCTTGTGCCAGAGCACGCCTTTGAGCGCGTCGACCGGCCGTCCCGCCGCCTCGAGATCTGCGATCGCCGATTGCAGCTTCAGGAAGGGCAGTTCGTCGCCATCGACCTGCGCCAGCGTGAACTGGTCGGGGCGGACATTTTTCGCCGCGATGATCGTGCCAAGCGGTTCGAGCGTGCCCGAGCGGCGCATGAAGCGCTTCGCACCCGTGAGTTCCCAGCCGCCCTGCACCGCGCGCGCGCTGTCGGCGGTCAGCATCGACGACAGCACGCCGCCGGTGCGTTCATAGATCGTCACATAGCCGAGGGTGATCACCGGCCCGCTGGTATCGACCGTCGCCGCGTTGATCAGGTCGTCGCCGTCGCGCACCCAGATGTTCGTGCGTATGCCGCTGTCCTTGGGGACCCGCTTATATTCGACCTTCTGCCACGCGCTGAGCGCCGCGGTCGAGCGCGTGACGATGCGCTCGTTGAACGCAAAGCTGACGCCCGCGACGAGAAATGCGGCGAGGAACAGCGGCGCGAGCACCTGATGCGCCGACATACCCGACGCCTTCATCGCGATGACTTCGCTGTTCTGGTTGAGCGTCACCATCGTCAATATCGTGCCGAGCAGCACCGAAAAGGGCAGGAAGGTCTCGATGATCTGCGGCATCCGCATGCCGACATACCGCCACACGTCGGAGTCGCTGTTGCCCGCGACCGCAAGGATCTTGCCGCTCTCGCCCAAGAGGTCGAGCGTCTGGAGGATCAGCACCAGCGCGAAGAGGATCGAGAAGGACCGGACGAGGAAGAGGCGGCCGACGTAGAGCGCCATCGTCCGCGACGGGAAAAAGTGGAGCTGATGCATTTAGTTCACACTCTCCACCATCCCGGGCTTGCGCTGGAACATCGTCAGCATCGCGCGAATCTTTTGCGCCGCCTTGGCCGCGACGCGCTCGAGCGCACCGATCGGCTGGCCGCCGGGTACATGCGCAACGACATAATACATCCAGATCGCAAGCGCCGCGAACAGCAGATAGGGCACCCATAGCGCGATCAGCGGGTCGACGACCCCGCGCGCGCCCATGTCTTCGGCATATTGGTTGATCTTGTGCTGGGTCACGAGCAGCACGATCGACAGGAAGACGCCGAGCGACGAGGTCGACCTTTTGGGCGGGATCGCGAGCGCGATCGCGATCAACGGGATCAGGAACATCGACATCACTTCGACGATGCGGAAGTGGAAATTGGCGCGCGATTCGAGCCGCGTCCGCGCCGACTGGCTTTGGTCCTTGCCCGCGACGAACAGCTCGGGGATCGTCATTTCGCGGTCGGCGCCGCCGCGCAGGCGGAACGCCTCGATCTTGGGCAGCGGGATCGGCAGGTCGTGATTGTCGAAGGTCAGCACACGCGGCACCGCGAATTTGGGCGATTCATGGATCAGCACGCCCTGCGACAGGCGCAGGATAATCGTGTTCGGATCGTCGGTCGCAAGGAACTGCCCGCGCGCCGCGGTCGCGGATACGCGCTGGCCGTCCTTCTGCTCGCCGCGCACGAAAATGCCGCGCAGACTGCGCCCGTCGTTATAGCTTTCCTCGATCCTGAGCGTCATGCGGTCGCCCAATTTGGTGAACTCGCCGACCTTGATCGACGCGCCGAGCGCGCCCGAGCGCAGTTCGAATTGCAGCCCTTCGTAGGCGTAGCGCGCGACGGGCTGGATGAAGCCGACGATCGCCAGATTGAGCGCGGCGAGCGCGATCGCATAGGCGAAGGGCACACGCATCAGCCGCCCGAAACTCATCCCCACACCCTTGAGCACATCGAGTTCGCTCGATGTCGCAAGGCGCCGGAAGGCAAGGAGAATCCCGAGCATCAGCCCGATCGGAATGCCCAGCGAAAGATATTCGGGGATCAGGTTCGCGAGCATGCGCCATACGACGCTGACCGGGCCGCCCTCGGTCGCGACGAAATCGAACAGGCGGAGCATTTTTTCGAGCACGAGCAGCATCGCCGACAGGACGAGCGTGCCGAGCATCGGAAAGAAAATGAGCCGCGCGATGTAGCGGTCGATGGCAGGAAGCTTATTCAATCTTTGGTCGCCCCATCACCATGATTTGGCCGCAGTTGTTTCCGATATGCCGATTCAAGGGCGACAGGGACCCATGTCGGCGCGCGTTTTTGCGCTCGCGGAGATGGCTATAGCCTCTGGAGGTTTTGAGGTCATGTCGAAATTTGTATCCGCTCTGCTTGCTGTTTCCGTGCTGGCTTTCGCAGTCACGGCGCAAGCCGAAGGCCGGGTCATCTCGAACGATCTGTCGAAGTGCAGAAGCGGTCCGTCGACGCTGGTCCAGATCAGCGGTGTCAAGGCGTCGAGCGGCAAGATTCGCGTGCAAAGCTATCGCGGAACGGCGGACGAGTGGCTGGCCAAGGGACGCTGGCTTGCCCGCGTCGAAGTGCCGGCACGCGCCGGAACGATGACTGTCTGCGTGCCCCTGCCCGAAGCGGGCGTTTATGGCATTGCGGTGCGTCACGACGTCAATGGCAATGGCAAGACCGATCTCCGGTCGGATGGCGGCGGGATGTCGAACAATCCCAGCATCAACGTCTTTAACCTCGGCAAGCCGAGTTACAGGAAGACCGCCTTTTCGGTCGGGGAGTCGCCCAAGACGATCTCCATCTCGATGAAATATATGTGATCGGTAATGGCTAGCGTCGCACTCCTTTCGAATCCACGCTCCACGGGCAATCGCTCGCTGTTGCCGCAGGTTCGCGAATATTGCGCGGCGCACCCGGACATCTTTCACTATGAGGTCGAGGACGTTGACCAGATCGAAAAGGCCATTCGCACCATGGCGATGGTCGGCCCGCGCGTCGTCGTGATCAACGGCGGCGACGGCACGGTCCAGGCCGCGCTGACCGAGATTTATTCGGGCGACCATTTCGGCGGTT
>Ga0247823_10004372_pt1 | contig 11329 bp, 15 predicted proteins | sample 13C_PalmiticAcid_2_FD_192426 | JGI IMG/M metagenome (GOLD analysis project Ga0247823, IMG submission 192426) | Soil microbial communities from agricultural site in Penn Yan, New York, United States - 13C_PalmiticAcid_Day30 | ecosystem: Environmental > Terrestrial > Soil > Agricultural land...
TGGGGGTGGGTGTGGGTGCGGTGGTGTGGGCGGTGGGGTGTCTAGCGAGGCTTGAGGGGAGGGGGATTTATCTTGTCAGTTCTCACTTTTTTTCCTCTTTGCTGGGTTTGGGTTGCCCAAAACCCTTTCTCTCGCATGACGGGGTGGAGATCCCCGTTTCGCACTTACTCGGCTTCAGATTGGCCTCTGGCGGTGTTGTCCACGATCGAACTAGTGCCGGAGCGAGAAGCAACAACCATGGTGGCGGCGATGGCGTATAAACGGCAGTCTTCTCGGTTCTTGTCGGAGCCAGGGGTTAAATTCGCCAACAGAACGTCACCTGGCTTTCTTGAGGCCGAGTTTGGGAACCAGGATATCCCAGGACACGGAGGAGGACGTGTAAGTGACTGCTAGGTAGAGACTGCCCCCTTTGATTCCGCCTCTACTCGGGAAGGACTTGATAGTCATGGAGGCTATATAGCCACCCAGAGCCCAACGACGACGGTCCCATCTGAATCAGGAGAACACGGCCGCTGACAGTCTGGCAGACCCCCAACGGCATGCTTGGGGATTGACGGCAAACTGTTGCTCTCGGCTCCATTTGGAAGGCGAAGAGCGCTCGAAGCAGACCAGGGCCGTGTCAAACAGCAAAACTTCTGCGTCTGGTATTGCTCACCTGCCCCCTTGATCCGTCACCAGTCACAAAGGACCAAATTAATTGACCCCGGGCAAACCACTCGGCCAACTGTCAACAAGAGGAAGGTCGAGTCACGGCGAGGACCGCGAGCCAACAACATCACCAGCAGCTGCAGGCGCAGTGTCGAGAGGTCTCAGTCCCTTTTCGGAAGCTTCCGACGCTGGTCATCGGGCCGGGCGAGGAGAGCGCGGATCCGGGGCGGCAAGAGCACCAACTCGGAACCGACGGACGGCCGAGGACTGAGTAACCCCTCGGTTTGTTGTTGGTTGACAAGGGGCTCCGTCAACGAACAATCCACACGGATCAAACTGCACCGCGGTGGACCCCAGCAAGGCTCTTGCGCAACAACGCAGTTGGAGCCAAACTGCACGTCAATGCAGCAGGGGGAGGACAAGCTACCTTGTGGTACCCGTAGGCTCACTCACGGTCACGGCGTTTGTTGCCACTGCCGCCTGTCCAGGCCGGGAGGCGAGCCCAGAGCCGGTGGGTATAAGAGGCACAACACTTGGATACGGCCCCTGGTGTAAGTGGCTCGACGGTAATCGGCCGAAAGGTGAAGTAGGTTCAGCTCTGCCCGAGTTCTGGGTCGTTGCTCCTCCTCATCAGCGTCCAAGGAAAGTTGACTGATAAGCCAGGGGAAGCACTCAACTCCTCACCTGCCTTTCTTGTAATCAACAGCCAACAACACACCCCGTGCCATGCTCCTCTCCACATTCCCTCGGCGAGGGTCCTTCGCTCGCGGGCCGATCACAGCAGTGCCCAGACTCGTCTCGGCACGGACAGTCGGTTCCGTTCCTCGTCTCCAGGCCCAGGTCGCCGACATCAACAAGGTCCTCGAGGACAGCAACACCAACCTCCCCCCGTCGTTTCACACGAGACCCGCCCATGAGCCAAAACCACTGATGACACCACGCCCAGTTGCCTCGGCCCTACCACAAAACCAGGACGAGTTCTGGCGCAAGGTGCCAGTGTGGAGTGATGTCTCGGCCAAGGAGTTCCTATCATACAGCTGGAGCGTATGTCCCCCTTGGTTCCGAGTATCCGAAGTTGGACTTGTTTCTCACAAGGCCTAGACCGCCAAGTTGGTCCAGACCAAGCCCCAACTGCACAACTTTCTGCAGGCCGTTCTCCCAGGAGAGGTGCCGTTTGACGAGTCTGGCTCGCGGATGCAGACTCGGGCCGAATTCATCGAGGATGTTTTCGACGGCATAACGGCTGCCACCATGGCTGTTCGGATGACGTGAGGCCCCCCCGAGTCAAAACGCAGAAAACACATTGCTGACCCTTGAAAGCCCGTACATCCTGAGCCGGGTCAACTGGCAGGACCCGCGGCACGACCCAATCGTCCGCCAGTTCCTGCCCCTGAAGTCGCGCATGATACCAGACCACCCCAAGCTGACACTCGACTCGCTCCACGAGGAAGCCGACTCGCCAGTCAAGGGCCTCGTCCACCGCTACCCAGACAAGGCTCTCTTTCTCCGTAACCGAAACCCCCCTCCCCACACGTGAACCAACCGCATTGACAAACGCCACAGCAACCTCGGTCTGCCCAACCTACTGCACCTTCTGCACGCGCTCCTACGCCGTCGGCGCCGACACCGACACCGTCCCCAAAGCCTCCCTCAAGCCCACCCGCCGGCGCTGGGAGCAGGTCTTCGCCTACATCGAGAGCCAGCCGCAGCTGCAGGACATTGTCGTCTCGGGCGGCGACGCGTACTACCTGCAGCCGGACCAGCTGCGGCTCATCGGCGAGCGGCTGATCAGCATCCCGCACATCCGGCGATTCCGGTTCGCGTCCAAGGGCCTGGCCGTCGCGCCCGGCCGCGTGCTCGACGACGGGACCGACGGGTGGGTCGACGCGCTGATCGACGTCTCCAACAAGGCGCGGCGCGCGGGCAAGATGATGGCGTGGCACACGCACTTTAACCACCCCAACGAGATCTCGTGGGTCTCGGAGGCGGCGTGCCGGAGGCTGTTTGAGGAAGGGGTGCTGGTGCGGAACCAGACGGTGCTGCTCCGCGGGGTGAACGACAATGTCGGGACCATGGCGAAGCTGATTCGCGCGCTCGCGGATAACAATATCTTGCCGGTAAGTTTTGCCTGTCTCGTGGAAAAAAAAAAAAGGGGAGGAGCTGACCTGACGGAAACCGGCAGTACTACGTCTACCAGTGCGACATGGTCAAGAGCGTGGAGCATCTGCGCACGCCGCTGCAGACCATCCTCGACCTCGAGGCAAAGATTCGCGGGTCGATCGCCGGCTTCATGATGCCTTCGTTTGTTGTCGACCTGCCGGGAGGCGGCGGGAAGCGTCTGGCGTGCTCGTACGAGTCGTATGACCGCGCGACGGGGGTGTCTAAGTACACGGCGCCGGCTGTCACCGGGCGGGACAAGGAGAATAAGGTGTACGAGTACTACGACCCAATCGATTCCTTGCCCGGTGCGTCTTCATAGCGCTCTGGGATGGTGGTAAGGGGTTCTGACTTGAGCTTGTTCGGGCGGCAAAACCGTGAGCGATGGGACCTCGAAACGGCTGAGGTTGGGGGATATCAGGATTTCTTCATTCCGAGGCGGAGTTCTGGTCTGTTATCAGCATAACGGAAATCACGACAAAGAAAAAAAAGAGAAGCGTAATAGCACTTGAGGTCTTGCCTGGTCGACGTGACGAGCAGTAAACACCCCTAATTCCCCATGTCCCTCCCAAAGGACTGAATGCCCAGTGGTCTCATAGTCACTCCCCCAACTCTCCAGAATCATGCACCACCACTCCCCCAAACAACCGTCAACACCCCCTTCAACTTCTTCAGCTCCTCATCCTCCACCGCGGAGTAGACCCATTCTACACCGCAACATCCCTCAATCTCCCCACCTCCAATCCCACCTCAAGACCTTCATCCAGCCCCCTAGAAAAACCAGGGTCGTGGCCGCGCCGGTGAGGCTGATCGGGATCAAGAAATCGGGGATAAAAAAAGGCGTGATTGCAGAACAGAAAGCGCGCTATTGAATCCAGCTAACGTGGGCAGTCGGATCCTCTTGAAGCAGTGTCGGGATAAACCCGCCGATGGTGGTGATGAAGGCGCCAGGGGTCACGGATGACGATTAGCGCGTGGTACGTGTCGAGAACTTCGGCAACGCTATATGCGCGCTTTCGGGGCGCGTGGTCGTGTGGCCTGCTGCAGAACAAGACGACGTGGGTGTGGCGGTCAATGACGCCCGGGACAGCCACGCGACGCCCGCGGTGCAGGAGGTGAAGGTTGTTGAAGGGAGGTTCCGAGCGAAACGCACATTGTGGCAACGAGACAAGTTAGCTCCGTCTAAGATCACAAAGGAACTACTATGGCCACCGTGTCAGTGTTTGAACGGTGCTTGGATGACTCGGTAGCAAATATGCATCCCTCTGTTTTCTTCTTGCCTGTGGACGTGTGCCAGAATCGGGAGAGATGCCCCGCCCCGATCGGCACGGAGCTCGACACGGCCCCACCCTGCCGAAAAGTCCCCACACTCGGCTCCGAAACTTGCCGGAACGGGCCCCATCATTGAAGCAGTGTTGTGGCGTGCATGGAAACGTTAAAACATCGAGAGACTAATCGTTAAAAGAGACCAAGTTGGTAAAGACAGCTGTGTCTGCTCCATGTTTGCACGCCGGGAATCAATAGAGCAAATTTGGCAGCCGAAGGCGTGCATTGTCTGTTGAACCGGTGTGCCCACGTCGAGCAGCGCTGAACCAAGCGCCCAGACAAGAAGCGGCGCCAATATCAGGTCGATAAATTGATGAGGCTGCCACATGGTGGAATACGGGGTCGCATCACCATGCGAAGCCCGGGTTCTGATGTTGCTTTTGCAAAGTGGCCGGGATGATGCTTTGCTGGATCACACCCCGATCGAGAACCCCTGTCCAGATTCCATTTCCACCGACAATCTCGCGGAAATCACTTGCATGGAACGAGAACGTGTGATTAAACGGTGCCGAGCCACCAGCACGCCGCGTGGGTGCCACGAGTCGAGCAAGTCATCCAGTCCCTGCTGTGTTCACAGTCCGAACCCAGAGAGTCTCTCGCCAGCCGGGGCCGGGGCAATAGGTAGTCGCCGCCAACCACTGCCGGCACTGTGTTGGATGAACGGTCGCTGTTGGTGTTATAAACTCTCTTATACTGTGCTGCAAGGTGTACAATGTCGCCATGGGCCAGGTGGTGCCAGGGAAAGTTCTTCGGGAGAGGGATGGGAACTGCATGCTGATGCGTGCCCCTTACACAGTCCACCTCAGCCTCAGCAACTCTTTCGGCGGCGAGAGTCTCATCGGCCGTGCTCCAACATAGCCTGCACTTCCTCGCGGGTTCCTGCATTTTCTAGCTCGACCCGGTCAGCGAGCGGCAACAGGTGCATCTCTATCTGTGACTGCTCGCTTCCGAGAGGCGGTTGGCGGATAGGCGGGACGGCGAATCGAGCTGATGGCAGCTGAGCAATGTGCACATCCGCAGGAAACTCTAAAAGATCGTCGAGCCTTGAGCACACGTCCATATTTAATGATGCCGTACCTGAACGTCGCCTCAAGGTCGCCTAAATCGAGGGTTGCACGGAACCACGGCTCAGCATATTGCTTCAAGCGTTCCTCGGGTAAAGCAGGCCGTCAACCTGGACATGAACGCGAGGTTGGACGGAAAACGAGGTGGGGTTGCAGAACAGATCCGTGCCGCTCGCCCGCTGGGAGGTAATGTGCAACTGTCCACCCGGTCGGAATGTGTTGGTTTCTGCGCCGTATCGCTCTCACCGCTGTTGTAGTGACATGGAGCATCGTGGGCTCAGGGATGACCGAGGAAGAATGCTGTGAATCAGCAGATGGCCCCCGTTGATCACTGTCTGTGTCTGAGACAAGGAACAGCCGCTCATGCGCCCAACTCGCAACCCGGAACGCCCAAAACCGAAAGACAGCCAGAAAGGGCGGTAAGTCTGACTACAACTGGCTTTGACAGTCTGGCCCAACACGACAGGAATCTGCGATTCTGCGCTGTCTGTTGTTGTTTCAGATCGTACGCCCGCAGCGGGCGAGCTGCAGTCATGCTGCGGGACAAGGAGGGAAACCTGACCGACCGCTTGCCACGTGTGAGGCGCCAGATCTCGGACAGGCCCGCGGGAAGAATTCTAGACACGTTCAGAGCTTCCATTAAACGGTGAGCCTCGCGAGCGTAGCATCGGGCTGTGGGGAACTGCAAAGATCCTTCAGGGTCCCAAGGATCGCGCTCCACCCGCCAGCGCAGCATTGCAACGGCTCGTAATGATATTTTCCGTGTTTGCAGTCCGTTGAACAGCGTAAAGAACCAACTGAGCGATGCTAGATGGTAGCGATGGCTCCGCTGCTTGAATCGGAGCAGCTCGTCCCGGCATCTTCAGAGCTGAATGCAGTGCCCACAACCTCCACGCACTTGCTTTAGAACTTTTAAATGGCCGAAAAGGTGGGGCAACAGCCTCACGACGCCATTGTGGTGTTCGAGATCGGCTGCATAACGGCGTCAAGGCACACGGTGTGACAGGCGGAAGAGTTTATTTATCGAATTAAGCAGGCCTGGTATCCGTCCTGTCTTGGCTTAGGTTGCTCTGCTGGCGTGCGCCGTCGGGACCAACAGTGCCATCCATGTTGGCCAGTCAGGCAGGCTCAAGAACGTGGAAGGATGCGATGCGGTGTTGGATGTTGGATGATGTCGAAAAACGAGTGCGCGTTTCTGGCACAGATCCACGATGGATGGAGAGGAGCTCTTTCCCTGGCCTTCTGTGCCTTCTGTGCCACACAGGGCAGGCAGTGACGATCGACCCCGGATTGTGGGTGGTAGCGTGTGGCTTCCTTGTGGCAGGAACACACGCGCCAACACGCGAACCGCAGGTGGTGATAAGGGCGTTCCTACCCCGGACGCCATTGCTTTAAATTAAACCACCCATGCATTGTGCCGTTGGCGGAAACAGCTCCGAGATTCTCGTGTGTGTGTCCATTTGCCAAAACGTCGGAACAGCACGCACCCGCGACCCAGGAACCGCGGATCCCTTTAAAACAAAACAAGGTGCTCCGTCTCAACCACTTTTTGGGAACCTGCGGTCTCGTCCCACCACCGTCCCACCAGCACCACCAAAGCATCCACTGGCGCTGGAGCACCGGGGCATGGCAGTTGTTCGGTGACCCGCTTTCGACAACGGCTCTGCTTCCATTTGGCAGCGGCTGAGCTCGGCACCCCCGGTCTGTCCCCGGCGCTTGGCTTGGCTCCCTGCCTAGGCCCGCTCCCAACTGGCCGGACCCTAGGAGGAGCAGCAGGGGAGCTCGCGCGTCCGCCAGCCAGTAGCGAGATGGCCAGCGCCAGCAACAACCGGGGCGTCCAGGCGGTCTCTCGTCGTGCCCCCGAGCACGATGGCGCTATTTGCGAGCCGGCAAGGCCAGGGGTTGTTGACAATGAAGTGATGAGCACGATTGGCGCCCATCAAGCTGCCGATATGCCGGGGTTGCTTCGACAAGGGACTCAAGGCAAAGCAGGGGGGACTCCGTCACCAGCTCCCTCACCATCGTCGGCTCGCCCGTTTCTGGACGGACCCTTGTCACCCCGGACAGCTTCGAGCTTCGATCCCGCCGACGCCAGCCCGCAGCTTCCTTTCTTCATCAACAACAGCTCCTCCACCACGTCCCTCCGGGATTCTTCCTCGTATCTTTTTCCGATCCATGATACCTGCCGGAGCCCTAATCCCACCACTGCGCCCGTCGCCGACTGCCTTCCGCTCCTCTCCACCTTTTATCTTTCTCCTTCGGCCTCGAGGTCAAGCCGCGCCTTCAGCCTGAGCTCATCCGACATCAGCGGCAACAGCTGCCAGACACAGCGCATCATGCCCGGCCAGACGTACGATGCTCTGCCCGAGCACCGGTTTCCAAGCCCCGTCCCGAACGACTACTTTTCATTAGCCTACGCTCCAACAGATTTGAGGACCGACGACACGACTCAGCTGCGCCCACGCTCAGCAGGCAGCAGAGGAACTGAGCGAACGGGCAGTCCACTGAGCTTTGCGCGCTGGGCGAGACGACATCACCACCATGGCGACTACCACCACGGCGAGGAGGAAGGATACACGTTGAAAGGACGGGACCGCGGTTCAGCAGAGCGCAAAGCAGCAAACAGGAGCAGCCCGAAACGACTCGGCCGTCCGCGATCCAGAAGCCTCCAAAAGCGACAACCACAAGCAGCTGTCCCGCAGATGACGCGGGAGGAATTTGAGGCTCTGCCACTAGCGATACAAAGAAAGGTACGTCAAAACCGTTTATTAGCTCGCTTTCGTCATCCCCCAGAGGAGCACGGCCGCGACGAGATCGCCGCGCTGGTTGGCGTGTCTGGGCCAAAGTCTGTTCTTGTCGGCTTGGCAGCAAACAAGAACGAATTCGCGCCCCTCCCGCCGCGGTTGCCATTGGCTAGTGCCAGGGCCTGCAGCCGATTTCACGCTCGCACCACCCACAACCAATAGGACTGGTGTCCTCGAAGGATGCTTCCCTCGATGCCACCGTGATGGTTGCACTTGTCGTCCCTCGTGGTCTGGGTGAGAGAATGGAACGCCTATCAGCACGTCCGTGTCAACAGCTGCGGCGGGACGTTGAAGATCCGACAGCCTCACTGGACAGACTGCTTGCTGTAAGCGATTGGAAACAGGGACCTGCCTGCCCAAAGCTTTGAGCTCCCCATCTGGGGATCCCGGCTTCCCCAGCCAGCGCCCCGGGGTGCTGTGGGGGAGACGGGATGAACACGCTGACCGCGTCGATGCGTTCCCGATGCGCTGCGAACCGGCCAAACGTGACTGGTTCAACGCGCTTCCGACATGTCGCTGGCTGATGGGTCCTCGGCGGGATATGCAACTTGATCTTTGCTTCTTCAGCGGACTTTCCAAGTGGTCTTCCGATGGCGGATCCCTATCGTATACGAGCCCATCGGTGGGTAGCAATGTGCTCAAAACACTGAGCCAGCAGACCTGCATTATCGGATGCCTCGTGTCTGGATCGAGCTGTTGCTGCGCGAGAGGGGCTTGCAGCTCCCGCACTAGGATTTTTGGCGTCGTCACCTGCAGGTCCCGCATCAGCCAACCCTTGGACCCCTTTCCCCTCCCTGGTTGCGCTAGCTGTGGGACGTTCCTTGCATACAGCAGCCATTCGCGCTCGCCTGGGCCATCAAGCGTGCTCGGCCAGCCCAGTGGGTGGGCCGGGCTGGGGACCCTGCAGTTCTCTTATCAGACCGCCATCCTGCTCGAGCTCTCACTAAACATTGCTCTCGCTCCAGTACTTTTCGACGCTTGAACGGCTGCGGTTCGCCCAGGAGTCTGGCCTCGTCGACGGCATTTCGCAGCACTACGACGACATATCGAATTTCAAGCGTCGAAAGCCCCGCCAGGACCGCAGCGCCTCGGAGCACCTTGTTGGTCGAGCCCGCCGGGGTTCCGGGTTCGAGTGTCACTCGTCCACTCCTGATTCGCTGCCCTTGTCCCCGCGTCAAACAGAAGCAACACGGGAAGCAGGAGCCTGCTGCGAGGACGAGGTTGTCCTTGCTGTACGCCGGCGTGCGAGCGTCATCCTCGACGCTGCTGACGAGGCCGTATTTAAGCTAAATCAGCGAGCGAGCAGGAGGAACCTGTCGACGGCCGTTGACACCCTCACCCCGCCTCACTCGCCTGCCCGAGAGAATATGGATCCGCGAGACGGTGTTAGGAAACATCATGCTCAGTCGGGTGACGGGCATGCAGCTCAGTCATTCTTTGACAGCTTCCGGTGGATGGAAGAGGAGGAGGATCTCGACTTGCGCCTCTTTCTCGACGACTACCATGCAAACCTGCGGGAAGGTGCTGTGACGACGAAGCAGCGACCCTCGTTTCGTCGGCACATGTCGATAAACAAGATTCCATTTGGCCGTCGAAGCTCAGTCTCGTCCACCAGGCCGGGAACCAACGACGCCATGTCCCCGACTTCGCCAATCCACAGCCCAGCAGGCAGCATTGCGAATGGGCTGACTCACGCAAGACGCAAGTCGCGCGCCTTGTCTCTCATTACGCCAAAGCACGCGGCCCAGCCGTCCATCACGGCGTTTGACCCGGCTGCGGCACACTACCAGGACCCCGAGGCTCGGCTGAAGTTGCGAGTGTACTTGGCCTCGCCGCAGAAGTTTGACGAAGCTGTCGAGTTTGGGTTCCCGTCGGCGGACGCGCTTTCAACTGCGCCAGCGGTTGGCGGCGACGCCCCTGGGCTTCCCCGCTCCCAGTCCCGGTTGAGAATGGCAGACGGCACCTCAAACATGCGCACCTTCTTGGCAGATGATGATGACGACGAGGACAACGTCTCGCTCAACAGTGACCAACCCTCGCTGGCCGATCCGGATTCCCCGAAGACACCAGAGCCGTTCGAGCACAAGACTCCTCGCCACGCCCGCTATGCTTCAGCAGGTGTCCTCAACGGGCGGGAACTCGGCAGGAAGACGCCGGAACTCGGCCTGTATGCACAGGCCCCAGCGGCATCCCGGGAGATGACTCTCCGGATGACGCTGACTCGGCCAGACCTCCGTGCCCACGAGGATGAGATCTACGGGTGGCAGCAGAAGCAGGCCTACCAGCAGCACAGCCGCCGGCCCACGGCTCTCGGGGGCATGGGTGCCGAGAACAGGGGCGCCTATGTCGGGATCGCAGCCCACAAGGACAGCATGGAGAGGTTCCCCGAGATGGATCACTGGAATGGGAGCACGACGGAGAAGGGGGTCATGAGGCGGATCTGGAACCGCGTGCGGAGGGCTTGAGAACATCAAGAGCCGAGAGCATCCTCGTCTTCTTGTGAAGTTTGACGTTTTCCTCCAGTTGGAGCGCCATCAATGGACGATCTGGGATGAAGTGTACTAGTTCATTGCTTGTTTCACAGTTCTGCGAGGCGTTGGGCGGGTTGTCTTTTCTCATGTGCGTTTGTTCAGCTGGCGGGTGTGTTTTCAATCATCTACATTGGGCTAGCATCTCACGATGGAGTTTTGTGTTTTTTCATCTCTGTGTATATAGATTCAGGCATTCAAAATGGGAACATGGTCTCGGAAAGGCTGTTTTTGGCATCTACCCCTCCTTTCTTTTCCGTGTCTCCCTGAGAGTCACCTTGTGCCCTAGTTTGGTCACTCCGTCCTGTAAACACACAGACTCTGTCTCAGGTGTCTCTTCCCCTCCCGTTGAGCCCCTACATGGCTTTTTGCTACAGCACATACCTCCCTGGATATGCAACGCAACCTCCTCCTCCCTTCTTTCCCCTCTTGCTCGGGTTCAGGTTAGGCGCCTCCTGCATCACAGGGTCACACACACACACACACACACACACACAGCACGGATGGGTCACGGATCACGGATCTTTGGTTGGAAACTCTGGGACTGGCGTGGCGTGCGCACATGCGCATGCTCGCTCGGGGCCACATGGATAAATGCTGCTGCAGCCGCGGCACACACACCCACACAGAGAGAGAGAAACACACTAACTACGGATACACTTGTGCACACAGACGCTGAACCGGTGTGGTGGGTGGGTTGGCGTCTGACGGCGTGCGGCGGCGGCGCTGTCTTGGGCTCTGCCTGGGTGCTTGATGTGACATCGGGGCGTGCCTGGGGGGTTGGGGCGGCGCTATTTGGTGG
>Ga0247823_10004373_pt1 | contig 11327 bp, 18 predicted proteins | sample 13C_PalmiticAcid_2_FD_192426 | JGI IMG/M metagenome (GOLD analysis project Ga0247823, IMG submission 192426) | Soil microbial communities from agricultural site in Penn Yan, New York, United States - 13C_PalmiticAcid_Day30 | ecosystem: Environmental > Terrestrial > Soil > Agricultural land...
ATGAATGCACTGGATGGTATCCGCATCCTCGATTGCTCCCGGGTGCTCGCCGGCCCCTGGTGCACCCAGACCCTGGCCGACCTGGGCGCCGACGTGGTGAAGGTGGAGCGCCCGAGCGGCCCGAACCACCCCGGCGGTGACGACACGCGCGGCTGGGGCCCGCCCTTCCTGCGCGGGCGCGACGGCCAGGACACCGCCGAGGCGGCCTACTACCTGGGCGCCAACCGCAACAAGCGCTCCATCACCTGCGACCTGTCGCGGCCCGAAGGCCAGGCGCTGATCCGCGAACTGGCGGCCAAGGCCGATGTGTTCGTGGAGAACTACAAGGTGGGCGACATGGCGCGCTACGGGTTGGACTTCGCCGCGCTGCGCGTGATCAACCCGCGCCTGGTGTATTGCTCCATCACCGGCTTCGGCCAGACCGGCCCCTACAAGGACCGCGCGGGCTACGACTACGCAGTCCAGGGCATGGGCGGCCTGATGAGCCTCACCGGTGAACGCGACGACCTGCCCGGCGGCGGCCCGCAGAAGGTGGGCGTGGCGGTGGCCGACCTGTTCACGGGGCTGTATTCGACGGTGGCCATCCAGGCCGCGCTGCGCCACGCCGAGCGTAGCGGCGAGGGCCAGCACATCGACATGGCCCTGCTGGACACCCAGGTGGCGATGCTCGCCAACCTGGGGGCGAACTATCTGGTGCGCGGCCGCGAGGACGGCAAGGTGCCGGGCCGCGCAGGCAACGCGCACGCCAACATCGTGCCCTACCAGGTGTTCGAGGTCGCGCCCGACGCGGACGGCCATGCGCAACACATCATCCTGGCCGTGGGCAACGACGGCCAGTTCGCGAAGTTCTGCGAGGTGGCGGGCCGGCCAGAGCTGGCCCGCGACGAGCGCTTCGCGCGCAACCAGAGCCGCGTGCGGCACCGCGCCGTGCTGGTGCCGCTGCTGGAGACCGTGATGAAAGCGCGCAGCAAGGCCGACTGGCTGGCTGCGCTGGAAGCCGCCAAGGTGCCCTGCGGCCCCATCAACGACTTGGCCGAGGTCTTCGCCGACCCGCAGGTGCGCGAGCGCGGCATGGTCCACACCTGGGCGCACCCGCTGGCCGACGCGGTGGACCTCGTGGCCAGCCCCATCAAGATGAGCGCCACCCCCGTGCGCAACGACCGCCCCCCGCCCCTGATGGGCGAGCACACCGACGAGGTGCTGGCCGAGTGGCTGGGCGCCGACGCCGCGCGGATCGCGCAACTTCGCGCCAGCGGCGCGATCTGAACCCGCCATGGCCTACCAACCCCTGCCTACCCCCAAGTCCCTGCGCGCGGCGGTCGACGCCGCGGCTGCGCGCGGCGAGCCGCTGGTCGTGATGGTCACGCTGCGCGGCTGCGTCTATTGCGAGCTGGTGCGCAACAGCTACCTTCACCCGCTCATGCGCCAGGGCCGGCTGATCGCCGTGCAGATCGACTTCCAGGACAAGACCACCCCCATCCAGGACTTCGGCGGGCGCACCACCACGCCCGCCGCGCTGGTGGACGAGTGGAAGGTGCGCCTGACCCCGACGGTGTTCTTCTTCGGCCTCGACGGCCGCGAACTGGCAGAGCGGCTGGAGGGCGTGACCTCGACCGACTTCTACGGCAGCTACCTGGACGAGCGATTGGAAACTGCCCGGAGCAAGCTGAAGAAGTAGCGTTCGCTCACTTCATCGAACCGAATACCTTTTTCAGGATGGCGCTGCCCGTGCCCACGGGATCCTGGCGGATCTTGCGCTCCTCGTCACCAATGATGGTGTAGAGGCCGTCGAGCGACTTGCCGGTCACATATCGCTCGATGTTGGCGTCCTCTTTCTTCACCAGCCCGAAACCCGAGGCCTTCTCGGCCACGCGGTTGTAGCTGCGCGCCAACCCCACCTTCTCGGTGGTGCGCGTCACCACGGGCAGGAATTTCTCGCCCAGCGGCACGCGCGTCTTGTCGGCGAAGAAACGGGTGACGGAATCGTCGCCGCCCGAGAGGATGTTCTTGGCGTCCGTCACGCTCATCGACTTGACGGCGTTGACCAGCAGGTCCTTGCCCATGGGCACGGCCTGCTCCGCCGCGCGGTTCATGCCGGTGATGAGCTCGTCCACCCGCTTGCCCTGGCCTGCGAAGTTGAGCAGCTTGGCGGCGTCCTCCAGGTAACCGGGCAGGGGGATCCGAACTTTCGGGTTGCCAAGGAATCCATCGGTCTTGCCCAGCAAGGCCACCGCGGCCAGCGCGCCCTTCTCGAGCGCGGTGCGGATACCGGCGGTGGCGTCCTTGTTCGACAGGTCGGACAGGGACAAGGCCCAGGCCTGGCGCTGAGCGGCGACAATCAGCAATCCCAGGCTGCCCAGGGACAGGTGATGAAACTGGCGGCGCTGCATGTGGGTGCTCCCTAACGTGGATCGAGGCGGGCACTGTAGATGGTGAAGCAGGAAATGACAAATACGATGACATTGGCGCGCGGACCGAACCGCCGTCGGGTGCTGGGCACAGGCTTGGCGCTGGGGGTTGCGGGCGCGCTGGGCCTGAGCGGCTGCGCCGGGCGCGAGGCTGCGCCCGAATCCACCTTCGTGCTGCTCGACGGCAGCAAAGCCACCACCACCGGGCTGCGCGGCAAGGTAACCCTGGTGAATTTCTGGGCCACCACCTGCGTGACCTGCGTGAAGGAAATGCCCGCGCTCGTGGACACACACCTGAAGTACGCGCCGCGCGGCTACGACACCGTCGCCGTGGCCATGAGCTATGACCCACCGGCCTGGGTGCTGAACTTCGCGCAGTCGCGCCAGTTGCCGTTCAAGGTGGCGATCGACAACACCGGTGACATTGCCAAGGCCTGGGGCGACGTGAAGCTCACACCCACCACCTACCTGCTCGACAAGCAAGGGCGCATCGTCAAGCGCTACGTGGGCGAGCCCGAGATGGGCGCGCTGCACCAGTTGATCGAAGAACTGCTGGCCGCCTGAACGCGCGACGCAGAACGACAAAGGCCGGGATCTCCCGGCCTTTTGCTTTCGGGGCGGCAGGCGCCGCGCTCAGTTCTTGCGGAAGTCGTCGTGGCAGGCCTTGCAACTCGCGCCAGCCGCGCCGAAGGCCGCTTTGATCTGGTCCAGATTGCCGGTCTTGGCCGCCGCGTTCAGCTTCGCCACCTCGGTCATCATCTTCTCGCTGGCCGCCTTGAATTTCGCCTGCTCGGTCCAGACCTCCGGCTCGGCCCGCGAGTCGCCCTTGTCGGTGCCAGGACCGAAGGCCTCCCAGGGCAACTTGCTCATCGCCTCCGCAATGCCGGCACTCTCGGCCGCCACCTTGGCGTCGAAAGGCATGCGGCCATTGGCCATGGCGCCCACCCGGCTGAAGTGGGTGGCCAGCACCGTGAAGGATGCCTTGCGGTACTTGATGGCGTCATCTGGCCTCTGAAACTGGGCCATGGCCGGAGCGGACAGGGCGCCGGCGGCCAACGCCAGGACGAGCGGAGCGATCTTCTGCATTAAAACTCCTATGGGATGTTGAACGTCGATTCGTGGGACCGACGCTCGCTGAGCTTGCCACGGCGGCTAAAGTTCCGATGAACGGAGTGGCCGATTCCCGATCCATTGGCTGCCCCGTCATCAACACCTCATCAACATGCACGTCATCCGCATCTGGGACCTCCCCACCCGACTCTTCCACTGGCTGCTCGCCGTGTGCGTGATCGGACTCATCGCCACCGGCACCGTCGGCGGCACCTGGATGGAATGGCACCTGCGCCTGGGCTATGCCGTTCTGGCCCTGCTGCTGTTCCGCCTGGTGTGGGGCTTCCTGGGCGGGCGCTGGTCGCGCTTCACCAGCTTCATCTACTCGCCGCGCTCGCTGCTGGCGTATTTGCGCGGGCGAGCGCCGCTGGAACACACCGCGGGGCACACGCCCTTGGGCGCGCTGTCGGTGTTCGCGCTGCTGCTGGTGCTGGCCACCCAGGTGGGCACCGGCCTCATGAGCGACGACGAGATCGCGACCTTCGGGCCGCTGACGCGCTTCGTCTCCGGCGACACCGTGCTGGCCGCCACCGGCTTTCACAAGGACATCGGCCAGTACCTGGTGATCGGACTGGTCGCACTGCACCTGCTGGCCATCGTCTGGTACCGCCTCGTCAGGCGCCAGTCACTGACCAGGCCCATGGTGTTGGGCGACAAGCGCCTGCCCGCGCCGGTGGCCCGCTCGCGCGACGGCCTCTGGGACCGCGTCATGGCCGCGGCCCTGCTCGGCGTGTGCGCGGCTTTCGTGGGCTGGCTGGTTCGCGTCGGCTACGCGTTCTGAGCCCCGCGCGGGCGGGGTCCGCCCCGATGGATTGACTTATATTGCCGGTTCGCCCTCCCCTGGCGGCCTTCCGGGTCGCCCACTGAACCGATGCCCGAGACGCCTTCAGCCGCCATCGAACTGCGGCTGGCCGAAACCCCCGACGACATCCAGGCGGTGCGAGAGCTCTTCCTGGACTACCAGGCCTCGCTCGACGTGGACCTGTGTTTTCAGGGCTTCCGCGAGGAACTGCAGCAGTTGCCCGGTGACTATGCGCCGCCCGCGGGCGCCCTGCTGCTGGCGCTGGTGGATGGCGCGCCCGCCGGTTGCTGCGCCCTACGCCCCCTGCCCAACACCGACCACCCTGACGCCTGCGAGATGAAGCGGCTCTTCGTGCGCCCGGCGTTTCGCGGCTTCGGGCTCGGGCGGCTGTTGGTCGATCGCCTGCTTGTGCTGGGCCAGATGGGGGGCTACGCCACCATGCTGCTCGACACCCTGTCGGACATGGAGGCAGCGCGCGCGCTCTACCAGGAAACCGGCTTCGTCGAGATCGCGCCCTACTACCACAACCCCCTGCCGGGGGCGCACTACCTGAAGGTCAGCCTCTGACTCAGGCCGCCTTGGCCTGGGCGAGCAGCGTGCCCGCGTCGCTCACCTCGAACTTGCCCGGGGCCTCGACGTTGAGCGTCTTGACCACGCCGTCCTTGACGAGCATGGAGTAGCGGTTGCTGCGCAGGCCCATGCCTCGTCCGGTGAGGTCAAGGGTCAGGCCCGTGGCCTTGGTGTAGTCGGCACTGCCGTCGCCCAGCATGCGCACCAGGCCGTTGGTTTTCTGGTCGCGCGCCCAGGCGCCCATCACGAACGCGTCGTTCACGCTGATGCACCAGATCTCGTCCACACCGGCAGCAGAGAAGTCGGCTGCCTGCTGGACGAAGCCCGGCACATGCTTGGCCGAGCAGGTGGGCGTGAAGGCCCCCGGCAGCGCGAAGATCGCGATCGTTTTGCCTGCGGCAGCCTTCTGAACGTCCACCGGATTCGGGCCGATGCTGCAGCCATTGCCCTCGACCTCGCTGTATTCCATCAGCGTGCCAGCGGGCAGCTTGTCTCCGACCTTGATCATGGTTTCTCCTCGTTCGGTTAGGGGCTGAAAACAAAAAAAGCGACCGGATTGTCGGTCGCTTTTTCGATGCGCGCAGCGCGGAGTCTGGAAACAGACTTAGACGATGGCGGCTTTTTGCACCAGGCGGCTGGCCACCCAGTTCTTGGTCTTGGAGATCGGGCGGCTCTCGGTGATCTCGATCAGGTCACCCAGCTTGTACTCGCCGTTTTCGTCATGGGCGTGGTACTTGCTGGACTTGATCACGATCTTGTCGTAGATCGGGTGCTTCACGCGACGCTCCACCAGGACCGTTACGGTCTTGGTGCGCTTGTCGCTCACCACCTTGCCGACCAGGGTGCGCTTGAGGGCGGATTTGGCTTCGGTCATGGTTCGCTCCTTACTTGGCGGCTTCGCGCTGCTTCTCGGCCAGGATGGTCTTGGCGCGAGCGATGGCACGGCGGGTGTCGCCCAGCGTGGCGGTGTTGTTAAGTTGTTGCGTGGCCTTCTGCATGCGAAGACCGAAATGGGCCTTCTGCAGCGACTTGATTTCGGCTTCGATGCCGGCCACGTCCTTCTGGCGCAGTTCTTCGGATTTCATCTCGTGTTCTCCTGAATCACTGGCCCAGCATGCGCGTCACAAACGTGGTGCGCAGCGGAAGTTTGGCGGCGGCCAGGGCGAAGGCTTCGCGAGCGAGCTGCTCGGGCACGCCCACGATCTCGTACAGCACCTTGCCGGGCTGGATTTCGGCCACGTAGTACTCCACCGAGCCCTTGCCGTTGCCCATGCGGACTTCGGCGGGCTTCTGGGAGATCGGCTTGTCCGGGAACACACGGATCCAGATGCGACCACCACGCTTGACGTGACGGGAGATCGCGCGACGCGCGGCCTCGATCTGGCGGGCCGTGAGGCGACCGCGGTCAGTGGACTTCAGGCCGAAGTCGCCGAAGGCGACCGTGGCGCCGCTGGTGGCGACGCCGGTGTTACGGCCCTTCTGCTCCTTGCGGTACTTGCGGCGAGCGGGTTGCAACATGCTTATTCTCCTTTGCCGTCCGCAGCTGCAGGTGCGGGTGCGTCTTTGCGTACGCGCTTAACGGCGGGTTTGGAATCACCACCCGTGGCTTCAGCGGGCTTGTCGCTGCCATCGGCCGGGGCGGTGTTGGTACCACGGCGCACGGCGGCGCGAGCGGTCGGGCCGGCCGGACGCTCGCTGCGCTCACGGCGCGGGCCGCGCGGGCGGCGCTCTTCTTCAACACGCGGCTCGGCCACCACGGGGGCGTCATTGCGGCCGAGGGTGTCGCCCTTGTAGACCCACACCTTCACGCCAATGACCCCATAGGTCGTCTTGGCTTCGGAGGTGCCGTAGTCGATGTCGGCGCGCAGGGTGTGCAGTGGCACACGGCCTTCGCGGTACCACTCGGTGCGGGCGATCTCGATGCCGTTCAGACGACCGGCGCTCATGATCTTGATGCCCTGGGCACCGAGGCGCATGGCGTTCTGCATCGCGCGCTTCATCGCGCGGCGGAACATGATGCGCTTCTCGAGCTGCTGGGTGATCGAGTCGGCGATCAGCTTGGCATCGATCTCGGGCTTGCGCACTTCTTCGATGTTGACGGCCACCGGCACGCCGAGCTTGGCGGCCAGTTCTTTCTTCAGCTTCTCGATGTCCTCGCCCTTCTTGCCGATCACCACGCCCGGACGCGCCGAGTAGATGGTGATGCGGGCGTTCTTGGCGGGGCGCTCGATGACCACGCGCGAAACGGCGGCGTTCTTGAGCTTGGCCTTCAGGTACTCACGCACCTTGATGTCTTCGGCCAGCATGCCCGCGAAATCGCGATTGCTGGCGTACCAACGGCTGGCCCAGTTGCGCGAGACGGCCAGGCGGAAGCCGGTCGGGTTGATTTTTTGTCCCATGTTCCTGTGCCTCTCAGTTGCCGACCGTCACGTAGATGTGACACGTGGGTTTGCTGATGCGGTTGCCACGGCCCTTGGCGCGAGCTTCGAACCGTTTCAGCGTCGTGCCTTGCTCGACGTAGATCGTCTTGACGCGCAGATCATCGATGTCAGCACCGTCGTTGTGCTCGGCGTTGGCGATGGCGGACTCAAGGGCCTTCTTCACGATGCCAGCGGCCTTCTTCTGGGTGAAGGTCAGGATGTTGAGGGCCTGATCAACCTTCTTGCCACGAATCAGGTCGGCCACGAGGCGGCCTTTGTCCACCGACAGGCGCACGCCACGGACGACAGAGCGGGTTTCCGTACTCATGGTGGTTCCTTACTTCTTGGCTTTCTTGTCGCCCGGGTGACCCTTGAACGTGCGGGTCAGGGAGAACTCGCCGAGCTTGTGACCGACCATCTGGTCGGTGATGTACACGGGCACGTGTTGCTTGCCGTTGTGCACGGCAATCGTCAGGCCGATGAACTCGGGCAGGATCATCGAGCGGCGCGACCAGGTTTTGACCGGCTTCTTGTCCTTGTTGGCCTGGGCCTTCTCGACCTTGGCCATCAGGTGGTGGTCCACGAAGGGACCTTTTTTGAGCGAACGAGACATTTGGTCAGCCCCTTACTTCTTGCGACGCGAGACGATCATCGACTGCGTGCGGCGGTTGTTGCGGGTGCGGTAGCCCTTGGTCAGGTTGCCCCACGGATCCACCGGCGCGCGGCCTTCGCCGGTCTTGCCTTCACCACCACCGTGCGGGTGATCGATCGGGTTCATCGCGGTACCGCGCACAGTTGGGCGGATGCCCATGTGGCGCACGGCACCGGCCTTGCCGATCTGGCGCAGACTGTGCTCGGTGTTGGACACTTCACCGATGGTGGCGCGGCAATCCACGTGGATCTTGCGCACTTCGCCAGAGCGCATGCGCACCTGGGCGTAGATGCCCTCGCGGGCCAGCAGCACGGCCGAGGCACCGGCCGAGCGCGCGATCTGCGCACCCTTGCCAACCTGCAGCTCGATGCAATGGATAGTTGAGCCCACAGGAATGTTGCGGATCGGCAGGGTGTTGCCCACACGAATCGGCGACTCCGAACCCGACAGCAACGTGGCGCCCACTTCGACGCCGCGCGGCGCAATGATGTAGCGGCGCTCGCCATCGGCGTAGCACAGCAGCGCGATGTGCGCGGTGCGGTTCGGGTCGTATTCGATGCGCTCGACCTTCGCCGGGATGTTGTCCTTGTTGCGGCGAAAGTCGACCACGCGGTAGTGGTGCTTGGCACCGCCGCCCTTGTGGCGCGTCGTGATGTGGCCGTTGTTGTTGCGACCGGCTTTCTGGAACTGGGGTTCCAGCAGCGGCGCGTAGCCATCACCCTTATGCAGGTGCTCGCGCGTGACCTTCACCATGCCGCGACGGCCTGGCGAGGTCGGTTTCATCTTGATGACAGCCATGATTACGCGGCCTCCCCACCGAAGTTGAGTTCCTGACCAGGCATCAGCGTGACGTAGGCCTTGCGCACGTGGTCACGGCGGCCAATGGTCTTGCCGAAGCGCTTGGTCTTGCCTTTCTGGTTCACGACCGACACGCCCTTGACCTGCACCTTGAACATCAGTTCGACAGCGGCTTTGATCTCGGGTTTGGTGGCGTCGCGCAGCACCTTGAAGAGCACTGCGTTGGATTGCTCGGCAGCCTGCGTAGCCTTCTCGGACACGATCGGTGCCACGAGGACCTGCATCAGGCGACCTTCGTCGAATTGGGCGGTGCTCATGCGAACATCTCCTTGAGCTGGTCGATCGCCGCCTTGGTGACGATCACTTGCTTGTAGTGCACCAGCGACAGCGGGTCGGCGTAACGGGGCTCTACCACCAGCACGTTGACCAGGTTGCGCGAGGCCAAGTACAGGTTCTCGTCGACCTCGTCGGCGATCACGAGGACCGACGACTTCAGGTTCATGGCCTTGAACTTGTCGGCTAGCTGCTTGGTCTTGGGCGAATCAACCTTGATCGACTCAACCACGGACAGGCGGCCTTCACGCACGAGTTGCGAGAAGATGGACGCCATGCCCGCGCGGTACATCTTCTTGTTGATCTTCTGGGTGAAGTTCTCGTCGGGGCTGTTCGGGAAGATGCGACCGCCCCCGCGCCACAACGGCGAGGACGTCATACCTGCGCGAGCGCGGCCGGTGCCCTTTTGCTTGAACGGCTTCTTGGTTGAGTGCTTGACCATCTGGCGGTCTTTTTGCGCACGCGTACCTTGACGGGCATTCGCCTGATAAGCCACCACGAGTTGGTGAATCAGGGCTTCGTTGTAGTCACGACCAAACACGGTCTCGGGCACATCCAGTTTGGACGCGGCCTGGCCCTGGTCGTTGAGGAGTTCGACTTGCATCAGTTCGCTCCTTTGGCGGCGCTGGCCTTGACGGCGGGACGCACGGTGACGAAACCGCCCTTGGCACCGGGCACGGCGCCACGGATCAGCAGCAGCTGACGGGCTTCGTCAATGCGCACGATGTCGAGGTTCTGAATGGTCTTGGTGACGTCGCCCAGATGGCCCGTCATCTTCTTGCCCGGGAACACGCGGCCCGGGTCTTGCGCCATGGAGATCGAGCCCGGCACATTGTGCGAACGGCTATTGCCGTGCGACGCGCGCTGCGAGCTGAAGTTGTGGCGCTTGATGGTGCCGGCAAAGCCCTTGCCGATCGAGGTGCCCTGCACGTCGACCTTCTGACCTTGCGAGAACAGCTTCTTGACGTCGACGACGTCGCCCGGCTTGTATTCGGCGGCGACCTCGGCGGTCACACGGAACTCGATGATGAGTTCGCCGGCTTCGACACCGGCCTTCGCGAGGTGGCCCGCGATGGGCTTGATGACGCGCGAGGCACGGCGCTTGCCGAACGTAACCTGCAGCGCGTCGTAGCCGTCGGTGGCCTGGGTTTTGACCTGGGTGACGCGGTTATTCGACACGTCGACCACCGTGACAGGCACTGCGTCCCCGTCATCGGTGAACAGGCGCATCATGCCCACCTTGCGGCCCAACAACCCGAGGGAGTTGCTCAGACTCATTGTTTTCTCCGTTCCCGACTTCAATTGGCCGGGGCTGATGGCGCGCGGTCGATAACCGCGCTTGAATGGCCAACACCGGGGTGCCGCCACGAAATCTCCGACCCAAAAGCCGGAAAGCCCGCCAGTATAGCCAGCAGGCCTTCCTTGTGCAAGTCCGCAGGGCAAAAGCCCGGCAAACAGGTCGGCAGCGAATTACTGCAGCTTGATCTCGACGTCCACGCCGGCAGGCAGGTCGAGCTTCATCAGCGCGTCTACCGTCTTGTCGGTCGGGTCCACGATGTCCATCAGGCGCTGATGGGTGCGGATTTCGAGCTGGTCGCGGCTGGTCTTGTTCACGTGCGGCGAGCGCAGGATATCGAATCGCTTCATGCGCGTGGGCAGGGGCACGGGGCCCTTGACGATGGCCCCTGTACGCTTGGCGGTTTCGACGATCTCGGCGGCCGAGGTGTCGATCAGCTTGTAGTCAAACGCCTTGAGGCGAATCCGGATCTTCTGTTTGGTAGCAGCCATGGAACCGCTCCTTACTCGATGATCTTTGCCACGACGCCGGCGCCGACGGTACGACCGCCCTCGCGGATGGCGAAGCGCAGGCCTTCTTCCATGGCGATGGGCGCGATCAGCTTGACGGTGATCGAGACGTTGTCGCCGGGCATGACCATCTCCTTGTCCTTGGGCAGCTCGATGGAGCCCGTGACGTCGGTCGTGCGGAAGTAGAACTGCGGACGGTAGTTGTTGAAGAACGGCGTGTGACGGCCGCCCTCATCCTTGCTCAGCACGTACACCTCACCGGTGAAGTGCGTGTGCGGCTTGATGGAGCCGGGCTTGCACAGCACCTGACCGCGCTGCACTTCTTCGCGCTTGGTGCCACGCAGCAGGATGCCGACGTTGTCGCCCGCCTGGCCTTGGTCCAGCAGCTTGCGGAACATCTCCACGCCCGTGCAGGTGGTCTTCTGGGT
>Ga0247823_10004374_pt1 | contig 11327 bp, 9 predicted proteins | sample 13C_PalmiticAcid_2_FD_192426 | JGI IMG/M metagenome (GOLD analysis project Ga0247823, IMG submission 192426) | Soil microbial communities from agricultural site in Penn Yan, New York, United States - 13C_PalmiticAcid_Day30 | ecosystem: Environmental > Terrestrial > Soil > Agricultural land...
GTATTGCAATAACCAGTTTGTAGATATGAAGAAAGGTGTGGCGGTAAAATATTATGTGTTCTGTTTTGATAGGGCACCCTTTGAAGGACCATGCCGAGATTCCTAAATGCACTCCCCAAAACCGTCATCCTGCATTGTGTTCGTACCTCACGCAACGCAGGATGACAGATCGGATAGGGCTCCGCAGAAACCGTCATCCTGCACCCGAGGCAGGATGGAAGCAGGATCTGTTCAGGACAAAAAGCGCTCTTTGGTTGGTGGACGAGCTCTTTCATGATCCCAGGATCCTTCATTTCCTGAGCAGATCCAGCATTACGTTCGTGTCTCACGCAACGCTGGATGATACATATTGAACATTCACCAACCTGCTAGGCTGACGTAGGCTAACCGCTGTCACCACTTAAACAAAAAGCCCCCGCAAATGCAGGGGCTTTGATATGAGCACATTGATTGTTCGCGATTAAGCTTCCATGTAAGCCTCGATAGGCTCGCAGGTGCAGATCAGGTTGCGGTCGCCGTGGGTGTTGTTTACGCGGCTGATGCTGGGCCAGAACTTGTTGTTGCGTACATAAGGCAGCGGGAAAGCAGCCTGCTGACGGGTATAAGGACGGGTCCACTCATCGGCAGTGATAGTAGCGAGGGTGTGCGGTGCATTTTTGAGCGGGTTGTTTTTCGCATCAAAATTGCCTTTGGCCACACCGTCAATTTCTTCACGGATAGCGATGAGGGCGTCACAGAAACGGTCCAGTTCAGCTTTGTCTTCGCTTTCTGTTGGCTCTACCATGATGGTGCCAGCTACAGGGAAACTCAGGGTAGGCGCGTGGAAACCGTAGTCCATCAGGCGTTTGGCCACATCTTCGGCTTCAATACCGATGGCTTTGAACGGACGGAGATCAGCGATGAACTCGTGGGCGCACATGCCGTTGGTGCCTTTGTAGAGGATTTGATAATGCTCTTCGAGACGGGTACGCATGTAGTTGGCGTTCAGGATAGCGTATTCAGTTGATTTACGCAGACCTTCAGCACCAAGCATTTTGATATAGGCATAAGAGATGAGCAGGATGCTGGCGCTTCCGTAAGGAGCAGCAGATACCGCGTGGATGCTCTTATCGTTACCGTTAGGTACTACACTGTGACCAGGCAGGTAAGGTGCCAGGTGGGCAGCTACGCAGATGGGGCCCATGCCGGGTCCACCACCACCGTGAGGGATAGCGAAGGTTTTGTGCAGGTTCAGGTGACAAACGTCAGCACCGATGAAACCAGGAGCAGTAATACCTACCTGGGCATTCATGTTGGCACCGTCCATATATACTTGTCCGCCGTTGTCGTGGATGATTTTACAAACGTCCATGATGCTTTCTTCGAACACACCGTGAGTAGAAGGGTAGGTTACCATCAGGGCAGCCAGGTCGTCTTTGTGCTGCTCGGCTTTGGCTTTCAGGTCGGCCACATCGATATTACCCAGTTCGTCGCATTTCACTACTACGATTTTGAAACCGCACATAGCAGCAGAGGCGGGGTTGGTACCGTGGGCAGAGATAGGGATAAGCACCACATTACGGTGGCTCTGTCCTTTATCGGCGAGGTAAGCGCGGATCACCATCAGACCGGCATACTCACCTTGTGCACCCGAATTGGGTTGCAGTGAGCAAGCGTCAAAACCGGTGATTTCGGCCAGGTCCTTGCTTAAGTTTTCAATTAATTGCTCGTAGCCAAGTGTTTGGGTTTTAGGAGCAAAGGGGTGCAGACCGCCCCACTCAGGCCAGCTCACGGGAATCATTTCCGAAGCGGCGTTGAGTTTCATGGTACAGCTACCTAAAGAAATCATAGAGGTATTCAGCGCTAAGTCTTTATTCTCTAATGATTTCATGTAACGCATCATTTCGCTTTCGCTGTGGTGCGTGTTGAATACAGGGTGGGTCAGGAACTCTGAGGTACGGGCAATACCGGCAGGGAACCTGTTTGAAGCATCGTTAGAGTAAACAGCCTCTACAGCTTTGATACCAAGTACGGTAGCAAAAATGCCGATCACTTTGGCGATTTCTTCACGGGTAGCGGTTTCGTCAACAGCGATACCTACGTGGCCGGTACCGAAGTAACGGAAGTTAACACCTTGCTGTTCAGCTGCGGTGCGGATAGCTGCTTCGTCTTTTACTTCAACTTTCAGGGTGTCGAAGTAGTGGGTGTTCACCTGGGTCAGACCCATGGCAGTCAGCGCGTTGTGCAGTGCCTCGGTAAGGATCGCTACACGGCTGGCAATTTTGGTGAGGCCATCAGGACCGTGGAATACGGCATACATCGCAGCCATATTGGCCAGCAGGGCCTGAGCGGTACAGATATTAGAGGTGGCTTTCTCACGACGGATGTGCTGCTCGCGGGTCTGCAGGGCCATGCGCAGGGCACGGTTACCTTCAGCATCGATGCTCACTCCAATGATACGGCCGGGAATGGTACGTTTAAAATCGTCTTTGGTAGCAAAGAACGCTGCGTGCGGACCACCAAAACCCATGGGTACGCCAAAGCGCTGGGCAGAACCGATGGCAACATCAGCACCCAGTTCGCCGGGAGGGGTCAGCAGGGTGAGGGCCAGCAGATCGGTAGCCATTACCACGCCTGCATTTACTGCATGTGCTTTTTCGGTAAAGGCCAGGTAATCGTTTACAGAACCGTTGCTGTCAGGATATTGCAGCAGGGCACCAAAGAAGGTTTCGTCGAGGGTAACAGACTGGAAATTACCGGTTACCAGCTCAATATGTAAAGGATTGCTCCTTGTTGTCAGGATGTCGAGGGTTTGGGGGAAGATGTTTTCGTCCACGAAGAATTTAGGAGCAGTGATGTGCTCGGCTTTGTTCTTGTGGCTAAACAGCATCGCCATGGCTTCGGCAGCGGCGGTACCTTCATCCAGCAGGGAGGCATTGGCGATAGGCAGGCCGGTGAGGTCGCTCACCATGGTCTGGAAGTTGAGCAGGCTTTCGAGACGGCCCTGGGCAATCTCGGCCTGGTAAGGAGTGTACTGGGTGTACCATCCTGGGTTTTCAAACACGTTGCGCAGGATTACGCTTGGTACAATGGTGCCATAGTAACCCATACCGATATGGTTCTGGAATACTTTGTTTTGCTGCGCCAGGGTTTTGATATGCTTCAGGTATTCAAATTCGCTCATCGGCTCGCCCGTGTTCAGGGGTGCCTTCAGGCGGATGGCCTGCGGTACGGTTTTCGAGATCAGCTCTTCCACGCTGTTAACACCAATGGTGGCCAGCATGTCCTGTGTTTCTTTTTCGTTCGGTCCGATGTGACGACCGATGAACTCACGATTCTGAATTTCAAAGAGGTTCATAAAGTGTGAATGATAAACCGGGTTAATTAATTGAGGTGCAAAATTACTTTTTTTCAGGCACTTTATTTTGTTTTTGCCTTACCCCTGCACCTGCCCTGCAAAATTACCCCGCAGACAACTGTGCAAGTGGTAACGGAGTGTTAAAGTTTACTGCTGCACTTGGCCTAACGCGTTAATAATCCTAAACTTGCACCATTAAAGTTGTATATACATGCAAAATACACAAAGCCTCCTTTCACTCGTGAAGGGCCAAACCTACAGCTACGCCAGTTTCCGTGCCCTGCAGCAGGAACTGTTTGATGCCAACAAGACCAGCGGTCCTGCCCAGGACGAATGGCTGGTGGCCTACAGCAAAGCTAACTGGCAGCGCTGGCAGCGTATCGAAGAGAAGTTTGTTCCTTCGGAAGCATTACTGGAGGCTGTGGCAGCAGTAAAACGCCCCATGACCTGGGTGCTCATTACCGAAGCCTGGTGTGGCGATGCGGCACAACTGACCCCGTTCATTGGTCTGGTGGCTTCCAAAACCGAAGCGATAGACCTGACAATTGTGCTCCGCGACGAAAACCTGGAGCTGATGGACCAGTTTCTGACCAACGGCGGCCGCTCCATTCCCATGCTGGTAGTGCTCGATGGCGAAACCGGCGAACTGATCGGCAAATGGGGACCACGCCCCGCAGCCCTGCAAACCGCAGTAGCCGAACTGAAACAGGCCGGTGCCCCCAAAGAAGAAATGATTGCCAAAGTACAGCAATGGTATGCGCAGGATAAATTGCAGAACACAGAAGCGGAGTTTGTTGAGAAACTCAACGAGTGGGGAAGCTAGTAGATAAGTGAATGGTCAATAGTCAATGGTCAATGGTCAATGGTTTTGCGTCAAAGGTGAGAGGTGAAACGGCGCGAGAAACTGGAATGCGAATTAGCGGATTAACGTATTTCGCATTCCGCTGCGCCTCTGCGAGAAAATAAATAAAGAACAGCAATTCCGAATTCGGAATCCGGAATCCGCAATCAAGAAACGGTCAATGGTAAGATGAGTGATAGCATGGACATACCAACAGGAGAACGATGAACCGATAGATGGGAAACTTTGTATTAATGGTGTATACCGGAGGTCATGCTGCAAAGGATGGCCTCCGGTTTTTTATAGCCATGTTGCCCTTCCCGGAAGAGGCTCTGGCAGAGGACAAATGTATTATCTTGAACTGGCAAACCACGAATCACACATGATGGATTTTAGAACATACCTCGACAAAGAGTTTGAACTCGTACATGAGCTGGTAGCCCGGAAAAAACAATGGGACAGGGCCAGCCAGGAAGTGCAGGATACCGCTGCACAGCTCGCTGCACTGCAAACAGAAGCCGAAACCGGCGATGCTACCCCCGATCCGCTGCTGACCAGTCTGGAGCATACCCTGCATAAACTGACCGCCCAGAAAAATGCACTCGACGAAGAAATCAGGAAGATCAATGCGGCACTCGCCAGTCTCCGGGCAGAATGGGAAGCCATGCGTCCTAAAAATGATTGATTGCAGAATATCCTGTATTTGAACACAACAATCCCCGGTTTGAACACTTTTGCTGACCGGGTAAATCTCAACTTTGCTGCATCATAAAAACAATGCAGAATGAATGAGCAAAAAGTATGGTTCATCACCGGTGCGTCACGAGGAATGGGACTGGAAGTAGCCCGGGCCGTGCTGGCAAAGGGAGGCAAGGTAGCCGGTACCTCTCGTCATATCGAAGAACTGAAAAAGAACATCAGTGCGGCAGCAGATTGTTTTCTGCCCCTGCAACTCGATATCACCAGCGATGAAGCGGTAAAAGCAGGTATCGCCCGTTGTGTGGAAACCTTTGGCCGTATAGATGTGGTGTTGAACAATGCCGGGTATTACCTGGCAGGCAGCATAGAAGCCATCAGCGACGAAGAATTTCGCAAAACAATAGAGGTAAACCTGTTTGGAACTGTCAATGTGACCAGGCATGCGCTTCCTCATTTGCGCGCGCAACAATCGGGGCATATCATCAATATTTCTTCCAACATGGGATATATCGGGTATGCCAATACCGGGAGTTATAATGCAGCCAAGTTTGCCGTTATTGGTTTGTCGGAGGCATTGGCGCAGGAAGTTCAGCCTTTCGGTATTAAAGTAACGGTTGTAGCACCAGGTATGTTTCGCACCGGCTTCATGACCAGTGATACTTTGGCCGTAGCTCAAAACGATATTAAACCGTATGGTTTGCAGCAGCATGTAGCCATGTTGCAAAGCTTCAGCGGGCACCAGCCCGGCGATCCACGCAAACTGGCCGAAGTGTTGTACCATATTTCACAAATGGAACAACCACCGCTGCACCTGCCGTTGGGTACAGATAGCTACGCTTCTATCCTGGCACACCGGCAGGCCGAAGCAGCTGAGCTGGCGCAGTGGGAAAATCTTTCACGTTCTACCGATTTCGCTTAATCCGTAAATTAGCAGTATGAAAAAGGAGGTTTCAACGCCATACGCCATTCAGTCTATATCAGACCTGCATCGCCTGTTTGCGTTACCGGCACCCGATCATCCGCTCATCAGTGTGATGGATTTTTCATTGCTCAGTTATGCGCACAGCGATATCTGGCATCATTTCACCAACGATTTTTATTGCATCGCCATCAAGAAAGGAGCTAACGCCCATTTCAAATACGGCCTGCGCGACTTCGATTTCAATGAGGGCATGATGACCTTTACCCAACCCGGGCAGGTATTTGGCATCACTGCCGTCAACGATAATCCGGTTACCGGTTACATCCTGGTGTTCAAGCCCGATTTGATCCGTTCCTACCCGCTGGGTAAGGAGATCAATAACTACGGTTTCTTTTCCTATTCGCTGGCTGAAGCGCTGCACCTGTCTGAAAAGGAAGCTGGGGTGATCACCTCTTTGCTGCAACAGATGCAGCAGGAACTCAAATCGAATATTGACCAGTACAGCCAGGATGTAATAGTGGCACATGTGGGATTGCTGCTGAATTATGCCAACCGCTTTTACAACCGCCAGTTCCTTACCCGCAAAACGGTGAACCATGATCTGCTGGTGCGGCTTGAACAATTGCTAAGTGATCATTTCAACGACCGGCATCCTTCAGCACTCGCACTTCCTACTGTGCAATACCTGGCGCAGCAGCTGAATATGTCGGCCAGTTACCTGAGCGATATGCTGCGCAACCTCACTGGTCTGAATGCCCAGCAGTACATTCACCGGCACCTGATCGATAAAGCCAAGGAACTGCTGGCAGGGACCCGGCTTTCGGTGAGCGAAATAGCTTACCAGCTGGGATTTGAATACCCGCAGTCGTTCAGTAAACTGTTCCGGAAAAGCACGGATCAAACGCCGGTGCAGTACCGGCAGTCTTTTCATTAATTTTTCATCAGTACAATTATGGATCTTGAATTAAAAGGAAAAACAGCCTTTATCAGCGGAGCTACGCAAGGTATCGGCTATGCTATAGCGCGCCAGTTATTGAAAGAAGGTGTGGCCGTCACCATTAACGGCAGGGATGCGGCTAAAACTGCTGCTGCTGTTCAGCAGCTACAACAGGAATTTCCAGGGGAAGAGGTGCAAGGCATCGCCGCCGATTTCTCAGACCCAATTTCGGTTGATGCGCTGTTGCAACAATTACCAGCTGTCGATATCCTCATCAACAATGTAGGTGTATTTGAACTCAAAGCTTTTGAAGCAACAGGAGTGGCCGATTGGTACCGGATGTTCGATGTCAATGTGATGAGTGGTGTGCGTTTATCACAGCAGCTGTTGCCAAAAATGCTCGAAAAGAACTGGGGCCGCATCGTATTCATCAGCAGTGAGGCCGGCGTAAATATTCCCGGCGATATGATTCACTATGGCATGTCCAAAGCCGCGATGATGGCGGTGAGCAATGGTTTGTCCAAACTCACGAAGGGTACCGCGGTTACGGTCAACACGGTATTGGGTGGTCCCACGTATTCCGAAGGCGTAGCCCAAACCGTAGAAGCCATTGCTGCAGCGCAAGATATGGAGGTAGCGCAGCTCAAAAGCAGTATCGTTCAGCAAACCAATCCGCACTCCCTGCTGCAACGTTTTATCCAACCTTCCGAAATAGCCAGCCTGGCTGTATACTTGTGCAGTCCGCTCGCTGTAGCCACCAATGGTGCCAGTCTGCGGGCCGATGGTGGGGTATTGCGCACGGTGTAGCTTTAAATATTCGTTGTAGTAAATGGTTGTTTTTTTATTTTTGGATTTATCCTTTACCTTATGAACAACGCCGCCTACCTCGAAAAAGAATTGGCCCTTGTGAACGATCTTTCTGCACTCGACACACAGCTTGGTTCCAAACGGGAGCAACTCGCTGATGTGCAAACCCGGGTAAAGGAACTGGAAGCGAAACGGCCGCACTTATCCATGTCGCAAAACATTGACTTGGCTTCGCTGCTGGAAGAAAGAGACCTGGCGCAGCACGCAATAACGGCACTCGAGCAGCAGGTGCAGGAGAAACAACAAGCCTTACTTCAATTGAAACAGGCGCAGCAGCAGGCATAGCACCATCGTATATTTCCTTACCATCAAACACATGGCCGTGTCTGAATATTTACAGAAAGAATTTGAAATCCGGCGCGAAATATCGGGGCTGGAATGGGTGTTGAGTAGCAAAAAAATTGAGCTGCACCAGCTGCAAAATAAAATAGATACCCTTGAACAGGACATGTTCAACGATACCATCGAACAGCGCAAAGCTGCCGCGCAACAATTGCAAACGGAATTGACTGCTGTCGAAACGCAAATCCGGGATATGGAAGAGGCCATCCGGCAAAAAAATGCTTTGATTAATGCGCTGGAAAATGAAATGGGCACTCCCGGAGAAACAATACAGGAATCCGATGATGAACAAAACCCCGGCATCAGCACACCCGATTACCTGGATCAGTTCGATGCCCTGCGACAAGTGATGCTTAACCTGGAAATACAAATTACGGCCGAAGAGCAGCAGTTACAGCAGCTGAATGAACAAATCAGGCAGCTGCAAAACAGCAGGGATGTTGCTTCTGCGGAGCAAAATGCAGCACTGCGCCGGTTGGTAGACGCAAGGGAAGCGCAAAGCCTCACTTTGCAGGATCTTAACCTGCAATACACTGCTAAAAAGCATCAATTGGCAGCACTGGAAAAGCAAAGGTGACCTGAACCGTTACCTGATCACCGCCACCAGATGCCATAAGATTGCTCATCCTAAAACACTGAAGCTATATGGGCTATGTATCATACATACACGGAAGAATCATCAGCGGAGCTGCACTCGACGCCAATAAAAAGGCGATAGCGGAGCTGCCACCGGCCGACATACAAACCGGCCCCATGATATTGAGTGAGATGTTCAATACCTGGCAGTTGGAGAAGGGGCGTTATTATTTCAATCCGGTGATCAGTTTTGGGGCATCTTACAAAGGCGTGGAGTGGGACCTTAAAGCCTGGCTGCTCAAATTTGAAAACCTGTTGCGCCGACTGGAGTTTGATACGGCTGCCGTAAAGCTGGAGACAGAGATATATGGCACACATGAGTTTTTCTGGAAAAGCAGGAAGTATGCCTATTTCGATCACAGTTATGAACGGTATCTCGAAGATGGCCTTACGCCCACTCCTCACTGGTTTGTAGGATACGGCAGCAGGGATATGTTTGGCGGGTTGTTGGATGAAGAAGAACAACGCCGTTCCAGAGATATCTGTTATAATGAGTTTAAGTTAGACCTGTCCTTTACACTTACTCCCGAAATGCTGGACATGCTAAAGGCATTATACAAACAGGTAGGGTTGAACAACTGGACTTCCCTGCAAGATTTGCAGCAGCCGGCATTCCAGGCATATGATGTTTTATGGGAGCTGATCACTTACCTTAAAGATAGAAATCTGGCCGTTTTTAAAGTTCGGAGCCAGGAGATACCCGGCGGCGGAAAGCGCGATATACCAGGATTTATACTGTTGCCTGCACTCTTGGATGAGGGGTGGATATAAACGTCAATACGCTTTACTACTTTCTTTCCGGTGCTTTATACAATCAAATTATGCCCAAATAGCCTGTTTTAGGGCTTCTAAACCCCCGTTTGGCTCCATATTTGCTGCCCATTAGTGCCCGAACCATTGCTGCATGACCCCAACTCCCAAAAACAAGTCCATATTGCGTACCACTGCCAGTAAAGTGATCCTTGCTTTCCTGGTGGCCTGTGTGGCTTTTACGTTGTCCTGGCAGGTGATGCAGCGGTCGCTTTCCGGCGTTATGCAATCGGTGGATCAGCTGTCGACCCCCAACGAAAAATTGAAGGTGATCAACGACCTGTTCCAGGGTATTGCCCAGCTCGACCAGATACAGCGGCAGCGGGCGGTGAACGATCAGAAAAAACTGTTGCGTTCCTCTTTGTTGCAATCGCGTCAGGTGCAGCAGTCACTCGACTCCCTGGCTATCCTCTCCGAAGGCGATACGCTGCAGGTGATGCGCATCGATTCCATGAAAAAACTCCTGCACTCGCGCGAGGCTATTTTTAACCAGTACCAGCAACTGCGATCCGATATTGTACACAACAAATCGCTGAGCAAACAGATCAAATCCCTCTCCGAGCTGGTGGCTTCGTCTGCCGGTATCATGGACAGCAGTGTGATCACGACTTCACAAACCATCACCACCACGCTGGTCAACCCCAATGCCTTGGGCGATTCTATAGCCGCAGCGCCACAGGAGCCGCAGAACAATTCCTTTTGGAACCGCCTGTTTGGCAAAAAAAAGGAAGTAGCCCGTACGCCGCTTCAAAAAATCGTCAACGAAGAACTGCGCGTAAAGATTGATACCCTTACCGTTGCCCAGCAGGATAGCGTGATCGGAGAAATAGAAGGCTATATCCAGCGCATCCAGATGGAGCAGGACAGCCGCAGTACCGATTTTATTGATAAAGAATTGACATTGATTGGCGTGAGCGGCCGCATCAACCGGCAGTTGCTCACCCTGTTGCACGAGGTAGAAAAAGAGGAACTGAAACAGGTGAAGGAAAGCAACGTGAACGCCGCCTCGATGGTGGAAGAAGGTTTCCGGAACATTCAGCTCATTTTCCTGTTGTTCTTCCTGGTGGCGGGTTGTTTGGTGCTGCTTATCATTTTTGATATTGGCCGCAGCAACCGGTATCGTAAAGAGTTGCAGGCCGCGAAAGAAGAAGCTGAGCGACTGAGCCAGGTCAAACAACAGTTCCTCTCCAACATGAGCCACGAACTGCGCACACCGCTGCAATCGGTGATCGGTTTCGCCGAACAGGCTGCCCACCAGCATCCGGCGCAACCACAAACCCTGCAATCCATCCAGCGATCGGCCAGTCACCTGCTCGATGTAGTGAACGAAGTGCTCGATTATAACCGCATTGTGAGCGGTCGTTTTTCTTTTTCGCCCAAACCCTTTGTGCTCGAAACCCTGCTGCAGGAAATCATGGCCGTGATGGAACCTGCGGCGCTTAAAAAAGGATTGGAGCTGCGCCTGCACCACAACCTGCGCAAAGAGCAGCAGTATTTTTCAGACGGCTTCCGGCTGCGGCAGTTGCTCTATAACCTGTTGGGCAATGCCATTAAATTCACCAGCGAAGGTTATGTGCTGCTGAAAGTAAATGGCGAAACAGAAGGCAATATGGATCGCCTGCGGTTTGAAGTGACTGATACCGGTATTGGGATGAGTCCGGAGCAACAGGAAGTGATTTTTAACGCCTTTGAACAAGCTGCCGGTCATATCGCTTCAGACTATGGTGGCACAGGTTTGGGTCTTAGCATTGTGAAAGCCCTGGTAGAGCAGCAGCATGGTACACTGGAGCTGGAAAGTGAACCCGGCAAAGGCACCAGTTTTGTCGTCACCCTCGAAATGCTGCGGGTAGAAGGCAAAACAGAAAGCGGCACACCGGTATTGGTGGCTGCGCAACACCACCAGCATTTTAAAGTGGCGGTGATTGACGACGATGAA
>Ga0247823_10004375_pt1 | contig 11325 bp, 9 predicted proteins | sample 13C_PalmiticAcid_2_FD_192426 | JGI IMG/M metagenome (GOLD analysis project Ga0247823, IMG submission 192426) | Soil microbial communities from agricultural site in Penn Yan, New York, United States - 13C_PalmiticAcid_Day30 | ecosystem: Environmental > Terrestrial > Soil > Agricultural land...
CCCACACAGAGATCGCCCCACCCCGCGCCACGCGCCGCGAATGGGTGGCCCTGGGCGTGATCGCCCTGCCGTGCCTGGTCTATGCCATGGACCTCACGGTCCTCAACCTGGCCCTGCCCGCGATCAGCGCCGACCTGCGCCCCTCGTCCGCGCAGCTGCTCTGGATCATCGACATCTACGGTTTCATGGTCGCCGGCCTGCTCATCACCATGGGCACGCTGGGCGACAAGATCGGGCGCCGCCGGCTGCTGCTGATCGGTGCGGCGGCGTTCGCGGCGGCCTCGGTGGCGGCCGCGCTGTCCACCACCGCGCACGCCCTCATCGCCACGCGCGCGTTGCTCGGCATCGCGGGCGCCACGCTGGCGCCCTCCACGCTCTCGCTCATCTCCAACATGTTCCGCGACGAGCGCGAGCGCCGCGTGGCCATCGGCATCTGGATCTCGAGCTACTCGGTGGGTGGTGCCATCGGCCCGCTGGTGGGCGGCGTGATCCTGCAGTACTTCGCCTGGCCCGCGATCTTCTGGGCCGCCGTGCCCGTGATGTTGCTGCTGCTGGCGGTGGGCCCCTTCCTGCTGCCCGAGTACCGCGACCCCGAGGCCGGCCGGCTCGACCTGGGCAGCGTGGCGCTCTCGCTCACCGCCGTGCTCGGGGGCGTGTTCGCACTCAAGCAGGCGGCCGAAGGCCATGCGGACGCGCCGACCTGGATCGCCGCCGCGCTCGGCCTCGCGGCGGGCGTGGCCTTCGTGCGCCGCCAGCGCCGCATCGCTTACCCCTTGCTCGACCTGCGGCTGTTCGGCCAGCCCCGTTTCGCGGCTGCTATCTGCACCTACGCCCTCACCTCGTTCGCGATGTTCGGCGTCTACATCTTCATCTCGCAACACCTGCAGCTGGTGCTGGGCCTCTCGCCGCTGGTTGCCGGCCTGTGCACCGTGCCCTGGGCGCTGTCGTTCGTGGTCGGCTCGATGCTGACGCCGGCCATCGCGCAACGGTACTCGGCGCCCCGGACCATGGTGACGGGGCTGGCGGTGTCCGCCATCGGCTTCGCGGGCGTGGCGCTGGTCGACGGCACCCACGGCCTGGCCGCGCTGGTGGTGGGCATGACGCTCATGGGCATCGGCATGGCACCGGTGTTCACCCTGGGCAACGACATCGTCATCAGTTCGGCGCCGCCCGAGCGCGCCGGCGCGGCCTCGGCCTTGTCGGAAACCAGCGCGGAGTTGTCCGGCGCCCTGGGCATTGCGGTGTTCGGCAGCATGGCCACGGGCCTCTACCGCGCCGGCATGGCCGGGCAGCTGCCGGCGGGACTGCCCAAGGAAGCCGTGGCCGAAGCTTCCACCCTGGGCGGGGCGCTGCGGGTCGCCGAAAGCCTGCCCGCGCCGCTGGCCGAGGCCCTCGGGCTGGCCGCGCGAACGGCCTTCGTCGACGGGCTGCAGGCCGCTGCGGTGCTGGGCACCGGCATCATGGTGGCCAGCGGCCTGCTGGCCTGGCGCATGCTGCGCACGCCCCGGCCGCGCTGAGCCGCACGCTCAGTCTTCGCTGTCGTCGGCGGGGGCGCCCTTCACCACGCGCCGCACCACCTCGGCACCGAAGCCCCGCGTGAGCAGGAAGCGCATCTGCCGGGCGCGCTCGGGCGCATCGGCCGGCGGCCCGCCGAACCGCTTGCGCCAGACCTCGCGGGCCCGGGCTTCTTCCGAGCCCTGCAGGCCGGCCACGGCCTCGGCCACGGCCTGTGGATCCAGCCCCTTGGCCTGCAACTCCTGGCGCACGCGCGACGCGCCCAGGCGCGCCGAGCGCCGGTGCAACACCGACTCCAGCACGCGCTGCTCGTTGATGAAGCCCTTGGCCTCCAGCTCGTCCAGCGCCTTCGCCAGTTCACCAGGCTCGGTTTCGTGGGCGCTGAGCTTGCGCTGCAGCTCGGCGCGAGAGTGCTCGCGCCCCGCCAGCAGGCGCAGCGCGCGGCCTTTCAGGGAGATCTGATCAAAGGCCATGCGACAGGAGGCGAGGCTCAGGCGGCCGAGGCGGCGTCGGTGTCCTTGGCCTTGGCGGCCTTCTCGGCCTTGCCCGCCTTGGCCGCAGGCGCAGGTGCCTCGTCCACCGGCAGCAGCGGCACGCCCAGCTCGGTGCGCACCTTGTTCTCGATCTCCACGCGCAGCTCGATGTTCTCGCGCAGGAATTCGCGCGCATTGTCGCGGCCCTGGCCGATCTTCTCGCCGTTGTAGGCGTACCAGGCGCCCGACTTCTCGATCACGCGGTGCACCACGCCCAGGTCGAGGATCTCGCCCTCGCGGCTGATGCCTTCGCCGAACAGGATGTCGAACTCGGCCGTCTTGAAGGGTGGCGAGACCTTGTTCTTGACCACCTTGACCTTGGTCTCGTTGCCGATCGCTTCCTCGCCCTTCTTGATCGTGCCGGTGCGGCGAATGTCCAGGCGCACCGAGGCGTAGAACTTCAGCGCGTTGCCACCGGTGGTGGTCTCGGGGCTGCCGAACATCACGCCGATCTTCATGCGGATCTGGTTGATGAAGATGACCATGCAGTTGGTCTTCTTGATGTGTGCGGTGAGCTTGCGCAGCGCCTGGCTCATCAGGCGGGCCTGCAGGCCGGGCAGCGAATCGCCCATCTCGCCCTCGAGTTCGGCCTTGGGCGTGAGCGCGGCCACCGAGTCCACCACGATCAGGTCGACCGCGCCGGAGCGCACCAGGCTGTCGACGATCTCGAGCGCCTGCTCGCCGGTGTCGGGTTGGGAAATGAGCAGATCCTGCAGGTTCACGCCGAGCTTCTGCGCGTACTGGATGTCCAGCGCGTGCTCGGCATCGACGAAGGCGCACTGGCCACCGAGCTTCTGCATTTCGGCAATGACCTGCAAGGTCAGCGTGGTCTTGCCCGAGGATTCCGGGCCGTAGATCTCGACCACGCGACCCTTGGGCAGGCCGCCGACGCCCAGCGCGATGTCCAGTCCCAGCGAGCCGGTGGAGACGACCTGGATGTCCTCGATCACCTCGCCCTCGCCCAGGCGCATGATGGTGCCCTTGCCGAACTGCTTTTCGATCTGGGCCAGCGCGGCCTGCAAGGCCTTGGCTTTTTCGCTGTTGACGGGGTTGTTCTTGACGGCTGCGTCCATGAGGGCTCCTGAGCGGGTGTTGGGGTTCGCAAAAGCCTGTGAATGCGTACAGGCTGGATGCTTGAGCAGGAGTTTACAGGCAGGTTGAATTCCAACAAGCCATTATTTGGTCAGTTTGCCTTACGATCTGCGAATGACCGATACCTCCCCCGCTTTGCCCGACGACCGCTGGCGCGGCGGCCACCTGGGGCGCCTGATGGGCCTGGCGCTGCGGCGCTTCGACGAGCGCGTGCTCAGCCTGATGGCGCACGACGCCAACGTGCCGCTGGCGCTCTCGCACCTGGCCGCGCGGGCGCAGGTGGGCGCCGCACACATCCACATCACGCGCCACCTGGGCCTGCACGGCTCTCGCCTGACCGAGCTGGCCCACCAGGCCGGCATGAGCAAGCAGGCCATGGGCGACCTGGTGACGCAGTGCGAGGCCTGGGGCCTGGTGCGGCGCGAGGCGGACGCGCGCGACGCGCGGGCACGGCGCATCGTGTTCACCGACACCGGCCTGCTGTGGCTGGAGGCGTTCCGCCAGGCCGTGGCCCAGGCCGAGGCCGAGTTCCGCGCGCAGGTGAGTGACGCGGTGGCCACCGTGGTGGCGCTGGGCCTGGAGGCCTATGGCTCGGAATCGCCCGGCGCACGGGCGGCCGTGCCGCCCCGCTGAGCACCGCGCCCGGGGGCCGCGCGGCCTAAAATGGTTCGCCCGATGCCGGGCATTCCCGATCCAGCGCTGCACCGACAGCCACCCAGGAGACCTCCATGCGCATCCTGATTGCCGAAGACGACCACGTGCTGGCGGACGGCCTGCTGCGCAGCCTGCGCGCCGCCGGCGCCGCGGTGGACCACGTCACCAGCGGCACCGAGGCCGACGCCGCCCTGCTGACCAACAACGAGTTCGACCTGCTGATCCTCGACCTGGGCCTGCCCCGGCTGCACGGCCTGGAGGTGCTCAAACGCCTGCGCTCGCGCGGCTCCACGCTGCCGGTGCTCATCCTGACCGCCGCCGACAGCGTCGAAGAACGCGTCAAGGGCCTGGACTACGGCGCCGACGACTACATGGCCAAGCCGTTCTCGCTGCAGGAACTCGAAGCCCGCGTGCGCGCGCTCACCCGGCGCGGCATGGGCGGCTCCACCAACACCATCCGCCACGGTCCGCTGGAGTACGACCAGGCCGGCCGCGTGGCCACCATCGACGGCAAGATGGTCGAGCTTTCGGCGCGCGAACTCGGCCTGCTGGAGGTCCTGCTGCAGCGCGCCGGCCGTCTGGTGAGCAAGGACCAGCTGGTCGAGCGCCTGTGCGAGTGGGGCGAAGAGGTGAGCAACAACGCCATCGAGGTCTACATCCACCGACTGCGCAAGAAGATCGAGAAAGGCCCGATCCGCATCGCCACCGTGCGCGGTCTGGGCTACTGCCTTGAAAAAATCGCCGGCTGAAACCGACGCCGTGATCGAGGCCGCACCGCCGCCGGTGGCGGGCCGCCCCATCCCGAAGTCGTTCGGTCTGTTCCAGCGCGAACAGCGCAGCCTGTTCGGCGAGATCCTGGACTGGATGCTCACGCCGCTGCTGCTGCTGTGGCCGCTCTCGCTGGCCCTGACCTGGTTCGTGGCCCAGGGCATTGCGAGCAAACCGTTCGACCGCGCGCTGGAGTTCAACCTGCAGGCGCTCACGCAGTTCGTGGCGAACCAGAACGGGCAGATCAGCTTCAACCTCAATGCGCAGGCGCGCGACCTGCTGCGCGCCGACGACAGCGACCTCGTCTACTACCAGGTGATCGACCCACGCGGCAAGCTCGTCAGCGGCGAGCTGGACTTCCCGCGCCCGCGCGAGGACGAAGTGCCCGAGGCCGGCCGCGTGCTGCTGCGCGACGACGTGGTGCGCGGCGACGAGGTGCGGGTGGCCTACACCTGGCTGGAGCGCAACGACGCCCAGAACCTGGTGCTGATGCAGGTCGCCGAGACGCGCGGCAAGCGCTCCACGCTGGCGGCCGAAATCATCAAGGGCGTGATGGTGCCGCAGTTCGTCATCCTGCCGCTGGCCGTGCTGCTGGTGTGGCTGGCGCTGGTGCGCGGCATCCGCCCGCTCAACGAGCTGGAGCAGCGCATCCGAGCGCGCAAGCCCGACGACCTGAGCCCGATCGAGGAGTCGGCCATTCCGCAGGAGGTCGCGCCGCTGGTGTCGTCGATCAACGACCTGCTGACCCGCCTGAAAGCCTCGCTCACCACGCAGCGGCGCTTTCTGGCGGACGCGGCGCACCAGCTCAAGACGCCGCTGGCGGGCCTGCGCATGCAGGCCGAGCTGGCCCAGCGCGAGAGCAACCCGGAGGAAATCCATGGCTCGCTCAAGCAGATCGCGCGCTCCAGCTCGCGCGCCACGCACACGGTGAACCAGCTGCTCGCGCTGGCCCGCGCCGAGACCACCGGCCGCACCCTGCCCAGCGCGCGCGTGGACCTGGCCCGCCTGGTGCGCGGCGCGGTGCAGGACTCGGTGCCGCGCGCGCTGGAGCACGGCATCGACCTCGGCTTCGAGGGCCCGGAGGAGGTGCCGGAAGACTGCCTGATGGACGGCAACCCGATCCTGCTGCAGGAGATGGTGCGCAACCTGGTCGACAACGCGATCAACTACAGCGGGCGCGGCGGCGTGGTCACCGCGCGCGTGCTGATCGACCCGTTCAGCGGCGTGCAGATCCTGCAGGTGGAGGACAACGGCCCGGGCATTCCCGAGAGCGAGCGCGAGTTCGTGATGCAGCCGTTCTACCGCGCGCTGGGCACCAACGTGGACGGCTCGGGCCTGGGCCTGACCATCGTGCAGGAAATCGCGCAGCAGCACGGCGCGACGGTGCTGATCGAGAGCGCGCACCCCGACCGCCACCCGACCGGCCTGCTGGCCTCGGTGCGCTTCACCCCGAAGACACCGCGGCAGCAAGCCTGAGCGATCAGGCCTTGGGCTTGTAGATGTTGAGCATCAGCTTCTCGCGCTCGATGGCGCGCGCCACCGGCGCCAGCGCGGCGAAGCGCTGGGCGAGGTCCCAGGTGGCCGGCAGGGTGGTCGGGTCGATGCCGGCAAAACCACCCCAGCGCAGCAGCGTGAGCGCGTAGGCGTCGAGCGCACCGGGGCGCTCGCCCGTCATCCAGGGCGAGGCCTTCTCGGCCTGGGCCTCGATCTCCTCCAGCAGACCCCGGTAGGCCTTGGCGGCGTAGGCCCGGATGGCCTGTTTCGCGGCTTCGTCGTCGGTGAACTTGTCCGGCATGAACACGTGCGTGAAGGTGGGGTGCACGGTGTTGTTCATCCAGGTCAGCGTCTGCAGCGCGCGCGTGCGCGCCAGGCCCGACGCCGGCAGGATGCCCGCTTCGGGCAGCTTGGCGTCGAGGTGCAGCAGGATGGTCACGATCTGCGTGATCACCTGGCCGTCGTCCACCAGCACCGGCACTTGGCCGCGCGGGTTGATCGCAAGGTACTCCGGGCTGCGCTGCTCGTTCTTGTGCAGCTTGACGCTGTGCGGCTCGAACTCGACACCGGAGAGCTCCAGCATGCTGTGGGGCACGAAGGAACACGCGCCGGGGGCGAAATAGAGTTTCAGGCTCATGCGAAAAGTCCTCTTGAAAAGAATCAGCTCAGGTGCTGGCCGACGATGCCAGCGATCTCGAACATCGTGACCTGCGGCTTGCCGAACACCGCAGCGAGCTTGGCGTCGGCGTTGACGCGGCGCTTGTCGGTGGCGTCCTGCAGGCCGTGGGCCTTGATGTAGTCCCACAGCTTCTTCACCACCTCGGGGCGCGACACCAGGCCTTCGCCGATCACGGCGGCCAGCGCGGCACTGGGTTGCTTGCCCGTGGCGGCGGTGGTCTTGCGCGGGGCCTTGGGCGTCTTGGCGGCGGCGGCTTTCTTGGCCGCCGGCGCCTTCTTGGCGGGCGCGGCCTTCTTCGCCGGCGCGGCCTTGGCCGGTGCGCCCGCAGCGGTCTTGCGCGGCGGGAACTTGCTGGCGCGCGGCTCGAACTCGAAGTTCACCTTGCCCGCCTCCTTGTCCCAGGCCAGGAAGGCCTTGAACGAGCGGCGCGTGCGCATGGAGACGAACTTGTCGAGCAGGTCGGTCTTGCCGGTGTCCAGCAGCTTGCTCATCTGCTCGCGCGCCACCGGCTGCTGCAGGATGATCTTGCCGCTCTTGAAATCGCAGCTCGGCGTGGGCTGGGCCAGGGTCGGCACCGACTTCTCGCACACGTAGTTGCTGCCGTGTTCGTGCACCGGGCTGCCGCACTTCGGGCAGGCGCCCAGCGACTCGCTGCCGGTGAAGTCCACCAGCTCGCCGCTCTCTTCGCCCTTCTTGTCGTCACCGAAGTCGAACTCCAGCTTCCAGTTCTTCTCTTCTTCGTTGAACTTGATCACGATCTCGGCCACGAAGGGCCAGCCCGCCTTGGAGCGGAAGCCTTCGAGCGGACCGATCTTCTTGTCGCGCAGCAGCTGCTCCGCCTCTTCGGGCTCGAAGGTGCGGCCGGCGGGCGATTTGCCGAAGGAGAAGCCGCAGCCCTCACTGTTGCCATCGACACCGGTGCAGGTGTAGCGGCGGTAGTTCTCCTTCACCACCCCGCCGCAGTTCGGGCAGGGCGTGGACAGCGTGGCGTAGTTGCCGGGGATGGTGTCGCGGTCGTATTCCTTGGCCTTCTTCACCATGCGCTCGGTCATGGCGGCAATCTCGCCCATGAAGGCGGCGCGGCTGAGCTGGCCGTGCTCCATCTGCGCCAGCTTGTATTCCCACTCGCCGGTGAGTTCGGGCTTGGAGAGTTCCTCCACCCCCAGGCCGCGCAGCAGGGTCATGAGCTGGAACGCCTTGGCCGTCGGGATGATTTCGCGACCCTCGCGCAGGATGTACTTTTCCGTCAGCAGACCTTCGATGATGGCCGCGCGCGTGGCTGGCGTGCCCAGGCCCTTCTCCTGCATGGCTTCGCGCAGCTCGTCGTCGTCCACCAGCTTGCCGGCGCCTTCCATGGCGCCCAGCAGCGTGGCTTCCGAATAGCGCGCGGGCGGCTTGGTCTTGAGGCCCTTGGGCTCGACGGTCTCGGTGCGCACGGTCTCGCCTTCGCGCACCGGCACCAGGTTCTGGCCCTTGTCGCCTTCCTTGGCATCGACCACGTCCTCGGCGGCTTCCTTGCCGTAGACGGCCATCCAGCCCGGTTTCACGAGCACTTTGCCTTCGGTCTTGAAGTGATGCCCCACCGAGGAGGTGATGCGCGTGGTCACCATGAACTCGGCGCTGGGGAAGAACACCGCCAGGAAGCGGCGCACCACCAGGTCGTACAGCTTCTGCTCGGCCTCACTCAGGCCACTGGGCGCCTGCAGCGTGGGGATGATGGCAAAGTGGTCGCTGACCTTGCTGTTGTCGAAGATGCGCTTGCTCGGGCGGATGTAGCCGTTGTCGATCGCGGTCTTCGCGTGCGGCGCGAGGTGCTTCATGCCGCTGCTGGCGAGCATGTCGAAGGTCTGCTTGACCGTGGGCAGGTAGTCCTCGGGCAGGGCGCGCGCGTCGGTCCGCGGGTAGGTCAGGGCCTTGTGGCGCTCGTACAGGCTTTGCGCCAGTTGCAGCGTGGTCTTGGCCGAGAAGCCGAAGCGGCCGTTGGCCTCGCGCTGCAGGCTGGTCAGGTCGTACAGCAGCCCGCTGGCCTGGGTCGTGGGCTTGCTCTCTTCCTTGACGCTGGCGGCCTTGCCGCGCACCGCCTCGGCGATCGCCAGCGCCTCGCGCTGGCTCCAGACGCGGTCGGCGCGCAGCTCGGCGTCGGCGTCGTCGCCGGTGGGTTTCTTGAAGTTGGGGTCGAACCACTTGCCTGGGTACTCGCCGGCCTCGGCCAGGAAGCTGGCGTGGATCTCCCAGTAGTCGCGGCTGCGGTGCGCGCGGATCTTTTCCTCGCGCTCGACCACGATGGACAGCGTGGGCGTCTGCACCCGGCCGACGGTGGTGAGGAAGAAGCCGCCGTCGCGCGAGTTGAAGGCGGTCATGGCGCGCGTGCCGTTGATGCCGACCATCCAGTCGGCCTCGGAGCGGCTGCGCGCCGCATCGGCCAGGCCGCGCATCTGCTCGTCGCTGCGCAGCTGCTCGAAGCCGTCGCGGATTGCGGCCGGCGTCATCGACTGCAGCCACAGGCGCTGCACCGGCTTGCCCAGCGACTGGTAGCTGCCGTTCTTCAGGCCACCCGCGTACTGCTCGATCAGCCGGAAGATCAGCTCGCCCTCGCGGCCCGCGTCACAGGCGTTGATGAGGCGGGTCACATCCTTGCGCTTGACCAGCTTGACCACCGCCCCCAGGCGCGACTTGGTCTTGTCGATCGGCTTGAGTTCGAAGTAGGGCGGCAGCACCGGCAGGTGCGCAAAGCTCCACTTGCCGCGTTTCACGTCGAATTGCTCGGGCGCAGCGATCTCCACCAGGTGGCCCACGGCGGAGGTCACCACGTACTTGTCATTCTCAAAGTGGTCATCGTGCTTGTCGAACTTGCCCGCCACGGGGGTGAGCGCTCGCACGATGTCTTGGGCCACGGATGGCTTCTCGGCAATGACCAGGGTTTTCATCTCTACAATCGGCTTTCCACGCGCGTGTACACGCGCACATGGGTACGCGCACACTCGCGCGCACCTGCATGAAACAACCTTACCAAATATTTTGGCCGTGACGAAAAGCCCCCGCCAGACGCAGCCGCGCCCCTCTTCCGCCCCGGCCAAGGCCGCCGCATCCGGCAGCCGCCGCATCCAGACCCGGCGCTCCGGCGTTCATGGCAAGGGCGTGTACGCCGTGGTCGACCTGGCCGAGGGCGAGACGCTCATCGAGTACGTGGGCGAGATCATCACCTGGGACGAGGCGCTGCGCCGCCACCCGCACGACCCGAGCGACCCGAACCACACCTTCTACTTCCACATCGACGAAGACCACGTGATCGACGCCAAGGTCGGGGGCAATTCGGCGCGCTGGATCAACCACAGCTGCAAGCCCAACTGCGAAGCCGACGTGGAAGACGGGCGGGTGTTCATCCGTTCGCGGCGGCCCATCAAGGCCGGCGAAGAGCTGTTCTACGACTACGGCCTGGTGATCGACGAACCCTACACGCCCAAGCTCAAGGCCGAATACCCCTGCTGGTGCGGCGCCAAGAAGTGCCGTGGCACGCTCCTCGCCCCCAAGCGCGCAGGGCGCGCCTCCAAACTCGGCTGAAGACCTATCCCCTCGCATGGCAGACACCCTGACCCATCACGCCGAGGCCGTATGGGAAGCCGTGGTGCCCCATCTGCCGGGTTTCACGGTGGAAGTGCTGCCCAGCATCGACTCCACCAGCAGCGAGCTCATGCGGCGCGCGCGCAATGGCCTCATGGAGCCGGTGCTTTTGACCGCCGAGCAGCAGACCGCCGGTCGGGGCCGGCTCGGCAAGGGCTGGCACAGCAAGCCCGGCCAGTCGCTCACCTTCTCCATTGCCCTGCCGCTGGCGCCCTCGAACTGGTCGGGCCTGTCGCTCGCGGTGGGCGTGAGCCTCGCGCAGCGCCTGCACCCCGAGGTGCGGCTGAAATGGCCCAACGACCTCTGGCTGCAGCAACGCAAGCTCGGCGGCATCCTGGTGGAGACCGCCAGCCATGGTGACGCGACCCAGGGCCAGCGCATGGTGGTGATTGGCGTGGGCATCAACATCGCCCGACCCGAGGCCTCGGCCGTCGCGGCCCTGGTGCCCGAGGGCTCGACCGTCGCCGCCATGGCGCCGGCCGGTCTGGCCGAGGTCTGCATGGGCATCACCCCCGGCGAGGTGCTCGAGCGCGTGGTGCCCGCGCTGGTGCAGGACGTGCTCGCGTTCGCCTCGCAAGGCTTTGCGGCCTTCGCCCAGCGTTTTGCCACCCTGGACGCCTTGCAGGGCCTGGCGGTGCGGCTCTCCGACGGCACCCAGGGCACGGCCTGCGGCGTGACCCCCGACGGCGCCCTGCAGGTGCTGACCGACCTGGGCATGCAGACCGTCACCAGCTCGGAAGTGAGTGTGCGCCCGTGCTGAGGTGGGCCGTCATCCTGCTGGTGCTGGCCAACGCGGGCTATTTCGCCTGGACGCAGGGCTACCTCGATGGCCTGGGCATGGCCCCTATCAGCCAGCGCGAGCCGCAGCGCCTGGCGCAGCAGGTGAAACCCGAGGCCCTGCGCCTGCTCAACGGCCCCAAGGGCCTGCCGGCCGACGAGCCCAGCCCCGAGGCGGCGCCGGCCGCCCCC
>Ga0247823_10004376_pt1 | contig 11325 bp, 4 predicted proteins | sample 13C_PalmiticAcid_2_FD_192426 | JGI IMG/M metagenome (GOLD analysis project Ga0247823, IMG submission 192426) | Soil microbial communities from agricultural site in Penn Yan, New York, United States - 13C_PalmiticAcid_Day30 | ecosystem: Environmental > Terrestrial > Soil > Agricultural land...
GAGCGCGATCAGCTCCTCGCGTGCCCTGGTGACGCCGTCGGCGATGCTCGCGGGATCGGAGTCGGAATCCAAGCGGGGCAACGCGATCAGCATGTGCAGTTGTTCGGCGGTGAGACCGCGGCCCGGTCTGCCGACCGGAACCTGGTGCGCGGTGCGGCGATTCATCTCGGAATCACCCGGGTCACCGAGGCGCAGCTCGAGCCGGGTGCCGATCTGGTCCTTGACCACCGGGCGGATCTCCGCCCAGCGGGACGCGCCGATCATCAGGTGGACGCCGAACGAGAGACCCTGGGTGGCGATGGCGTTGATCTGCGGTTCCAGCAGATCGAATTCCTCACGGATGGCGCCCCATCCGTCGATCACCAGGAAGACGTCGCCGAACTGGTCGGCGGACATCGGGTCCCCGGGTGGCGCGGTGGTGCCGTTGATCTGTCTGGCTTCCAGCGCCGAGAACTTGCGCCTGCGGAACTCGGTCATCGACTCGATGCCCAGTTCGGCGAACCGTTCCTCGCGCTGCCGCATCAGGGTGGTGAGCTCGGCGATGGTGCGCCGCACCCGGTCACCGTCGAGCCGGCCCGCCACCGAACCGACGTGCGGGACGCCGACCAGGCCGGCCATACTGCCGCCACCGAAGTCCAGGCAGTAGAACTGCACCTGTTCGGGCGTGTGGGTGGCTGCCGCGGCCATGATGATGGTGCGCAGCGTCGTCGACTTGCCCGACTGCGGGCCACCGACCACGGCGACATTGCCCTGCGCGCCGGCCAGATTGATGGTCAGCACGTCGCGCCGCTGTTCGTAGGGCTTGTCGATCACGCCGATCGGCATCCACAGCTGACCGTGCCGGTTCACCGGCGAGCGCCAATCCGGGTCGGGCAGCAGCATGTCCGCGGTCGGCGATTCCTCCAGCGGCGGCAGCCAGACCTCGTGGGCCGGGCGGCCGTGGCCGGTCAGCCGCTTGACGACGACGTCGAGCAGCGAGTCCGGAATCCCCTCCTCGGCGACCGGAACGCTCGGCGGTGGCGGCGGCAGTTCCAGCCTGCCGCGCAGGATCGGATCGTCGTCGGTCTCGATCGGCTCCGGCGTGGCATCGGTGACCTCGACCGGCGCGGCGGTGAACACCACCGGTCGCTGGCCGCCCATCGGCGCGCCGTCGTCGTCGACGACGGTGCCGACGGGCGCCACATACGGACCCGAGACATAGCTCGCGTTGAATCGGAGCGGCTCGGACGCATCGCTTTTCAGATAGCCGGCGCCGGGCACACTGGGCAGGTGATAGGCGTCGGTGATGCCGAGCACCGCGCGCGACTCGTTGGCCGAGAAGGTACGCAAACCGATCCGGTAGGACAGATGCGACTCCAGGCCGCGCAGCTTGTTCTCCTCCAGGCGCTGCGAGGCCAGCAGCAGATGGACGTGCAGCGAGCGCCCGAGCCGGCCGATCATGACGAACAGCTCGGCGAAGTCCGGCTTCTGCGAGAGCAATTCGGAGAACTCGTCGACGACCACGAACAGCGCAGGTAGCGGATCGAGCGGAACGCCCGCCGCCCTGGCCTTCTCGTAGTCGTTGACGTTGGCGTAGTTGCCCGCCGAGCGCAGCAGCTCCTGGCGGCGGTTCATCTCACCGGCGAGCGCGTCCTTCATGCGGTCGACCAGGGAGAGTTCGTCTTCCAGGTTGGTGATCACGGCCGCGACGTGCGGCAACGAGTCGAGCCCGAGGAAGGTCGCGCCGCCCTTGAAGTCGACGAGCACCAGGTTGAGCGCGTCCGGCGAATGCGTGGTGACCAGTGAGAGCACCAGCGTGCGCAGGAATTCCGACTTGCCGGAGCCGGTCGCGCCGATGCACAGCCCGTGCGGGCCCATGCCGTTCTCCGCGGATTCCTTGATGTCGATCTCGACCGGCGTGCCGTCCGGTGTGATGCCGATCGGCACCCGCAGCCGCTCGCGCGCGGTGCGTGGCCGCCACACCCTGGCCGGATCGATCTGGGCCGCATCGGGAATGCGCAGCAACGCCATCAGGCCGGGGTCGCTGGTGGTCCCCTCGCCCAGGCTGACGATCTGCGCGGCTGTCGCCACCCGGTACCGCGCCAGGGCGCGGGCGAATGCCGCGGCCTCGGCCACGCTGACCTCGTCGGCGGTGGCGAAGCGCTCCACGCCTGCGGCGCTGCGCGCCGACACCGCACCGTCGCCGACGACCAGCTGCAGACCACGCCGCGCCGCGAGACCGTTCTCGGGTGCGGTCAGGTCGAGCACGGTCACCGAGTCGAGCCCGGATTCGCTGATGATGCGCTCGTTTCCGCTGATGTAGCCGTCATCGATCACCACGACCACGTGCAGCCGGCCCTGGGTCGGCTGCGGGTTGCGCATGAACCGGCCGCGTTCCATCAGTTCGGTCTGCAACGCGGATTCGAGCTCGCCGAGCGAGGTGTAGATCATCCGGGCGGAGCCGAGTCCGTCGCGCACCGACGGATGCTGCACGTGCGGCAGCCATTTCGCCCAGGCCCAGTGCCCGTCCGGGTCGGCGCAGACGATCGCGACGACGAGGTTGTCCGGTCCGTGGAAGGTGGTCAGCTCCATCAGCATGGCGCGCACCAGTTCACGGCCTTCGTCGAGGTCGCCGCCGATATTGATGGCGGGGAACGCGCGCATCGACACCGCGGTCGGCAACTCGTGCACGACCGAATGGGTGCGCACGAACCGGCGCAGCGCCACGGTCGAGACCGGCTCGAGGTCTTCCAGCGGACCGGTCTCCGGACGCGCCAGCTTGGTGGCGAGGCGATGGCTGCCGACGCCGACCCGCACGTGCCCGAAATCCGGGTCGTTGGGGCGGCGCTCCCACATCCGCCTGCTGCCGATCAGTGCGGGCAGGTCGGCCGGTTCGGGATGACTCCAGCCGAGCGTCTCCAGCTGTTTGCTGCCGGTGGTGCGCACGTCCTTGCGCACCTGATCGAGGTACCGGAAGTAGTCCTTGCGTTCCTCGTTGAGCTCGACGGCGCGCTTGGGGCCGCCCCCGCGCATGCCGGCCATCATGCCGACCATCGACATGAGCATCATCATCGGGAACATCATCATCATCGGATTGGCCAGCAGATTGCGGCCCATCGAGACCATCATCGCGATCATGCCGACGACCGCGACCACCATGATGACCGGCATCAGCTTCATCATCAGCGGCGACGGGATGGCGCGCTGGATCTCCGGCGGCGGGGTGAGCGCGACTTCACCGCCCGGTGCGCGCGGCGGCGCGATCCGGGGGCGACGAACGAAACCTTCGGTAGCCATCGATCCCTCTACTACTCGAATTCCTGGTTGAGGTCGGCACCGCGCCTGCGGAACGGAAAGCCGAACGCGGCGCCGATTCCCAACGCGGCCAACAGGGTCAGCGAACCGATGATCGCGACCCGGCGCGGTCGCGGATCCGGCTCGGGTGCCACGTAGGGCGCCGCGATCGCGTGCCCGACATCGGCGCCCTCGCTCGGTGGCTCGGTGGCCAGCGGCGCGGTGAGCGCGGCCAGCGGATCGATCAGGCCGGCCCCGATGGCGTCGTCGCGCCCGCGGCCCGGCGCGTGCGCGGTGCGAGTGATCCGTTCGATCACCTGCTGCGCGGACAGTTCCGGATAGCGCGACCGGATCAGCGCGGCCAGCCCGGCGACATACGGTGCGGCGAAACTGGTTCCGTCGACCGGCTGCACGCCGTCCATCGTCTGGACTCCGTCGACCAGGCCCGCGCCGCCCGGTTTGCTGTCCAGCGACACGATGTTGCGCCCGATCGCGGCGGCCCCGATCCACGGACCACGCAGCGACAGCGCCGAGGGTTTGCCGTCGGCGTCGACCGAGCCGACCGCGAGCACGTACGGGGCGAACCAGGCCGGCGAGGCGACGGTGGTCACCGAACTCCAGCCCGAACCTTCGTTCTGGTTCTGACACGGTCCGCCCTGCTCCACATTGCCCGCGGCCGCGACGACCACCACATTGCGGTCGTAGGCGTACTTCACGGCAGCGCCGAGCGCGCCGTCGGCGGTGTTGGAACCGGCCGCGGTGCACGCTACTTCGGAAATGTTGATCACGGTCGCGCCCATGTCGACCGCGCGGACGACGGCGCCGGCGAGGGTGAGCACGCTGCCGTATCCGTCGCTGCGCAACGACCCCTGCGACTTGTCCGCGCCGCGATCCTTGGCTTCGTAGGCGAGGCTGAGCTGGCGGATGGTGAGGATCTCCGCCTCGGGAGCGACCCCGACGAACGCGTCCTCGGGTGCGGGCCGCGCGGCGATGATGCCCGCCACCAGCGTGCCGTGCCCGTCGCAGTCGACAGTGCCGTCGGAATCGCTCACGTAGTCACCGCCCGCCTGCAGCGCGGGTAGCCGCGGATGCCGGTTGACGCCGGTGTCGATCACCGCGACCTTCTGACCGGCGCCGCGGCTGAACTGCCAGGCCGAGGGCAGGTCGAGCACCCGCTGCGCCATCGGTGGCTCACTCGGCGCGCTCCCGCGCAGCACGGGTTCGGCGCACAGTTCGCGCTGTTCGGTCGGCTCGAGCGGGGCCGGCCTGCCGCTGAGCGCGAGCGCCGCGTCGAGCGCGCCCTGGTCGATCCGGGGCGGGGCGATCGCGCCTGCGGGCGCCGGGAAACCCGCCACGGCGCCGAGCACGGTCGCCGCGCAGGTCAGCCGGAGCACCGCGCGCCGCAAGGGTGCGCGGGTCATATGTTGCGAGCGGTCGAGTACACGTCCATGACCCACAGCGCGAGCGGGACCATCGTGATGATCAGCAGATACTCGAAGATTTCGATCATCCGCCTGGTCACCGGGGTCACCTCGAGATGCGGGCCGATCACGCCGAACCCGATCACACTGCCCGCGGTCAGCAACAGCAGTGCGACCGCGACGAATTCCAGCGAATCGTGCCCGAGTCCGAGACCGGTCAGCAGCGCGATCATGATGAGCGCGCCCGCGGTGATCAAGGTGGCCGCCTGCACCAGGTCGGCGTAGGAGCGCCCACGCAGGCAGAGCACGACCGCGGCGACCGCGGCGAGCGCGACGCCACCGGAGTGGAACGGCCCGAGCGGATCGGCCGCACCGACGGCGCCGACCAGCGCGGCGACCGCGCAGGCGATGACCAGCCCGGTCTGGATCTGATTGGCGACACGGGCACGTTCACCGAGACCCGCCGCCGAGGGCAGCGCGATCGCGCCGACGGCGCCGACACCCTCGATCGTCGGCCGCTGTTCGTGGTCGGCGGGGTCGATCGCCCCACCGGCTGTCGGCACCGGCGGAATCGGCAACCGGGCTGTCACCGCGGCCAGCCGCGGCACCGACGACAGCAGGATCACCGCCGCGACCAACACCCCCGCGAACAGCTTGGCCAACCCCGGATGCCACAGCAGGTAGACGGTGCCCGCCACCGCGCCGAACACACTCAGGGTGATCGCGGCGGCGAACAACCCGGCGCCGATTCCGGTGATCCGGTAGCCCGCGATGGCCGCGACCAGCAGCACGACGCTGCCGAGCAGCACCTGCCCCGCGCCGAGCTGACCGGGCACGATCAGCGCGCCACCGCCGAACAGCAATAGCAGGGCGTCGAGCGAAAGCCAGTTGCCGGTCAGCGAATCCGCGAACTTGCGGGCGGCGATACCGGCGGCCGCCGACGCGGCGATACCGGTGCCGAGCAGTGCGAACGCCGGAACGAGCGGATCGCTGTCGGCGCGCGAGACCGCGAGCAGCACGAGCGCGGCGACGATCGCGATCGTCGCGATCACCAGTCCGGCCCACCGTGCCGCCGTGCCGGACCAGCCGCGGAACTCGCCTGCGGTGAGCCGGGATACGGCGTCGATCACGTCGTCGAAGAGCGCGGGCGACTCCTTGCGGGTCACCGGGCTCAGTACCAGCAGCTCGCCGTCGTAGACCTCGGCCTCGGTCAGGGTGCGACTCGGCGCGAGGGGGTCCTGCCCGAGCCGGGCCAATGTCCAGTGCTGGGCGCGAACCGGGGCGGAGTCCTCGTCCCCGTCCGGCAGGCGGGGATCACGTGAACGGATCAGGGCCACCAGGTCGCCGATGAATCCGGCGATCGGAACCGTGGCGGGTAGGCCGATGTCGAGCTGCGTATCACCCCCGATCACTGAAACTCGGCATAGTTCGGGCTCATTGCCTAACAACGTCGACACCAGTGATGAACTCTCAGTCGTAGCTGACTACTTCCGTTGCGACCACACGGCAGCGTTACCTAATCTAACGGACAGGGCAAACCGGCGCGATCGAAGTCCCGCCGCCGGATTGAACAGCAGCTGTCCACCAGACGAAGATTTCGGGGTCCGACACCACATGCCAGACATTCGCCAGGCTCAGCGCGCCTTCGACGCGGGCGTCCTCTCGCTCGGTCTGTCCATCGACGGTCAGGAGTCCGCGCGCGACGAAGAGTACGCGAAGCTGGCCTTCCAGCGCGCGACGGAATGGGATTCGTCGATGTGCGACGCGTGGCTCGGCCGCGCCGCCGCAGGCGAAGTGACCAAGGAGGTGCTGTTCAATCTGCATCGCACCAGCCTCGATTCGCTCGGGCGCGAGCAGCGCAGGCTCGGCCTCGCGCCGCGGGCGATGGCGGGCCGGTTCCTCCCCGGCCTCTACATCGACTACCCGCTGGCCGGGCTCACCGAGATCTGGCTCGCGTGGGCGGCCCAGCTGATCGCCGACAAGGACTACGACCAGGCCGAGCAGGTGCTCGACAAGCTGGCCGAGTTGCGCGCCACCCGTGCCGACGATCCGGACAAGCAGATCGACGACCGGATCAGCGCCTACATCCGCGGCATCCTGCACTACAACACCCAGCGCTGGCCCGATGTGATGACCGTGCTCGCCGGCTCGGCGGACTGGAAGGACCCGTACTTGGCCACCGGCGCCAACGTGATGGTCGGTACGGCGTGCGCGCAGCTCGGTCTCTTCGGCGAGGCCATCCGGCGGATGGAACAGGCCGAGGCCGGCCCGATCCCGTCGGCCAAGTTCACCGCGATGTACAACCGGGGCCTGTGCCTGCGGGAATCGGGCAACGAGGCCGAGGCCCAGAAGCTGTTCGAGCAGGTCTATTCGCAGCTGCCCGACTTCGCCGCCAACACCAACGCCATGCGCGATCGCACCTTCCGGATCGTGGTCACCAGCCGCGAGGTGATCGACGCCCGCACCGACAAGTGGGATCCCACCTCGGCCCTCTCGCTGGCCGCGATGAACGAAGCCGCTGCCGAGGACCGCGCGAAAACCGTACTCGCCGAGGCGCGTGCGCAGTTGGACAAGCAGGTCGGTTTGGCGTCGGTGAAGAACCAGGTCGCCAAGCTGCAGTCGTCCGCGCAGCTCGCCAAGATCCGCGCGGGCAAGGGTCTGTCGAGCCAGTCCCGTGGCCAGCATCTGGCCTTCACCGGTCCGCCCGGCACCGGCAAGACCACCATCGCGCGTGTGGTCGCCAAGATCTACTGCGGTGTCGGACTGCTGAAGACCGACAAGGTGGTCGAGGCCAAGCGCGTCGACTTCGTGAGCCAGAACCTCGGTGGCACGGCCATCAAGTCCGAGAAGCTGATCGACAGCGCCATGGACGGCGTGCTGTTCATCGACGAGGCGTACACGCTGATCCAGACCGGTCTTTCCGGCGGTGACGCGTTCGGACGCGAGGCCGTGGACACGCTGCTGGCGCGCATGGAGAACGACCGCGATCGGCTCGTGGTGATCATCGCGGGCTACGACGGCGAGATCGACCGGCTACTGGCCGCCAACGACGGTCTGGCGTCGCGATTCGCCAAGCGCCTCCAATTCCCCTCGTACACAGCCGAAGAACTGGGCCAGATCGGTGAAATCGTCGCGAGCGGACGCGATTCACAGCTGGCGCCGGAAGCACTGGAAACCCTGATCGAGACCTGCCGGTTCCTCTACGACCTGGAGAGCACCGACCAGAGCGGGCAGCCGCGCCGCGGTGTCGACCTGGCGGGCAACGGCCGCTTCATCCGCAACGTGATCGAGGCGGCCGAGGAGGAACGCGAGTTCCGGCTGGCCAACACCGACGGCCTCGACCTGGCCGAGGTCGACGACGACGTGCTCATGCGGATCGAGGAGACCGACATGCGCACCGCGTTGAAGGGGATCGTCGCCACGCTCAATGTGGGTCAGGTGCCGAATCTGAGCTGAGCCCGAATACGGCGGGGGCCCGGCGCACTGCGCACCGGGCCCCCGCCGCGTTCGCTACTTGCTCGCGGAAGGCAAGGAATCGTAGCTGGTCAGAGCGTCTTTCGCGGATAGCGTCGGGCCGGGGACCAGCTGACCGATGATCGACCACGGCGCGAGTCGCGGCTTGTCGCCGAGCCCGAGCACCGCGGCGGTGGCCGCGTCGGGAATGCCGTAGCGAATTCCGTTGTCGGCCACGTAGAACAGCGATTCCCGGCGCAGGCTCCCTGGCTCTGTCCCGGTGACCTGCACGAATTCGCCGGTGCTCGGCGGCAGGTAGACCGCGTCCATCCGGTCCCCCGAGCCGTCGGCGGTCGCGAGGGTCACGGGCTTGGCCGAAGCGGCCAGCGGCAGCTTCGTTCCGGCGAGCAGAGTCACCGTGGCGCGTTCGGCCGGACCGTCCACCGAGGTGCCCTGCGCGGTCGCGACGCCCGGGTTCTTGGCCCAGTGCACGCAAGCGACCGGAGCGTCCTCGGCCGCCAGGATGCGCGGCTTGCGCTCGGGGAAACCGTCGACCGGCAGGGTGTGCAGCACCGGCATCCGGTCGAGCACGTCCGGTGCCAGCTCGGCGATCTCCCGCATGCCCCGCGAATCGGCGTTGCGCAGCAGGTCCGCGGTGAATTCCGAGACCCGCTGTACCCCGTCCGCCAGCACCACGTACATCGTTTCCTGACCGGCGGCCTGCACCCCGGTCACCGAGATGATGCCGCCGATCGGCACATTCGACAGTTTGCCCGGGCCCGGCTCGCCCGCGCGCTCGATGGTCGGCACAGCCAGCGGGGGCGCCTGGGTGGTCGCGCCGAGGACCGCGCTGCCGATCGGGCGGACCTGCTTGCCGGTGAGCCCGAGGGTGCGCGCGATCACCGAGTTGTTCGGGTCGAGTTCGGCCCTGGTGCCCTGGTACACCAGGTAGGTCTTGTCGTCGCGGCGCATCAGCAGCGCGTCGTCGGCGCCGGCGGCGCCGATCCGGTCACCGGTTTCCGGCTTGCCGACGATGGCGGTGGTGAGCCCGCCGGTGGCACCGGACGCGCTCCCGGATGCCGAGAGCTGAGTGGTCTCGCACAACGTCCAGTTCGAGCTGTCGCCCTGCTTGGATCCCGGCATGGCGGCCGGGGCACCCGGGATGCCGAGCAGCGGACCGCGTGGCATCGAACCGAGCTTGTCGTCCTTCACCGACTTCGGCGTCTGGGCGTCGCCGGCGATCAGCCGGGCCGAGGCGAGATTGAGCACCGGATGGAGCGTCTTCTCGCCCTCCTTGGCCTCGACGACCACATACATGGCGCCGCTCTGCTTACCGCTGACGATCAGCGCGTCACCGATCGCGCCCTGCGGTTTGAGAAAGCCGAGAATGGCCGCGCCTGCCACGATGATCAGTCCGAGAACCGCGCCGACCATCATCGACCGGCTCTGCGACCGCATCGGATCGTGCAGCATGCGCACGTCGCGGCGGACCAGCGCGTGGTCGAGCCTGCGCAGCAGGAAACGATAACCGTTGACCTGGGCCTTGGTTGTCAGCTGTGCCGGCACAGGGACTCCATTGCTGCGTTGATCACCATCTCGTCGGACACGGTACCGTAAATCCGGAATTGTCCTTCACCATGATTCGACGGATGCCAAGCAGGGACAACGATTTTGAACAACAGTATGAACGCCGGGCAAACCGCCGGCGACAATGCCTACGACACACTGCGTGACCCGGAATTCTGGCTGTTCCGGATGTATCCGCTGCGCGCGTGTGTATCGGTCGCGGTGCTGGCGGCGATCGTGGCCTGGGTGGTCCTCGCGACGTCGAATTCGGGCTACGGGGCGATCGGTGGGGCGGTGGCCGTGCTGCTGATCGGGCTCGTCCCGATCCGCCGGCGCACGCTCGCGGTGCGGTTCGGCGGCTGGCTCGCGCGCCGTGCGCGCGGCCGCACCGACACCCTGGACCGGGCACCCGCGTTCGATGTGCCGCTGCCCGAGGGCGGCGGCTGTGGCGTGCGCTGGGACGGCGATCTGCTGCTGACCATGCTCCGGATCGATCCGCCGCCGGACTCGCTCACCCTGCTCCAGCGCGGCACCCTCAGCGCCGACCAGCTGCTGCCGCTGACCGAGGTCGCGCGCTGCCTGGACCAATTCGACGTGGAGCTGGTGAGCATCGACGTGATCGCCACCGGCGCGCGCACCGCGGGCACCGGCGCGGCCGCGCACCTGTACGACCGGATCCTCGGCCCGCTGCCCGCCATCGCGCACCGCACCTGCTGGCTCGTGCTGCGGCTGGACCCGGTGGCCAACGCGGCGGCGGTCGACAAGCGTGGCGGGGGCGCGACCGGTGCGCTGCGCACCATGATCATCGCTACTCGCCGGGTCGCCAATCGTCTCGCCACCCACGGTATCGACGCCGCGGTCCTCACCGCCACCGAGATGAACAGCGCGGTACGCGAGCTGACCCACGGTTTCGACCCGCTGCACCTGACCGAGTCGGCGCACGGCCTCGAATCCGAATTCGGCAGGCACCTGACCCACTACCAGCTCACCGCGCCGATGATCGGCACCAACGGGCTGGCCGAGATCTGGTCGCTGCCCTCGCTGTCGACCACGGTGACGCTGCGTCTGCATCCCGGCGCCCGGCGCATCGGACGCGCGTACGACAAGGCCGGGACCGTCGTCCTCAACGCCGTGGTCCGGTTCGATTCGGTGGCCCCCTACGAGCAGGCGCCGGTCGCCGGACTGCGCGAGCTGCCGGGCAGTCAGCGCCGAATCCTGCTGGACACGTTGCCCATCGGCGCGGCCGAGGACTTCGGTGGTCGCGACGGCTACCGCGGCACCCTCACCGCGCTCACCGACATCTCCGTGCCGACCACCGGCTGTGGCCAGTTGATCGGTGCCGACGAACGCGGTCAGGGCATCGCGGTCCCGTTGATCGGCGCGGGTACCCGCCACGTCGACGTGATCGGAAACCTGGATCTGGCCCAGCAGGTCATCCTGCGTGCCACCGCGCTCGGCGCCCATGCCGTCGTGCACACCGCTCGGCCGCAGGCGTGGCAGTCGATGGTCGCCAACCTCGCGACCCCACAGCTGCTCTCGATCGCCCCGCGCGCGGCGGGCGCGACGCCGCAGACGCCGCCCGGGCCGCCGCCGGTTCCCGCGGCCCCCTACC
>Ga0247823_10004377_pt1 | contig 11321 bp, 9 predicted proteins | sample 13C_PalmiticAcid_2_FD_192426 | JGI IMG/M metagenome (GOLD analysis project Ga0247823, IMG submission 192426) | Soil microbial communities from agricultural site in Penn Yan, New York, United States - 13C_PalmiticAcid_Day30 | ecosystem: Environmental > Terrestrial > Soil > Agricultural land...
TTCTTGTCTCGCTTCAGCAACCAGTGAACTGGCGGCCGTTGGCGTTGCGACGATGTTTCGCAAACCCAGTGGCCGCTCGGCGTTCTGTCGAACGACCGAACCATCAGACACGAGAGATTTTGGAGAAGTCAGTTGGCTCAGAAGTTGTACGAATGCATGTTCGTGCTCGACAGTGGCAAGTTTGCCACTGATCCCCAGGGCACGGAAGGCAACATCCGCGATCTGCTGGCCAAGTGCGACGCGGAAATCATCTCGTCCGCCCCGTGGCAGGAAGGCAAGCTCGCCTTCCCGATCGACGGCAACAAGAAGGGCCTGCACTACCTCGTCTATTTCAAGATGGACGGCTCAAAGGTCGACGACTTCACCCGTTTCTGTCATCTGAACGAACTGGTGATCCGCCACATGCTCCTGTCGCACAGCCCCAAGCTGTTCGAGATCATGTCGCACTCGCTGGCCCAGCACACCTCGGGCGGCGCCCAGGAAGCAGCACCGGCCCCCGCGCCCGCACCCGCTGCCGCCGCCGTCTGAGCATTGCGAAGTAAAGCCCGACCTCGGCGAGGTCGGGATCAAGGAAACAACCTGGAAATGGATGCCCGCGCCGCGGTTCCGAACGCCGCGGCGTCGTTCGTTGAGTTCGAGAGGCTTGTGAGGGAGTACGGGGTATGGCCAGTTTCAATCGCGTCATCCTGGTCGGCAACCTGACTCGCGATCCCGAAGTGAAGTACACCACCGGTGGAACAGCCGTCGCCGAAATCGGCATGGCGGTCAGCCGCCAGTGGTTCGATCAGAAGTCGAACGAACGCAAGGAAGAGACGACGTTCGTCGACGTGACGCTGTGGGGCCGCCAGGCGGAAGTCGCCGGCGAGTACCTCTCGAAGGGACGCCCGGTCCTGATCGAAGGTCGCCTGCAGCTCGATACCTGGGAAGACAAGCAGTCCGGGCAGAAGCGGTCGAAGCTCCGGGTCGTCTGCGAGCAGATGCAAATGCTCGGCAGCCGCGGCGAAGGAGGCGGCCAGGGTGGCGGTGGAGGCAGCGGTGGCCAGCGCTCGCAGGGGGGAAGTCCCCGCGGCGGCGGTCAGCGTCAGGCTCCCTCCCGCCCGCAGGAGTCCACTCCGGCCGATTCGTTCTACGACGACGGCCCGTCCGGCGGACCCAACGACGAAGTCCCGTTTTAATCTGGCCGGCGGCTACGCCGTCGTTGAGAACACCGTGGCGTGAATTACCTCGATCGGTTATCACTCACGCCCCGAATCGAATTGACTCTTTGTAAAGACGAACAGTCCGATGCCTCTCAAGCGTAAAGACCGAGTCACCTCCGCCGAGCAGCGCGGCGGCGTGGAACTCATGCTCGCGGAAAACGTCCCCAGCCTTGGCGACCAGGGCGAGATCGTCCGCGTCAAGCGCGGATACGCCCGCAACTACCTCCTCCCCAACGGCCTCGCCACGGTCGCGACCGCGGCGAACAAGGAGATGGTCGAGCGGCACAAGAAGCGCCAGGACGCCGTTCAGGCGCAGAAGGTCAAAGAAATCAGGGCGATGGCCGACAAGGTCAAGGACTACAGCGTCACGCTGGAAGCCAACTCCACCGAAGACGGCCACCTCTACGGCTCGATCGTCGCCGTGGATATCGCCAAGGCCCTCAAGGCCGCCAACTACCCGGTCGAGCCCGAACATGTGAAGCTCGATGGCCCGCTCAAGGAGCTGGGCATGTACACGATCAAGCTGCAGTTCCACCCAGAAATCACCACCGACGTCAAGGTGTGGGTCGTTCCGACCTCCTCGATCCGCTAACGATCGCGACTGCTGCATCCCAAATCAAAAAGGACGCCATCCAATCCGGATGGCGTCCTTTTTTTGTTGGAGTTCCGCCTTCAGGCGGCCATCGTAAACTGGCCACCGCAGACCATTCCAAAGCCCCCGGACTGCGTCCGGGGGAACTGTTCATCAGCACGGGCCGCTCAATCGTCCTTCGATGCCACCTTCCGCGACGGCCCTTCCGCAACCGCCGCCTGGCCCACGGCCCCCTTCTCCATCGCCCGCTCCAAAGTCTGCCGCAGCTTCGATTCCGAGAACGCCCCGGTCAGCCGCAGCACCTTGGCGTTCGGGTCCGGCGGAATCACCACCGTCAACGGGACCGAGATCGACTTGAAGTGGGACAGCCACCGCTGGATGTCTTCGCTCTGGTTCGTGAAGTCCGCCACCATCGTCGTGACGCCGTACTTCTGGATGATTTCCTTGGTGTTGATCGTGTTCAGCGCCAGGTGCTCGTTCTGTTTGCAGATCGCACACCAGTCGGCCGTGAAGTCGATCAGGATCGGCTTGCCCGATTTCCGCAGTTCGATCAGCTTCGCCTGGTCGAATGCGACCCACGGCAGCTCGCTGTCCGGCGGCGGGGCCGTGGCGGCCGTGTGCATCCGGTACGCGATCGTGCAGATCAGCGCGCTGCACACCAGGGCCGAGGTCCGCACGACCGACTTCCGGTGCAGCGATGACTCGCGGTCATACAGGTGACCGATCATCCACAGGCCCAATCCCAGGCCGACACACGCCGTCAGCACCGGCAGCACGTTCCGCTGGTCGATCGCCATCAGGAACCACACGGCCGCGCCGAACATGGCGAACGCCGAGGCCTGCTTGAACTGCACCATCCACATGCCGGGCCGCGGCAGCCAGTTGATCAGTTTCGGATAGATGCCGATCAGCAGGTACGGCAGCGCCATCCCCACCCCCATCGTGCACCACACCAGGTAAATCACGGGCGTCGTCTGCTTCACCGACCACGCCAGGGCATAGGTCATGTAACCCGTGCTGCACGGCGTCGCGAGCAGCGTCGCGAAAATGCCCGTCATGAACGCGCCCAGGTATCCCTCGCGGTGATCCCCGCCGCCGGCCACCTGGCTCAGCATGCCCGGCAGCAGGATTTCGAACACCCCCAGCAGGTTCAGGCCGCACACGAACACCACGAGAACAGTGGCCACGCGGAACCACTCCTGCTGGAACTGCTGGCCCCAGCCCATCCGGAAGAACGCCGCCAGCGTCGCCAGCAGGGCGAACACGGAGACGACGCCGAACGCGTACACGATGTTCATCAACAGGATCCGGCCGCGGCTTTCGCCCGCCTGCTGCACGATGCTCAGGATCTTGATTGCCAAAACCGGCAGGACGCACGGCATGATGTTCAGCGTCAGCCCGCCGATGAACGCAAACGCCAGGGCGCCCCAGACGGTCGTCGATTCCGAGTCTTCCTCGATTTCGAACGTGGTCCCCTGCAGCACGTCCGGGGAGAGTGCGATGCCCGTCACGCCTGCCCCTTGATCAAGGACACCCGTCCTGGAACCGGTCGACCCGATCTTTTCGGCGTCGGCGACGTGCTTGGCCGTCTGAGCCGTCCCGAACCCGAACACCTGCTTCTTCGGGGCCAGGCACTGCTTTGTCCCCTCGCACACCTGGATGCGGAACGAACCGCTCAAACCGACCGGCTTGTCGCCAACCCGCTTGAATTCCTGCGTCCACTCCACCTTGTTGTAGAAGTTGAAGGAGTCTTTTCCTTCGACCTTTTTGACCAGCGGTTCCGGCGATTCCTTGAGGTCGCCAACGGCTTCAAGGCCGTCGATCGTGTCGAGTTCGATCGTCGTCGGGAAACCTTCGCCCTCGCGGATCGAATAGGTGTGCCAGTCATCCTTCAACGTCAGGCTGATCGACAGGGTGACCGTCTCCCCAGCCTTCGCGTCCGGCGGGCAGAGTTTCATCACCGCCAGCACCGGGCTCGGGCCGTCAAAACCTCGAAATTCGACCGGAACCTGATACTCGCACGACAGCGGCCCCGGCTTGAAAGCCGCCTTGGTCACTTCAGCGACCGCTTCCGCCGCGGCATTAGGCGGCGGCAGTTCATCCACCGGCGCCGGCACATCTGCGGCCTCGGCAACAGCCGGCGCAGCAGCGGCAGCCTCCGCTGACCGCTCGAACGATGCAGAAAACGCCTCCTTCTTCGGGATGCAGTTCGTGTCGTCGCAGAACAGGAAGTCGACCTTCCCCGCCGCCGTCACCTTGCCCGTCAACCCGGCCTTGATCTGGAAACGCTGCGAAAACGTCACGGAGCCGGTGTACTTGCCGACTTTCTTCCCCTGGTTCTTGTCGAACGAAATCTTCGGCTCGCGATCCGGCGTCAGTTCGCCAATCGGCGTCAGCCCCGCCTGGTTCGAAAGCACCAGCTTGGTCTTGTAGGGCGACGTGGAATCGACACCGTAGGTGTTCGACTCGCCGGTCGTGGTGATCGTCACCGCCAGCACGGCCTCGCCGGGCTTGGCGCGGTCCTCGGACAGCGTCGCCGACACGGTCGCGGTCGCTTTGTCCCCAAAGCCCGACAGACCGAGTCCCAACCCGCCCCCCAGATCGAGCGGATCGTCGTTTTGCGCGGCGGCAAATGGCGCGCACGCCATGAGTGCCAGCAGCGTCGCCAGGGTCCTGAAACCGGTCATCGTCCAACCCATTCGGTCCATCGCCTGAAAACCTCTCGCTCACCCGGCGGTCTCCCGCGGGTTGGGCGTCAAGATTCGATCATTCAATCCGTTGAATGCCGGCCGCGGCTCCGCGGTCTCGGCTCCACATTCAAGACACGAGGCCAGGATTGACACCTGCTCCCTCGGCGGCCACCCCTTGGCCGGGTTGGCCTTTTTCTTCCTGGACGCGACTCCCCCGGCCTGAGACCTGCGGAAAGTGGCGAGTTGACACAGTTTACGCATCAATTGCGGCCGACGCGAGACCGACTGCCGCGCTTCGCGGCAGACTCGAACGGCGTTTTCTGCCGCCCGACAGTTTCATCCCCCACCACGGCCGGTAGAATACCCTCGTGAAATCGTCAGGGGACCTGTGCCGCCTTTGATGTCTCTTGCACAAGCAGGAGAGTTGAGCACCCCAGGCGGACGACGACCGGGCGTCCGGCGACCAATGCCGTTCCCTGATCTCCTCCACGGTTTACTTCATTTTTGATGGCAGGCGGTCCGCCCACCGGGGTCACAGCGGACCGGGGATGTCGCCTTCCGGGCGACCTGTGCTGGATGCCAACACTCTCCATTCCGCTCTCCACGCCGGAAGAGGCCCGGGCACTCTTCGGCGCTCAGGACTCCTTCCTCCGACGTATTCGCGAGACTCTCGGCATCAGCATCGTCCTGCGCGGTGACGATCTCGTCATGGACGGCGACGAGCCCGCCCTCGACCGGGGCAAGGAGATCCTCGACGACCTCCGGACCGTCATCCGGAAACACGGCTTCCTCCGCGAGGAAGACGTTTCCCGCGTGTTGAACCGCGTCACCGGTGAAGTCTCCTCGCAGTCCGCGATCGACCTCCTCCAGCGGGCCAAACGGGTCCAGCCCCGCACCAAAGGCCAGGAGGAGTACGTCGAGGCGATCCGCAAGAACGACCTGGTCTTCTGCGTCGGCCCCGCCGGCTGCGGGAAAACCTACCTGGCCGTCGCCATGGCCGTGAACGCGCTCCGCAAGGAGCTCGTCCGCAAGATCGTCCTCGTCCGCCCCGCCGTCGAAGCCGGTGAGCGGCTCGGGTTCCTCCCCGGCGACATGCTCGCCAAGGTCAACCCCTACCTCCGCCCCCTGCTCGACGCCATGCAGGAAATGCTCGATTCCGAGCAGGTCAAACGCTACATGGAGGCCGACATCGTCGAAATCCTGCCGCTCGCCTTCATGCGCGGCCGCACGCTGAACAACACGTTCATCATTCTCGATGAAGCCCAGAACACCACGCAGACCCAGATGATGATGTTCCTCACCCGCATGGGCGAGAACTCCAAGATCGTCGTCACCGGCGACCCCACCCAGACCGACCTCCCGCCGAACACCGCCTCCGGCCTCGGAGACGCCATCAGCCGCCTGCACGGCATCGACAGCGTGGTCACCGTCGAACTTTCAGGGCGGGACATCGTCCGCCACAAGCTCGTCCGCGAAATCGTGAAGGCCTACGACGACGAAGGCAAAAAAGGGAAGAAGCGCTGAGCGGCAGGGTTCAAACCCCGCCGCCCTGACTGCCACCGATGGCATCCAACCCCACAAAACGATCACGCCTGTCGCGAACCGGCATGACGATGCGCCCGAGGGAAACCTCGTGGAGCCGCTTCGTCAACTGGATTCAGGATCGCAGTGTGATGATCCGGCTGGGCATGGCCTTCCTGGCGCTGCTCCTCCTCCTCGTCGTCTTGAAGGCCTGGCAGGCCCCGTTCACCCATCGCATCGGAAACTACTCGGCCGACGGCATCGCCGCCAAAACCGAGTTCAACCGCATCGATGAGGAAGCGACCAACGTCGCCCGCCGCGCCGCCGAGCAGGCCGTCCCGCTCGTCTTCAACAACTCGACGGAAGACCTGCTCCGCCTCCCCGATCGCCTGCGGGCGGCCCTCGGTGAGATCTCGCAGGCCGACACGCTCGAGGCGTTACCGGCCCAGACGCGGGCCGACTTCGGTCTGGGGCCTGTCGACACCGGCGCCCCCATGAAGAAGGCGGCCCAGGAACTCTACCGCACGGAGAACCCCGCCCGCCGCTTCACTTTGCTCAAGGAGGCCGTCGCCGGCATGGGAACCGGCGACAAGAGCCAGATCGATGACATGGTATCGGACTTCTCGAAGTTCATTTCGCCGCTCAGCGACAATGGCCTCCTGAACCACCGCTCCTACAAGAACCTCCAGGGAAACCTCGAAGAACTCGCGCCCGACCGCAAGATCCTCACGATCAATTCGCAGACCGGCGCCGCCGCGGAAGTCCTCGTCCCCCGCGTCTGCCTCGCCGATCAGCTGAACGAGGCCGGTGATCTGGGCGGCAAATGGCTTTCCTATCCCAGCCTCACCAAGCCGATTCAAACCGCCCTCAGCCACTGGCTGCTTTGCCAGGCGAAGCCCACGCTCGAATTCGATCAGGCCGCAACGAAGCTGGCCCAGGCGACGGCCCGCGAGCAGGTGCCGAACGTCTATCAGCGGTTCATCGCCGGCGACCTCATCGTCCGCCCCGGCGAGTTCATCGACGAAAAGCGGCTCGAGATCCTGACCGACGAATACAACGCCTTCGAGAAAACGATCGGCAACGGCGTCCGCGCGCTGCGTCTCTCGGTCGTCTTCCTGATGATGGGCGTCCTCGCCTCACTGAACGCCTACTACATCATTCACAACGAGCCCCGCATCGTCCGCAGCCTCTGGCGGCTCACGGTCTTCCTCACGGCCCTCGTCGCCACCGCGGCCCTCGCCCGCCCCATGTCGTTCGATCCCTGGCGGGCCGAGATCATCCCCGTCCTCGTCACTGTCATGGTCCTCGCCGTCGCCTACAACCAGGTGATCGCGATCCTCGCGGCCTTCTCAATTTCGCTGGCTCTCACCTTCTCGACCACCGGCCAGTTCGGGCACTTCATCGTCCTCATCAGCACCTGTGCCGCCGCCGTCATCCCCGTCGCCCGCGTCGGTTCGCGGTCCACGCTCATCAAGGTCAGCGTCTTCGCAGCGGTCACTCACTTCATCGTCAGCATGGGCGTCGGCATCGTGCAGTCCCAGTCGCTCAGCGACGTCCTGCAGCACCCCGCGCTGCTCAAGCTGAGTGCCGCCGGCGCGGTGTGGTGCCTGTTCGCGGGTTACTTCGTGGCCGGCAGCCTGCCGTTCATCGAACAGCTGTTCGGCGTCGTCACCGACATCAGCCTCCTCGAGCTCAGCGACCCCTCGCACCCGCTCCTGCAGGAACTCGTCCGCCGCGCGCCGGGCACCTACAACCACTCGATCGCCGTCGCCAGCATCGCCGAAACCGCCGCCGAAGCCATCGGCGCCAACGGCCTCCTCGTCCGCGTGGGGGCCTACTTCCACGACATCGGCAAGATGCTCAAGCCGCAGTACTTCATCGAGAACATCTCAGCCGGCAGCGAAAGCCGCCACGAGCATCTCGCCCCGGCCATGAGCACCCTCATCATCATCGGCCACGTCAAGGACGGCGTCGACCTGGCGGAAGAACACAACCTCCCCCAGCCCCTCATCGACTTCATCGAGCAGCACCACGGCACCACGCTCGTCGAGTACTTCTTCCACGAAGCGACACGCCTCGCCGAAGCCAGGCCCGATCAGCGGACCGACGTCGAGGAATCCTCCTTCCGCTACCCAGGCCCCAAGCCGCAAACCCGCGAAGCCGGCGTCCTGATGCTCTCCGACGCCGTCGAAGGCGCCAGCCGCACCCTCACCGATCCCACCCCCAAGCGGATCGAAACCCTCGTCCACAACATTACGCTCAAACGCCTCCTCGACGGCCAGTTCGACGAAAGCTCCCTGAAGCTCAGCGAAATCCGCACCGTCGAAGCCTCGCTGGTGAAGTCTCTGATCGCCATCTACCACGGCCGAATCCGCTACCCCGAAGCCCGCACGGCGTGACGGACGCAGGTCCGCAGCTCGTTGGTGTTCAGCCTTCAGGCTGTTCGCCTGTTCGCTGTTCCGACCAAGGCAGCGACCGGCCGGAGGTTGATTGGTTTGTCACAGCAGCCTGCAGGCCGAACACCGACGGCCAGTGATCGAACCGAAACTGGTTGGATGTGTCTGAAGTTGAAGTTCGCCTGACTCCTCCAGTCATTCGGTTCACCGTCATGCCATTCACGAATAACGCTCCGAAAGCCTTTGACGGAGTCGTGTGGTGCGATCGCTGCAAACGGGCTATCGACGCCAACTCCGAACGCGATCATTTTCACGGTGAGCAATGCGTGGGATGCCGAAAGTTCAAAAAGCTCGACTTCGACTGGGGCTATTGCAAGAACAACGCCTCGGTCTATTGCGGCCGGCTGATGTTCGAGCACGACACTTGTTCAGCCTTCATCAAGGGGAATTGGAAGTAACCGCGAAGAGCCGCGAATATCGACCTCGGCTCGCCTCTCGGGCGTTCAACGGCCCGCCCCCGAACTTTCCCGCAATCCCGCTGCCTGCTGCCCGATTCACGCATCCGCCATAACCGGCAGTGCCCGCAGCCCGGTCTGGACCCGCGCCACCTGCCCCCAAATGGCCATCCCCTGGCGACTTACACCCCGTTTTCTCTGTTCACGGCCCCGCCCACCGCTACGTTGGCATCCACGTCCAGCAGGTGTTGACTCCCCTGCGTAGAATTGGGCACTCGCCCGCCCTGGTTCGGGTCTTCTGGGCTCGCGGCGGGAATAGATCGACCGTAGACCATTGACCGGGACTTCCGGGCACAACAGGGGTAGGCCGTGGCTCGAAAAGACGCCCTCAAAAGGCTTTACAACCAGCTGGTCACTCAGCGGGCGGCCCTCCGTCGCTCCCTGTCCGAGGAAATGGGGCTCACCGGCGAGGCCGCCGCAGGATCCAGCGATCCCGTCGACGCCGCCTACGATGATTCGGAGCGCGAACTGAATTCACAGCTCGCCGCCCTCGAAGGCCGCGAACTCGTCCGCATCGAAGCCGCCCTCACCGCCATGCGCGACGGCCGTTACGGGCTCTGCGACGGTTGCGCCAAACCGATTCCCATTGCACGCCTGCAGGTGTTGCCGTACACGTCATCCTGTGTGGAATGCCAGCGGACCGTCGAAGGTCGCCGCAAGGCAGGTCATGCCGATGCGGATTGGGAATCCGCCTGGGAGCACGGGGCCCGACAGCGGGACCAGGAACTCTCCGTTCGCGAACTGGACATGCAATAGGCCGAGCCGGCCATTCGCCGGCGACCGACCACTGCCGCCTGGCTGAGGCGGCCGCGCGTTCTGTTCGCAGGGCGGTCGCGGCAAGGGGGAGGTCAGAGGCCAATGGCGATGCATGTGCGGATGCGGAAACAACTTCTCCTTCTCTCAACTCTCGGCCTGGCCGTCGCGCTGAATACGCCGCGGATCACCTCCGCGGCGCCCGACGCCCCCACGCCCGATACCGTCCGGGCCACGCTTCAGGAGGCCGGACGCGAACTCTCCAAGATCGCCGCGCAGGTCAGCCCGGCCGTCGTCCACATCCAGTCGGACCGCGGACGGACCGAAGAGACCGGCTCCGGCGTCCTCATGCGGAGCCCCTCTTACAACGGCACCTTCGTCGTGACGAACCGTCACGTCGTCACGCAGACCCCCAAGCAGCAGATCAACATCCGCCTGCGCGACGGCCGCGTGCTCCATCCGGAATCGGTGCTCGAAGACCGCTACACCGACCTCGCCGTCCTCAAGGTCAGCGGTGCCGACCTCATCACCGCCGAATGGGCCAACAGCGATGACCTCGAGATCGGCCACTTCGTCCTCGCCGTCGGCAGCCCCTTCGGGCTCAGCCAGTCGGTCACGATGGGCATCATCAGCGCCAAGTCCCGCCGCGCCCTGTCGCTCGGCGCCGATGAAATCCTGAACCAGGACTTCCTCCAGACCGATGCCGCCATCAACCCCGGCAACAGCGGCGGCCCCCTTATCGATCTCGCCGGCCGCGTCGTCGGCATCAATACCGCCATCGCGTCCCAGGGGGGTGGCAACGAAGGCATCGGCTTCAGCATCCCCTCGAACCTCGTGAAGTTCGTCGTCGAGGAACTGCTCACCAAGGGCGAGGTCAAACGCGGCTACCTCGGCGTCCGCCTCGATGACGCCTTCGACGAAAAGGTTGCCCAGCGGTACGGCCTCGATCGCCTCCGCGGCGCCCGCGTCGTCGAGGTCTACAGCGGAACCCCCGCCGAATCCGCCGGCCTCACCGAAAATGACATCGTCCTCTCCTTCAATGGGGAAGACGTCGAAGACGAGAACCACCTCATCAATCGCGTCAGCCTGACGCCGATCGAAACGGTCGTCTCATTGATGGTCCTTCGCAAAGGACGCCAGGTCCCCCTGCAGATCAAGCTCAAGGAACGTCCTCCCAAGCGGGCCACCGGCCAGCGCCTTCCCGATCCGAAGTCGCCCGTCCTGCCAGCCGGCCTCGAGACAGTGAAGATGACGACCGGCCTCTCCGTCCAGGCGACCGGGGCCTCCCGGGCCCAGGGACTGCTGGTCGTCAACGTCCCCGAACACCTGCGTTCGTCACTGCGTCTCTACGACATCATCGTCGAAGCCGCCCGCCAGCCCGTGTCGTCGCCCGAAGACCTCACACAGGCGACCAGCCAGCTCGCCGCCGACGCGCCTCTGCTCCTCAAGGTCCGCCGCCTCGAAAACGGCCGAACCAACGAGCGCCTGATCATCGTTCCGCGCTAATCCCTCGCTGGCGAGCGGGGGCATCAGCCCCCTGATGCTCTCCAAGTCGCGTCTCCCCAAGTGTGCCACTGGCTCCGCCAGTGCGATCAACCGGGTGCCACTGGCTCTGCCAGTGCAGTCAAAGCGCGATCTCCACCTCCGACGCACCG
>Ga0247823_10004378_pt1 | contig 11320 bp, 7 predicted proteins | sample 13C_PalmiticAcid_2_FD_192426 | JGI IMG/M metagenome (GOLD analysis project Ga0247823, IMG submission 192426) | Soil microbial communities from agricultural site in Penn Yan, New York, United States - 13C_PalmiticAcid_Day30 | ecosystem: Environmental > Terrestrial > Soil > Agricultural land...
GGGGGACCGGGCGGGGGACGGCGCTGCGCTCATGCAAAATTGCGCATATCAGCCCCGCCCGCACGCGCAACCCGTCATCCCTCTTGCCCCGCCCCTGCAATCCGGCTAGTGGCGCACTCCGGCCTAGGGGTATAGCTCAGTTGGTAGAGCATCGGTCTCCAAAACCGAGGGTCGCGGGTTCGAGTCCTGCTGCCCCTGCCAGGCCGCCTTCCAGAGGCCACGTCCTCGCCTGCACATGATGCGGGTTTCCCAAGTCCGGGACGGCCCGGCAGCCTTTGAAGGAGGCTGTCATGGCCTGGATTTATCTGACGATCGCCGGAATTTTCGAAATCGTGTGGGCCTATTCGATGAAGCAGTCCGAGGGTTTCACGCGCCCTGGCGCGACCGCCATCACGATCGGCGCGATGATCATAAGCTTCGCATTGCTCTCGTTATCCATGAAGTCGCTGCCACTCGGCACCGCTTACACGATCTGGACCGGGATCGGCGCCGTCGGGGCGTTTCTTGTCGGCATCTTCGTCCTCGGTGAACAGGCGAATGCGATGCGGATCGCCGCCGCGCTTCTGATCGTCAGCGGACTGGTGATGATGAAGCTTTCATCGCCCGTCTGACCGGCGTTGACCAAAATCAGCGAGGCCACGTCCTCCCCGGCGCGTTCGGCTCTGGCATGGGCGGGTGCGTCGGCATCAGGTCCGGGACGGCCCGGCGACTTCGAAGGAGGCCGCCATGCCGTCCCAATCCGTATCCGGCGCCAATCTGGCGTCGTCATCTACGCTGCTGCTCGACTATCTTCCGATCCTTATTTTCCTTGGCGTCGCGTTGGCGCTGTCGCTCCTGTTCGTATTCTTGCCGATGGCGGTGTCGCGCGTCACCGGCGCTCACGCGCGGGACAGCGAAAAACTCTCTGAATATGAGTGCGGCTTTCCCGCCTTCGAAGCACCGCGCAAGCCGTTCGACGTCCGTTTCTATCTGGTCGCGATCCTGTTTATCATTTTCGACCTTGAGGCTGCCTTCCTCTTTCCCTGGGCCATCGTCGTCGACGATCTCGGCTGGGAAGCATGGGGCGCCATGATGGTCTTTTTGGGCATCTTGACGGTAGGTTTCATCTACGAATGGAAAAAGGGCGCGCTCGATTGGGACTAGCCAGGGCCGAAGGCGACCGCGCTAAGTCATAGCAGGATGTGGCAGACGTCGGTTTGCGGGCGGGCGATCCCGTGCGTGATCCGTACGAGAGCGCCCTCGTCGACGCGCGCGGGGTCGGCGAGCTCGACGCGGAAGCGGCCGTGAAGCGCGTGAACGGTGCGGAGGTTGGCGTCGCCGCCGAGCGCGCCAACGACTTCGGCGGGCAGCCCGGAAGCATCGGTGCTGCCGGCGATCACCGGCCGATGTGTGGCAGCGACCGCGGCGCCGCTCCACGCCAGCGCGCCGCGAATCTCTTCGGCGACCAGGTCCGCAATCGGTCCGAGCACCACCTGCGCCGCCTTTTCCGACGGGCGGATGATGCCGCGCGCGCCGAGCGAGGACAGCGCGGCGTCGTCGATCGCTTGTTGGTCGGCGACGATCAGGCGGAGGCGCGTGGTACAGGCATCGACGCTGACCAGGTTGGCCGCGCCGCCGAGCGCCGCGACAAAGGCTTCGCCCCGCGCGCCGCCCGCCGATGCAGTGGCGGTTTCGGCGACCACGCCCTTTTCGCGTCCGGGCGTCGCGAGGTCGAAACGGCGGATGAAGAAGCGGAACAGGCCGTAATAAAGCACTGCATATACGGCCCCCACCGGCAGCAACATCCACGGCCGCGTCGCGAGGCTGAAGTTCAGCACATAGTCGAACAGCCCCGCCGAGAATCCGAAACCGAGCTTTACGTCGAGCGCGTTCATCAGCGCCATTGCGACTCCGGTCAGCAGCGCGTGGATCGCATAGAGCAACGGCGCGACGAACATGAAGGTGAATTCGATCGGTTCGGTCACGCCGGTCAGAAAGCTGGTAAAGGCAAGGCTGAAGAGCATGCCGCCGACCGCCTTGCGCCGTTCGGGCCGCGCTTCATGATACATCGCGAGGCACGCGGCCGGCAGGCCAAACATCATCACCGGGAAAAACCCCGACATGAACGCGCCGGCATTGGGGTCGCCGGCGAAGAAGCGGCGCAAATCCCCAGTCGCTCCCTGGAAATCGCCGACGACGAACCAGGCGGCATTGTTGATGATGTGGTGGAGACCGGTGACGATGAGCAGCCGGTTCAGCACGCCATAGACGAACAGGCCGGCGCCGCCGCTTTCGACGACCGTACGGCTCGCGGCATCGATCGCGCCGCTGATATGCGCATAGCCATAGCCCAGCACGGCCGCGAGCAGCAGCCCCGCGACACCGCTTGCGATCGGCACGAAGCGCCGGCCGCCGAAGAAGGCGAGGTATTCGGGCAGCGCAATGGTCGCGAAGCGGTTGTAGAAATTACCGCCGATCAGCCCCGACAATATGCCGATCGGGACCTCCAGCTTGTCGATCTGTGTCAGCGCCCAATTTTTCGCGGCCAAGGCCGCTGCCGCCTCGGGAAAGCCTGCGCCCACGTCGAGCGGCGCGGTCAGAAAGGTTTGGGCGCCGGTGGTGGTGACCAGATAGCAGACGACGCCCGCAAGCGCTGCGGCGCCATTGCCGTCGCGCGCGAAACCGACCGCCACGCCGATCGCGAAGAGGATGCCCAGATTCTCGAAGATCGCGGCGCCCGCAGCCGAGATGAAGGCAATGTCGAGCAGGTCGGGCTGACCGATGCGCAGCAGCAGACCCGCGATCGGCAGCACCGCGATCGGCAGCATCAGCGCGCGGCCAAGCGGCTGGAGCGTTTCGAGCATCTTTCTCATCGACGTGTCTCCTCGAAAGCGCGGGCGAGCGCACGAACCTCGGCTGCCGACTTGCATTGCAAAGCGAGTTCGGCATGCGCACGCGCTTCGATCCGGGTCAGCCCGCGCACAATCTGCTTCGCCTCTGCGACGAAGCCGGGGACGGCCGACAATTCGGTGACGCCGAGCCCGATCAGGATCGGCAGTGCCGCGGGATCGGAAGCGAGCCCGCCGCATACCCCGACCCAGCGCCCGCGCGGGGCCGCGAGGCGACAGGTCTCGCCGATCATGCGCAGCACCGCCGGGTGCATCGCGTCGACCCCGGCAGCGACCGCAGGATTGCCGCGATCCATCGCAAGCACATATTGGGTGAGGTCGTTGGTGCCGATCGACAGAAAGTCGGCCTCGGTGGCGAGCAGGTCGGCGGTCATCGCAGCGGCCGGGGTTTCGACCATCACGCCCACTTCGACCGGCGACGCGATTCCCATTTCGCCGCGGAGGCGGTCGACGATTGCCCGGACCTGCCGCAGTTCATCGACGCTTGCGACCATCGGGATCATGATCCTGCACTGACCGACGGGCGCCACGCGCAGGATCGCGCGGAGCTGCGTTTCCAACAGTATGGGCTGCGCAAGCGCAACGCGGATGCCGCGCTGGCCGAGCGCGGGGTTCTCCTCGTGGGCGATCGGAATATAGCCGGCTGGCTTGTCGCCGCCGATGTCGAGCAGGCGGATGATCACCGGTTTGCCCGCGAGCGCGTCCGCGATGCCCTGATAGGCGGCGTATTGCTCCTCCTCCGACGGCGCGGTGTCGCGGTCCAGGAACAGGAATTCGCTGCGGACGAGCCCCGATCCCTCGGCGCCCTGCGCGGCGGCGAGCGCGGCGTCCTCGACCGTGCCGATATTGGCGAAGATTTCGATGCGCGCGCCATCGGCAGTCTGGCAGGCGTCGCTTGCCGCCGCCTGCGCCGCCGCGCGCCTCGCATCGCGCTTTGCGAGCCGTGCGGTAAAGGCCTCGTCGTCCACTGTCCCCGGATTTGCGGTCAGATGGCCGAGTTCGGCATCGAGCAGCAACGGCGTGCCGTCTTCGATATTGTCCAGCGCATCGCCCATCGCGACGAGCGCGGGCAAGCCGAGCCCCGCGCACAGGATTGCGACATGCGAGGTCGGGCCGCCGCGAACGAGGCACAGGCCCGCCGGTTTCGCGGCGGCGAGAGTGAGCAGCTGCGACGGCAGTAAATCCTCGGCAACGACGATCGCCCCGGCCGGAACCGCAGTACCGTCGAGCGACGTGCCGGTCAGCGCCGCCAGCAATTGCCGCTCGATGTCGACAAGGTCGTCGGCGCGTTCGATCAGATGCGCATTGCCCGTGGCGCGGATCGCGTCGATCTGATCGTGGATTGCACCGCGCCATGCGAAGCCCGCGCTACGTCCCTCAGCTATGCGCTTTTCCGCGCCCGCGAGCAGTTCAGGATCGTCAAGCAGCGCGAGATGCGCGTGCATGACCGCCGCGACGCTGCCCTCCGCGTCGTCGGCTCGCGCGGCGATCCGGCCGCGGACATCGTCGCGTGCGGCGCGCAGGGCGCTTCGTTCCGCGGAGGCGCCATTGCCGTCGCGCGCGACCGCGATGTCGACCTGCCGCAGCCGCGCCGCCGGTCCCTTGGCAAGGCCGGGCGAGGCGATCACACCGCCGATCTGTCCTGCGCGCAGCAACGATGCTTCAACCGATCCGGCCGTCGCGACGAGGGCTGCAGGCGCGCTTTCACCCATATCGGTTGCCAGCAACGCGACGATGGCGGCAAGCGCCGCTTCGGCATCGTCGCCGCGCGCCTGCACGAGGACTTCGTCGCCCAGACGGGTGCCAAGTGCGAGCAGCGCCACGGTGCTCCGCGCATCGCCGCGCTTGTCGCCGTTCAGCAGATGGACGTCGGCTTCGAAGCCGCGCGCGGTTTCGCCGATCCGCGCGGCAGGGCGGGCATGGATGCCGTGCGGCAGCGACAGCGTCACCGCCTGCTCGACCACGGTTCCGTCATCCGACCGGCGCCTCGCCTCGGCCTGCACCGGAACGAGCGTCATCAGCGCCTCGCATGCGCCGACCGAACAATCGACGGTGCGGCGGCTGATTGTAAAGGCGTCGGCGTTGGTCACGATGACCGGGGTGATCAGGCTGGTGGCCGCGAGAGCGACGGCGTCCAGTTCGAAGCGGATCAACGGATCGCCGCGCGACACCTTGTCGCCGATTGCAACGAGCGGGGTAAAGCCTTCGCCCTTCAGCATCACCGTATCGAGCCCGATATGGATCAGCACTTCGGCGCCCTCGGCGCTGCGCAATGAAATGGCGTGGCCCGCGTCGTGAAGCGTCACCACCTCGCCGTCGAACGGCGCGACGACGGTGTCGCCGAGCGGCTGGATCGCAACGCCGTCGCCCATCATGCGCTGCGCAAAGACCGGGTCCGGAACGCTGTCCAGCGTCGTCGCCCATCCTCTGAGCGGAGAGGTGATGATCAGGCTCATCGGTTCATTCCCCAAAACTTTCGCCGCTTGTTGTCGCACGGCTTCTATCATTGTGTATTTGAACAGGAATCTAGGCGGTTTCGGAAACGGGCCGCCCACCGATCCATGTCGCGCGCGGAGCCAGGTCCGCGTCCAGCCAGACCCAGTCTGCCCGCTGTCCGGCCGCGATCAAACCAATGCGGTCCCGCAGCGATAGGAAGGTCGCCGGAGTTGCGCTCGCCATCGCCGACACGTCGGGTACCGACAAGCCGGTCACCTCGACTGTCTTGCGCAGCGCCGACGCCATGTCGAGATGTGTCCCCGCCAGCGTGCCATCCTCGAAAATGCAAACACCATCCTTCACGGCGATGCGCTTACCCTGCAGCGTGAATTCGCTGACGTCGGTGCCGACGCTCGGCATCGCGTCGGTGACCAGCATGATGCGGTCCTTGCCTTTCGCATGAACCGCCAGTCGCACGACCGCAGGATGGAGATGGACATCATCGACGATGAGTCCGCAATAAACATCGGAATCGAACGCCGCGCCAACCGCGCCCGGATGACGGTGGTGCAGCGGCGACATCGCATTGAACAAATGGGTGAAGCCCGAGAGGCCCGCGCCGACCGCGCGCTGCGCCTCGTCATAGGTCGCGTCGCTGTGCCCCGCGCTGACGATCACGCCATGACGAACCAGGGTGCGGATGTCCTCCTCGTCGCAAAGCTCTGGCGCGAGCGTCAGCATCACGCGCCCGCGGTGCGGCGCGGTAAGCGTCGCGAGGATATCGTTGTCGAGACGGCGGATACGGTGTGCCTCGTGAATGCCGCGCTTCACCTCGTTGATGAAAGGGCCTTCGATATGGATACCGACGACACCGGGAACGCCTTGCTCAATCGAGGCGTCGACCGCCGCGAGTGCCGCGGCGATCTGCGCGGGTGTGTCGCTGATCAACGTCGGCAGAAAAGCGGTCGTGCCGAAACGCGCATGCGCGGCGCCGATCGCTGCGATCGCCTCGACATCGACCTGGTCGTTGAAGAGCACCCCGCCGCCGCCATTGACCTGCGTGTCGACGAAACCGGGAAGCAACCAGCCGCCGCCCAAATCTATCTCGCGGTCCGCGGGCGCGTCGGCGGCGGGGGTGACCGCGGTGACGGTGCCGTCGGTGACGGCGATGTCCACGGCGCCGACGGCATCGCCTGGCAGCACGACCTGGCCGTTATGGAAACGAAAGATCATAAAGTCTCGGTAACCTTGTTGAGATGCGGAGGCGAGTCGGGGTTGCGCCCGCGTGTCAGCGCCAGCGCGCTCGCCATGCGGTAAAAACTCTGGATTAGCAGGATCGGTTCGATCGCCGGGTGCGCTGCGATCGCGGGGAGGTCGCCGCCAGCGGGGTCGGCCAGCAAGACGGTTGCACCGCGCCCGCGGAACTCGTCGGCGACACTGCGAACACCGGCTGCGGCGCGGTCGGTGCCGCCCAGCGCGAGGACATGAAAGCTATCGCCGACGATCGCCATCGGGCCGTGGCGCACTTCGGCGGCGCTGAAGCTTTCGGCATGCAGTCCCGACGTTTCCTTGAATTTGAGCGCTGCCTCCTGCGCGGCGCCCAGGCCATAACCGCGCCCGAGAACGAACAGATTTGTCGCGCCCTTAAAGGCGCCGATCGCGGGCGACCAGTCGAGCGCGAACGCCTCTGCAAGCTGACCGGGGAGGGCGGTCAGCGCGTTTTCGAGCGCGGCATCCTCGGTCCATGCCGCCACCAGCGCTGCGATCGCCGCAAGCGAGGCGATATAGGATTTTGTCGCCGCCACCGACCGTTCGACCCCGGCGGACAGCGGGATCACGACGTCGGCAAGGGCTGCGAGCGGCGAGTCTTCCGCATTGACGAGCGCGACGACAAACGCCCCCGCATCGCGCTGCTGTTCGACTGCGGCGAGCAGGTCGGGGCTCTTGCCCGACTGTGAGATCGCAAGGCACAGCCGGTTTCCGGCCACCGCGGGCGCATCGTAGAGCGATGCGATCGACAGCGCTGCGGATGCGGTCGGCGTCCCCGTCATCGTCTCGATCAGATATTTGGCATAGGTCGCGGCATGGTCCGAAGATCCGCGTGCGCAGGTCACGACGGCGGCCGGCGGGGAGGCGCGAAGGCGCCGGCCGATCGCGCCGAATGCATCGCGATTCGCTTTCAGCATATTTGCCACGGCGTCCGCCGCTTCGCCTGCTTCCTGCTCCATCAGCGTCTGTCGTCCGTCCGATGCGGCGTTCGGCGTCATAATATTCTGTCTCCCGGCCGGTGGTGTGTGACCATCCGATATATTGGTACTATATAGGTTATATCCATCCCAGCAAGATATATGTTTGCTACGCGCGGATTTTGGGCGCCCAGTCCAGGCTATGTGGGCGTTTTGGCTAAGTAACGGCAATTGATTCCAGGCGGCCCGGATGCCGCTTAGCGACAAGCGACGGGGAGGCCTGTAGCGTATTGGTAATAAGAATCGGCCGGTATTGGTCTTGTGAATATCCCGGAGGAAGAACGGATTCGGTCGCGCGTCGGGCGCGGCTTGCCGGTATCTCTCGTGGAGGTTTTTTCGAGGACTAGCCGTTAAGCTCTGCAACGACGTCATAAGCGTCGCCGCGATAATAGCTCTGCGTGAACTCGGCGGTCCGACCGTCGGACAGGAAACCGCGCCGTTCGATGAACAGTCCCGGTGCGCCCGTTTCGATCCCAAGCACTTCGGCCTGTTCGGCCGAGAAGGCGACTGCACGCAACCGCTGGAGCGCGCGGACGGGCAAGTGGCCTGCGGCTTCGAGCGCTTCATAGAGCGACGCGCCCACTGCCTCGACCGACGGCAGGCAATAGGCTGGGATCGTCGCATATTCGAGTGCCATCGATGTGTCGTCGGCATAGCGGATGCGGTGGAAGCGATAGACGAGCGACCCCGGTGAAAGGCCAAGCGACAGCGCCTCCTCGGGCGTCACGGCTCCTGTGGTCTTGCTTACCCATTTGCTGTGCGGTTTGCGCCCGCGAGACACCATGTCTTCCGAAAAGGATGTGAGCTTCGAAAAGCTTTTCTCGACGCGCGGCCGGGTGACGAAGGTTCCTGCACCACGGCGCCGTGTCACTATCCCGTCGGCGACCAGTCCGTCGATCGCCTTGCGCACGGTGATGCGCGACACTTCGAATTCTTCGGCAAGGTCGCGTTCGGTCGGGATCGCCTCTTCGGCTTTGACCACCTGTCCTTCGATGGCGTCGCGCAAGATCTTCTGCAATTGCAGGTACAGCGGAGTCGGATCATCCTTCTGAAGCGGGCCCACGCGTGCGATCAGTGACAAGAATGTTGCTCCACCGTTGCGACGGACACGGCCGACAGGGCCGGTGTCTCTGTCCCATGTGTTGCATTGGTATCGTCGCGTCAATCCTGCTGCGAGCTATTCGCACCGCCCGGCGCAGAGCATGGGTCCGGAAGGATGGTCGCCCTGACCCTTGAGTGCCGTGAGGTGGTGGTTGATCCGCGCGCTGCGGGTGCTTGGTCGGCGGACCCCGAATATAATACTAATATGAAACCAATCGGCATCTCGCGTCGAGGCTGTCCGTCGATCTTCCCTGGGAATTGTCGATGATTATTATCAAAACAGCCAAATCTGATAAGCGTTGACCGTCGCGATCGTACATGACAAATTAGATACAAATTGGAATGGGAGACTATGGATGCGGGTCGCAGCGTTGACGGGAATCGCGATGGTTGCGCTGGCAGCGTCGGCCGCACAGGCTGCCGAAGCGCCGTCGCAGGCCGCGCTCGACCGTCTCGCCGATACGCTGGACTACCAATATAGGGTCGTCGACAACGGGCCTGCATGCCCCGCGGGGATCGATGGCTGCTTCCTGTCCACGATCATATTGACGGTCCCCGATGATGTGCCCGCCGACGTCCCGACCGAAGGGTTCGCGCTCTATTTCAGCTTCGTCAATCGCCTGCCGCTGGTCGAAAGCGACATTTTTTCGCATCGGCTGATCAACGGCGATTTGCAGCAATTGACTTTGAAGCCCGGTGCCAGGCTGCGCCCTGGCACAAAGCATGAAGTCAGGCTGTGGGGTGTTGGGTCCAATTTCTCGAAGGCGTTTGGAATGCCCAACGCCTATCTGGTCGCCGACGGGCTGAAACCGCGCACGATCGCAGCGACGCGGCCGGTGATCGACGCCGAAACGGGGCTCGAAACCCTGCCTTTCGTCAGCCCGATGACTGATGAGGCAAGACTCGCGACCAAGGGTGGTGTCGACCGCACACGCTGGCTGACCCCCGAACGCGCCTTTGTCTTGCAGGCCGAACGGCAGGCGCCGGCAGCAACGGGAATCGCAATTCTACCGAAGCCGGTGAAAGCTGTGCAGGGCGAGGGGGCTTTCATCGATCTTGGCCGCGGTTTGGCGGTGACGTTGAAAGGTGTCGAGCGCGGCGATATTGCACCGGCACTCGCCGCGCTGGGTGTCGCCGCGGGCGGCACGCTGCCACTGACGATCGACGTCGATCCCGCGGCGGTCGGCAAGCCCGAAGCCTATGTCCTAGACGCGAAGGCGTCTGGCATCGCCATCACGGCGCATGATACCGCGGGCGCAAGTCACGCGCTGCGTTCGCTGGCGCAGCAGGCGATGTTCGACAAAGGCAAATTGAGACCGCTCCATGTCGAGGATGCGCCCGAATATGGCTTTCGCGGTCTGCACATCGACCTCGGCCGTAACTTCCACAGCCGTGACGAGATATTGAAGCTTGTCGAAGCGATGGCGGCATATAAGCTCAACAAGCTCCATCTTCATCTTGCCGACGACGAGGGGTGGCGGATCGAGATTCCCGCGCTGCCAGAACTTGCGGCGATTGGGTCAAGACGTTGCCATGACCTTGAAGAGAAAACCTGCCTGCTGCCGCAGCTCGGTGCGGGCTCCGACGGGGCGGGTAGCGTCAATGGCTATCTCAGCGCCCCCGATTATGTGGCGATCGTGAAGGCGGCCGCGGCGCGGCAGATCGAAGTGATCCCATCGATCGATATGCCTGGCCATTCGCGCGCCGCGATCAGGGCGATGGAAGCGCGCCATGCGCGTCTCGCTGCGGAAGGAAAGAAGGTGGAGGCCGGGGAGTACCGGCTTGTCGACCCCGCCGACACGACCGAATATCGCAGCATCCAGAATTACAGCGACAACACATTGAACGTCTGCCTTCCTGCAACCTACCACTTCGTCGATACCGTGGTCGACGCGCTTGTCGATATGCACAGGCAGGCTGGCGTGCCGCTCAAGACCTTCCACCTCGGCGCCGACGAAACGGCGGGAGCCTGGGTGAAATCGCCGGCATGCAAGGCGATGATCGCCGAAAATGGCGGCGATGCAGGCAAGCTCACCCCGCGCTTCATCGAGCGTGTGAGCAAGAGCCTCGCCGCAAAGGGGTTGCGAGCCGGAGGCTGGAGCGACGGCATGGGGCACACCGAGGCTGCCGCGATGCCCAAAAAGGTGCAAACGAACATCTGGGGCGTGCTGCACGCGGGTGCGATCCGCGAGGCGCATGACCAGATGAACCGCGGCTGGGACGCGGTGCTGTCGATCCCCGACCTTGGCTATTTCGACATGCCGTACGCGCCGCATCCCGAAGAGGGTGGTTACAATTGGGCGTCGCGCGGCGTCGATCCGTATCAGGTCTTCGGCTTCATGCCCGACAATCTTCCCGCCAACGCGGCGACGATCCGCAACATCCAGGCAGAGGGCAAGGCGATCGAGGACAAGCCTGTGCTGCAACCCGGGCACCGCGTCGCGGGGCTGCAGGCGCAATTGTGGAGCGAGACGATCCGTACCGACGCGCAGGTCGACTATATGCTCTTCCCGCGCTTGCTCGCGCTGGCCGAACGCGCGTGGAGCCCCGCGCCGTGGACTCCGGCGTATCAGGCCGGTGTCAGCTATAAATGGGGCGACAAGCGCGTTGACGCCGCGAAGCTGAAGGCGGGCTGGGGGGACTTTGGGG
>Ga0247823_10004379_pt1 | contig 11319 bp, 8 predicted proteins | sample 13C_PalmiticAcid_2_FD_192426 | JGI IMG/M metagenome (GOLD analysis project Ga0247823, IMG submission 192426) | Soil microbial communities from agricultural site in Penn Yan, New York, United States - 13C_PalmiticAcid_Day30 | ecosystem: Environmental > Terrestrial > Soil > Agricultural land...
ACCCCGCGGCGAGGACGGACCGCGTGAACCAGCTCCTCGAACTGGTGGGCCTCGTGGGCCTCGGCTCGCGCTACCCGCACGAACTCTCGGGAGGCCAGCAGCAGCGGGTCGCCCTGGCCCGCGCCCTGGCGCCCTCGCCGGCGCTGCTCCTGCTCGACGAACCGTTCTCGAGCCTCGACCGGACGTCCCGCCATCGCATCGGCGGCGACGTGCGAGACATCATCAGGGCCGCCGGCCACACCGCCATCATGGTGACGCACGACGAAGCGGAAGCGCACGTGCTCGGCGACCGGATCGGCGTCATGCGCACGGGGCGGCTCTTGAGCTGGACGCCACAACGGCACGACCTCGCGGGAGACTCCGGACAGGTGCGCCATCGGTCGGGAGACCCTCAACCGGCCGCCTGAGGCATCGATCCAGAGCCCCGCACGGATCTATTCCAGGAAGCGCTCGGCGGCCACCAGCGCCCAGGTGGCGACGGCGAACGTCAACGAGAGGAACACCGCGGCGCTCGCCTGGTCCTTGGCACGCTTCGACAGTTCATGCCGATCGAACGAGATCCGGTCGACCGCCGCTTCGATCGCGGAGTTGAGCAACTCGACGACCAGCACGAGGAGCAGCACGCCGATCAGCGCAACGCGCTGCCACCACGAGGTGCCAAGGAACAGGGCGGCGGGAACCAGCACGGCCACGGCCCAGGCCTCCTGGCGGAACGCGCTTTCGCAGCGGTAGGCGGACGCGAGTCCCGCCATGGAATGGCCTGCGGCCCGGAATATCCTGTCGAAGCCGACGTGGCCCTTGTACGGATTGGTCATGGAGATGCCCTGAGGGATGACGCCGGCGTCGTGCCTGGCAAATGAAGCGAAGTGCCGCGGCCCCTGCGGCACCGAGAGCGTGCCGGGCGATCCTTAAGCGAACCTTAGAACGGCCGGCCGCGAGGCCCCTCGGTCACCTCGCAACGCTACCTCACCCCCCGCGCCGCCAGGCCTTCCGGCGACCAGCTCGCATCCGGCTGCAGTGCCGCAGGGAAGGTCACGCCGGCCTTGCCGGGCCAGAAGGCCACGTAGTACACGCCGTGGAGCAGGTCGTAGTGCCCGAAGGTGTGGACGATGGGCGCGGTCGCGTCCCAGGCCTGGTGCAGGTACGAGAACCCGGCGCGGGACAGCTTGCCGTCCTGGTCGTACTGGTCGCTCGCCAGGATCGACCAGCTGTCTTCGTCGACGTAGAAGGTCCGACGTGAATAGAGGTGGCGCGCGCCCGCCTTCAGCGTGGCCTCGACCACCCAGACCCGGTGCAGCTCCCAGCGCACGAGGTCCGGGTTGACGAACTTCGGGAGGAAGACCTGCTCCGGCTGCTCGTGGTAGGCGAAGCGGTAGGTGTTGTAGGGCACGTAGAGTTCACGCTTCCCGACGAGCGCGAAGCGGAACCGGTCGAGCTTGCCGCTGAACAGGTACACGTCGTCGACGGTGCCGATGCCGCCGGTGACGCCGTTGATCTGGTCGTGCCCCACGTCGGGCACCACCCTCACGCGGCGCTGGCCCGGCAGGTACTGCCAGTAGCGGCGCTCGTGGTCCGCATAGCTCAGCGGCTCCCATTGCAGCAGCACCTGGCCCACGGCACTCGCGGGGAACAGCTGTTCCTTCCGGGCCCGGAGGATCAGCGGCGACGACGCCGACCGCCTGTCGTCGTAGTACGGGAACTCGATCAGCAGCGAACTCCGGTTGGACAGCACCACGTCGCCGGCCTTGTCCGTGTAGTAGATGCTGTTGTCCGGCATGAGCTGGGCCACGCCGGCATGGCGGGCATGGGTGTTCTGCATCACTTCCAGGCCATTGGCCGGGATGGGAAACGGGATGCCCCCACGGGCACCGGTCATGCCCAGCCCGCCTGCGGTCAGCGCGGCCCGCGTCGCGTTCTCGGCGGTGTGGTCGAGCACCGTTTTCGGAAAGGCCACCGTGCGATGCGCGGGGTACACGTCGAGCCGGAAGCCCGGTTGCCCCCGCAGCAGCGCCTGCGTGCCGGCGCTCAGCTTGTCCGCGTGCCGGTCGAGGTTGCCCGCGTCGATGGAGAACAGCGGCTTCTCCGCCGCGAACGGGTCCACCCGGACGCCTTTGCGCACGGCGTCCGGCGAAGGCCCCGACGTCAGCCCGCCGGTGTAGGGCGGCACGGTCCCCTCCGGGTTCCCGGCCCGCTCGGCCCCCACCGGCGTGAGGTCGTGTCCCAGGCGGGCCGCCTCTTCGGCCGTCACCGAGGCGCTCGCGGCACCCGCGACCAGCACGAAGGCCAGCGCGAAGGCCAGCGAGCGAACGGACCGGGGAAAGTGCTTCATGCGATGCGTCCTTGCTGGAGGGGGTGTCAGAACGAACTCTTGACGGTGAAGTAGACGGCCCCGCGGTCCGACAGCACGGCGGAGGCCCCGCTGAACGCCACCACCGAGCCATCGGCGCCCGCGGTCGTCCTTCCGAAGTAGTCCACGTACTTCAACTCCACGCGGTGCCGGCTGTAGAGGTCGAGCGCCATTCCGCCCGACCAGCTCCCCGCCCCGTTGTTGCCCCCGCCGGCCACGGCCGAGTTCCCCGACACGCCGACGGCCCAGGTCACAGGCAGCGACAGGTTGATGCCGGGGAACGCCTGGTACCACAGGGGCGCCACGTTGAGCGCAACGCCCAGGTTCTGCTTGCTGACGCGGTCGATGGCCGTGTAGCCGGGCCGCCCCTTGAACGCCGCCTCGCCGCCGGACACCGACATCCACCGGCTCCACGTGAGCTCGGCGCTCCAGGCCAGGTCGTCGGAGAGGCCCGTGGGGCCCAGGCTGCCCGTGGCATTGAGCACGGCGTGCAGGGTCTTGCCGCGCGCGCCGAGCAGTTCGCCACGCGCCGGGTAGGCGGCGCCGGACCCCACGGCCACGGCCTGGCTGACCAGCGGCATGTTCCTTCGAACGTTGACGTCGAACCCCACGCTCACCTCGCCCAGCTGCCGCGCGAGACTGATCCCGAGCAGCTGGATGTGGCTGCCGTAGTTCAGCAGGTATTCGTTGGCCGGCCCGCTGTTGAGGATCAGCTGCGGCGTGCGGTCGGAGAAACTGCGCCAGTAGAGGCCGGCCGTGCCTTGGAGCCACTCCGGGCTCCAGCGCACGGCGACGCCCCAGTCGCCGCGGTCCTTCGGCACGATGTCGCGGCCTCTCAGCGCGCGGGCGTCCGGGCCCAGGATCAACGACTCGCCCCCGAACTGCAAGGCATCGCTTGCACCGAGGTAGGAGCCCGACTCGGGCGCGCGGGTGGCCTCCCATTCCAGGAAGTACTGCCCCGACAGGGAGAGCTCCGGGTTCAGCTGCACCGACCCCGACAGCTGGGCCAGGGGCCGATAGAGTTCCTTGGCCTCGACCCCCGGGCTCGAGAACGCCTTCGCCTGGTCGAGCGGCGCCTGGGCGTAGGAGATGCCATGGATGGCACCGGCGCCCAGCAGCGCCTCGCCCCACGTCAGCGTCAGCTGCCCCGCCCGCACGTGGACCGCCCTGCCCGCGACCTCGAAGGCGCCGAACACGAAGGCGTCGAGCACCTCGCCCGACGCGCCGTTGTAGTAGCGCCGGGTGTACGGGCTCAAGCCGAGCGCGGGCGCACCTCCCGACAGGTGGTTGGAGGAACTCACGTTCGTGTTGTCGAGCGACCCCTTGTAGGCATCGTCGTACCACGCGGCCGCGCTGAAGCGGGCGCCCGCCTGCTCGCGCCAGAGGACATCCGTTTCGACGAGCAGGTCGATGCGGTTGTTCACCAGGCTGCCGCGCCGGAAGTTCCGGTTGCCGTCGTCGATCCCCGGATTGGCCAGCAGCCCTTCGTCCTGGCGCTCGACACGCTGTCCCAGGTTGTAGCGGAGGGTGGCGTTCGCGCGGACCGTCAGGTCCTCGCCGGCCTCCGCCGCGGCCGCGCCGGACACGAGGCCCGCGTGGAGAAGGGGTGCGACCTGCAGGAGAAGGGAGCGGGGGCGCATCGCCGTCACCGCGCCGCGGCCACGTCGCGGGCCATCGTCCGCCCGGCGAGGTGGAAGTGCACCGCGGACCACACCATGAAGACCACGATCGTGCACAGCGCGTAGCGGATCGACAGCGCGCCGAAGCGCGGCGCCAGCAGGTCGCTGGCCCAGCCGATGACCAGCGGCCCCACGGAGGCGCCGACCAGCGTGATGAAGAACATGACGATGGCGGTCGCCGTGGCACGCATGTCGTCGGGGGCGAGCAGCTGCACGTTGGCCCAGGTCGGCGCATGGCAGAGCAGCCCGAGCAGGTGCACGGCCGTCAGCATCACCAGCGCCGCGCCGGTGTGCGGCACCAGCCAGGCCGCGAGGGCCGCCGGGGCACACAGGGCCACGCCGATCGCGGGCACGAGCTGGCGCCAGCGTGCGTCGCGCCGGCCCAGCAGGTCCGCCATCACGCCACCGCCGAGGATGCCCACCACGCCGCCGATGCCGCTGGCGATGCCCAGCGCCAGCCCGGCCTGCGCCGCGGTCTGTCCGTGCACCCGCATCATGAAGGCGGGGCTGAAGATGCTCATCGCGAAGTAGGCGATGCCGAACAGCACGCAGGCCAGGACCGTGTGCGTGTAGGACCGCGACCGGAACAGGTGCCGCGCGGCCTGCACGAACCCGCGGGGTGCCACCGGCGCGGCCGGCGCCGCCGCCGCGGTGTCCCGCAGGCCGAACCAGACGACGACGGCCAGCAGCACGCCGGGCAGGCCGACGAAGATGAAGGCCTTGCGCCAGCCGAGCGCGTCGTTCACCCAGCCGCCCAGCAGCAGGCCCAGTGTGCTGCCGATCGGCACGGCCAGGGCGTACACCGCGTGCACCAGCCCGCGGCGGTGCGCGGGGTACAGCCGCGCGATGAGCGCATGGGCCGCGGGCGTCGACCCGGCCTCGCCCGCCGCCACCGCGATGCGCGCGGCGACCAGGTGGCCGAAGTTCTGCGCATGGCCGCTCAGCGTGGTGGCGATGCTCCACACGGCCAGAGAACCGGCCAGCACGAGCCGCGCGCTCACGCGGTCGGCCACCCGCGCCAGCACCAGCGAGCAGAACGAGAACACCAGCGCGAACGGCAGCCCGGCCATCAGCCCGAACTGTGCATCGGTGAGCTGCAGTTCGGCCCGGATCGCATTGACCAAGATGTAGGGCAGCTGCCGGTCGATGAAATTGACGATGTTGACCAGCAGCAGCAGGACGAGAACGAACAGGCCACGTCCGATGAACGGTTCCAGCTTCATGCGATCCTCCGAAGGCACGGTATTGTGGGTCAACCCGTTCACGTATCATCGTCCGGCGCTGTGCGTCAGCCCTTTGGCAGATCGGTCCTTCTCCTTCCTGGCAAGCGATGAACGATTCCGCAGGTCAGACATTCCGCTCCTATGCGTTCGGGCCCTTCGTGCTGATCCCCGAGCGCCAGCAACTGCTCCGGAAGGACGTGCCGGTCCGCGTCGGCGGCCGCGCCCTCGACCTGCTGACGGCACTGGTCGAACGCGCAGGAGAGGTGGTGAGCAAACGGGACCTGATGTCCCGCGTGTGGTCCGACCTCGTCGTCGATGAAGGCAACCTCAAGGTCAACATGGCCGGGCTGCGCAGGGCACTCGGCGAGTCTCCGGAGGAGCCCTACATCGCCACGGTGAGCGGCCGCGGCTATCGATTCGTGGCGCCCGTCCGGCAGTCCGGCGCCACCGAGCCGGTCGCCACGCCGGCACGCGCACACAACCTGCCGGTCGCCAGCACGCGCATCGTCGGCCGCTCGGACTTCATCGACCGGCTGCGGGCGAAACTCGAAGAATCGCGGCTGGTGTCCATCGTCGGCGCGGGGGGCATCGGAAAGACAACCGTCGCGCTGGCTGCGGCCGAGCACGCCATCGGCACCTGCCGCGACGGCGTGTGGTTGATCGAACTGGCGCCCGTGAAGGACGCGGCGCTCGTCCCCAGCGCCGTGGCGACGACCATCGGCCTGACGACCCACTCGGCCAACGTGCTGGCCACGCTGTGCGAGTACCTGCGCCGGCGCGAACTGCTGCTGGTGCTCGACAGCTGCGAACACCTCGTCGAGGCGGTCGCCGCATGCGCCGACCGCCTGCTCTCCGACGCCGCTGGCGTGAGGATCCTCGCGACGAGCCGCGAGCCGCTCATGGTGAAGGGCGAGCGCGTGTTGCGGCTGCCCGGGCTCGACACCCCTCCCGACGCGCCGACTCTCGCAGCGGCAGACGCGCTGGCGTACCCTGCGGTCGAACTCTTCGTCGAGCGTGCCACCGACCGGCTCGAATCGTTTCGCCTCAGTGACACCGACGCACCGGCGGTCGCCGAGATCTGCCGCCGGCTCGACGGGCTGGCACTGGCCATCGAACTGGCCGCGACGCGGGTGGACGCCTTCGGGGTCGGCGAGCTGCTGGCGCAGCTCGGCGACCGCCTGCAGGTCCTCCGCGGTCCGCGGGGAGGCGCCGAGCGGCACCGCACGCTGACGGCCACCATCGACTGGAGCTACCAGCTGTTGTCCGATGCCGAGCGCGCCGTGATGCGGCGGTTGGCGGTCTTCGCCGGCGTCTTCGGCGTGGATTCGGCGTGCGCCGTCGCCGGCGATGGCCTCGATCGCGAGACCGCGCTCGACGCACTGGCCAACCTCGTGGCCAAGTCGCTCTTGACGGCGGAGGTCCGGGGCAGCGAGGTGGACTACCGGCTGCTGGACACCACCCGCGCCTACGCACTGGACAAGCTGGCGTCGCATGACGAAGTCGAGTCCACGCGCCGGCATCATGCGGTCCAGTGCCTCCGGCTGGCGGAACCGGCCGGTCTGGTCGCTCCCCGCACCCACATCGATGACCTGCGGGCGGCGCTCGCGTGGGCCTTCGGCCCCGGCGACCAGGCCGCGCTCGGGGTCCGGCTGACCGTGGCGACGATCCCGTTCTGGAAGCAGCTGTCACTGGTCGAGGAGTGCCGCGCAGCGGTCGAACGCGCGCTCGGCGACCGCTTCGTGCCGATCTCCAGCGAGCACGACACCATGGTGCTGCGGCTGACGCTGGGCATCACGCTGCTGCACACGCGGGGGCCGATGCCGGAGGTCAAGTCGTCGCTCAGCCTGGCCCTGGAGACCGCCAGCCGGCTGGGCGACGTGGACCTGCAGCTGGCCTGCCTGCGCGGGTTGTCCGAGCACGAGCTGTGGTCGGGCGACTCGCGGGCCTCGCTCGCCATGGCGGAACGCATCCGCGCGCTGGCGCTGTCCCAGGGACGCGCCTCGGCCGGGGCCGATGCGGACGCACAGGCCAGCAGCGCGCTGTGGTACCTGGGCGACCTCACCGCGTCGCGCCGCAACTTCGAGAACATCATCCAGCGGCCCGTGCCGGTCGACCTGCGTTCGGACAGCGCGCGATTCGAGTTCAACCAGCGCGTGACGGCGCGCGGCAACCTCGCATCGCTGCTGTGGCTTCAGGGATTCCCGGACCGCGCGGTGGAGCTGGTCCGACGCCAGCGCGAAGAGGCGGAAGCCTCCGGCCAGGCCGTGCCGATGTGCTACGCGCTGCTGCACGGCTCGGCGGTGGTCTCGCTGTATGTGCACGACCTGGACGCCGCGGGCCGGTTCCTCGACATGGGCGAACAGCATGCCGTCGAACACGGCCTCACCGTGTGGCGCGCGATGGCGATCGGCCTGCGCTGCCGCTGGCACCTCAATACCGGCAAGCCGCTCGACTTCGCCGGCTACGAGGCCGCGATGGCCGAACTGCGCGAGCGGGGCTTCCGGATCCGCCTGGTGAACTACATGACCAACTACGGCGAAGCGATCGGCCGGTCGGGCGACCCGGCCGCAGGCGTGGCCCGCATCGACGAGGCGATGGCGATGGCCTCCAGCCAGGGCAACGTCGGCGGCATTCCGGAGATGCTGCGCATCAAGGGCGACGTCCTGCGCCTGCAGGGGCCGTCCGGCGCCGGCCCGGCGGCGGACTGCTACCTCCAGTCGATCGACCTCGCCCAGCGGCAGGGTGCGCTGTCGTGGGAACTGCGCACCGCGATGAGCCTGACCGAGTTGTGGCGCGAGGTCGGCGGCGACACCGCACGCGCCGAAGCCCTGCTCGCAGCGGCCCGCGCACGCTTCACCGAGGGCCACTGGACCGGCGACCTGCGGCGGGCGCATGACCTGCTCGAGGGCAAGGTGCCCGGCGACCGCGTGACCGCCGTGAGCACACCTCCCGCCGCCGCCTGACGCGGCGAGCTTGTTTCCTCTGGGTCAATCCGGCGCGGGCCTTCGGGCCGTGGTGACGCGGCCTGCCGGCTCCAAGAATCGCATTGCAGTCACTGCCATGCCCTTCAACCCAGCAGGAACGAACCAGGAGTTGCCATCATGACCTCCCCTTCCAACGACCCCGACGAACTGCGCCGTGCCACCCTCAAGACGGCCGGTGCCGCCGCGCTGGTCGCGGTGTCCGGCCCCGCCCTCGCGCAGGGCACGTCCGCCGCCGCGGACCGCAACCGCGCCCCGCTCGGCGCACGCCTGCAGGGCGTGCAGCACTTCGGCGTCACCGTGCAGAACATGGACCGTGCCTACGCCTTCTACACGGAGGTGCTGGGCGGGACCGAAGTGATGCGGGACGGTGACTTCCAGGGCGACCGCATCCAGAACACCTTGCTGGCCGACCAGGAGATCCTCGCGCGGGAACGCCGCGTCAACCCCCGCACGATCGGCGTGCCGGACCTGCGTGGCGGGGCGCAGCGCCTGGACGTGCGCTTCATCCAGTTCGACAACGTCGTGATCGAGTTGCTGCAGTACCGCGACGCCACGCAGCCGATGGGCACGGGCGACAGCTTCGCCGAGCCGCACGACCACATGAGCCCCGCCTACCCGCGCTCGATGCACATCTGCTTCCACCTCCGCGACGAGGTCGACTTCAACGTCTTCATCCGCGACCTCGAGGCTGAGTCCGGGCGCCGCGGCATGACGCAGGTCCGGGCGAACCGCATCGTCACGGTCACGACCGAGGCGCAGCGGGTCGCCGCGCCGCTCGACACGAACTCCAACGGCATCACCGAAGGCCGCTCCGCCGGCTGGCGGCTCATCTACTGCAAGGGGTCCGAAGGCGAACAGCTCGAGTTCGTGCAGGCGCTGGGGCCCGTGAAGAAAACCTTCGACGACGCGCTGCAGGCTCGCCGCCGCGCACGCCTGTGACGGCAGGCCCGCCTCACCCGCCCAACGAAACGGAGGCGTGCTGACCCTGGTGCAGGAGCCCGCGGCGGTGGGCGATGGCGATGGCCTGCGTGCGGCTGGCCGCCCCCAGCTTGCCGAAGGCGGACCGCAGGTGGGACTTCACCGTGCCGGCCGTGATGCCCAGGCGATTGCCGATCGACTTGTTGCACAGGCCCTCGATGACCAGGCCCAGCACCACCTGCTCCCGCTGGGTCAGCGACTCCCCGGCCACGTTCTCGGCCAGCCGCGAGGCCACCCTCGGGCTCAGGACACGTCCCGCGGGTTGGGCCGAGCGGATCGCGGGGACCAGGTGTTCGGGCGCATCGTCGATCAGCAGGTAGCCCTGGACGCCGGCCGACAGCGCCGTGCGGATGTCGCATTCGCGGTCCGAGTGGGTCACGACCAGCACGCGGGGCCGCACGGGCAGCCAGGACATCCGGCCGAGGGTTCCGATCCATTCGATGCCGCCGTCCCGGTCGGCGACGATCACCTCCGGCAACGCCTCGGTCCGGGATCCCGGCGATCGGGCGTCGCCCGCGGTGCAGTCGAGGTCCGCGTGGCGCGCGAGCAGGGCGGCCAGTCCCGCTTGCACGACCGGGCTGCCATGGCAGACCAGCACCTTGATTCGTTCGTGTGCATTCATGCGGAACTCCTTGTGGATGCGTGGGGGGCGACGTGTGGGGGGAGCATGAAGGCCCCCGTCCCTTCCACCTAGTTAAAAGTGGTTAAGTGCGACGGGACCCGTCTGCCACGCAGGTGTGAATCGGGCCTGGGCCCCCCGGAAGACGCGCGGCCCGGCTGGGCTGGATAGTCTTCTCGGACACTCAGGAGATCCAGGATGGAACACACCCCCCACATCGAGCGCTACAAGGACGTCGGGTACCGCCGCAGCGGCCGCAGCGGGCTCGCCCTCCCGCCCATCTCGCTCGGAACCTGGCAGAACTTCGGCGGCGGCAGTCCGTTTGAATCGGCGCGGGCGATCGTGCGCCGGGCGTTCGACCGCGGCGTCACGCACTTCGACCTGGCGAACATGTACGGCCCACCGCCCGGCAGCGCCGAAGACCACTTCGGCGCCATCCTGCGCAAGGACTTCCCGGGATCGCTGCGCGACGAGCTGGTCCTGTCCTCCAAGGCCGGGTACGAGATGTGGCCGGGGCCGTACGGGATCGGGGCGTCGCGGAAGCACCTGGTGGCCTCGATCGACCAGACGCTGCGGCGCCTCGGTGTCGACTACGTCGACATCTTCTACGCGCACCGCCCGTGGCCCGACGTGCCGATGGAGGAAACGATGGCGGCGCTCGCGCAGATCGTCCGGCAGGGCAAGGCCTTGTACGTCGGCGTGTCGTCGTTCAGCCCCGCGCGGACGCGGCAGGCGCACGCGCTGCTCCAATCGGAAGGCGTTCCGCTGACGATCCACCAGCCGTCCTACTCGATGCTGAACCGGCACATCGAGACGGGCCTGCTGGACACGCTGCAGGAACTCGGCATCGGCTGCATCGGCTTTTCCGCGCTGGCCCAGGGCCTGCTGACGGACCGCCATGTCGGCGGCACCGCACCCAGCGGCCGGGCGAGCGAGGAAGGCGGCACGTTCAGGAAGAGCTTCCTGTCCGCGCAGAACCTGGAGAACCTGCACGCCCTCTCGGGGATCGCGCGCCGACGCGGTCAGACGCTCGCGCAGATGGCGATCGCCTGGGTGCTGCGCGATCCGCGCGTCACGAGCGCCCTGATCGGCGCCCGCACGGTGCAGCAGCTGGACGAGTCACTGGACGCGCTGGAGAACCCCGCCTTCAGTGCCGAGGAACTTCAAGAGATCGACCGCTACGCCCAGGACGGTGGTGTGGACCTGTGGCGGGAGACCTCGATGCTGTGACCCGCCGGGACGGATCAGTTCACCGTTTCCTTCGCAGCCGCCTTCGCCTTCTTGCCATGCTTCTTCGCCTTGGCCTTGTGAACGTCGGCCTTGGCGTCGTGCACGCTGCTCTTGGGCTCGTCGGTGACGACGCTCTTGGTCTCCTCGACGCCGCGCTTCGCGGTCTCGGCGGTCGCCTTGCCGGCTTCCTTCACGGCCGTGCCGGCCTGGGCGAAGGCCAGGCTGCTCATCATCACCAGGGCGAGGGTGGAAACGAGTT
>Ga0247823_10004384_pt1 | contig 11315 bp, 10 predicted proteins | sample 13C_PalmiticAcid_2_FD_192426 | JGI IMG/M metagenome (GOLD analysis project Ga0247823, IMG submission 192426) | Soil microbial communities from agricultural site in Penn Yan, New York, United States - 13C_PalmiticAcid_Day30 | ecosystem: Environmental > Terrestrial > Soil > Agricultural land...
CGCTGCCCCCGCCCGCGCCCACCCCACCGGCCCCGCAGGCGGAAGCGATCGCGCTGCCCACCGTGCTCGTCACGGCCGAGCGTGAACAGGCCCTGCCCAACGCCGCCACGGTCAACACGGTCAGCCGCGAGGAACTCGACCGCCTGCCGCCCACCAGCACCAGCGACATCTTCAAAGGCATCCCCGGCGTCACCGCCGCGAACGCGCGCAACGGCGCCTCGTTCGACCTGAACGTGCGCGGCCAGCAGGGCGACCGCGTGAAGGTGCTGGTGGACGGCACCCAGTCCACCAGCAACACCTCCAAGAGCTACGGCGGCGAAAACAACCACAACTACGTGGACCCCGACCTGGTCAGCAGCATCGTGGTGGAGAAGGGCCCCAACAGCGGCCCCCACGGTGCCGGCACCGGCGGCGGCGTGGTCAACCTCAGCACCCTCACCGCCGACGACCTGCTGCGCGACGGCAAGAACTGGGGCCTGCGCCTGCGCGGCGGCTGGGCCAACAACGCCAGCCCCGGCACCGGCTTTCGCACCTACAACAACACGGGCGCGATCGACGTGCGCACACCGGACCGGAACCAGTCGGGCAGCGTGGCCGGCGCATGGCGCGCACTCGACGGCAAGCTCGACCTGGTGGCCGTGCACAGCGAACGGCGCAGCAGCAACTACTACGCGGGCTCCAGCGGCAGCCCCACGTTCAGCAACCACGGCCCCGCAGGCGAAACGCGCGAACCGATCTCGCTCTACAAGCCCGACCGCGAGGTGTTCAACACCTCGCAGGACACGAAGTCCGCGCTGTTCAAGGCGCGCCTGCAACTGCCGGCCGATCAATGGGTCGAACTCAGCCACAACCAGCTGGCGTCGAAGTTCGGTGAATCGCGCATCACCGCGTTCGACTACAACATCGAACAGAAGCTGCTGTCCGAGGTGGAGAAGACCACCTCGCTGGTGCGCTACGGCTGGAAGCCGGCCGCCAACCCGCTCTGGAACCTGCGCCTCAACCTCTGGCACGTGAAGCTCGACGAGCTGCACCCGGAGATCACCTATGGCGTGTCGGGCACCACCGACACGCAGGGCCTGGAGGCGTGGAACAGCTCGGTGTTCGACCTCGCCGGCGTCGGCCTCACGCTGGCCTACGGCGGCTCGTTGCAACGCGAGAAGACCACTGGCCTGGGCATCACCGAACCGCGCGGCGAGCGAGAGCTCTCCAGCCTGTTCGTGCGCGCCGACCTGCAGTTCAACGAGCACGTGGCCCTGGACGTCGGGCTGCGCCGCGAGTCGTACACCAGCGAAGGCACCGGCAGCTTCATCTCGCCCATTCCGGGGCAGGCCCGCATTCCCTTTGCCATCAAGGACGGCCATGACCGCGTCAACCCCAGCGTGGGCCTGACCATTCAACCGAACGAGTCGCTTGCGTTCTTCGTTCGCACCAGCGAAGGTTGGCGCCCGCCCACACCGAAGGAAGCCGGCCTGACCTACGGCCACAACCGCACCGTGCTGCAACCCGAGCTGACGGAAAGCACCGAGGTCGGTGCGCGCTGGAACGGCAAGAACGTGTGGGCCCGCGAAGACGCGGTGAACGTCGGTGTCACGCTGTTCAACAACCGCCACACCGGCTACCTCGCGCGCCACCTGTCCTCCGGCACCGGCTCGCCCTACTACTACACCAACATCGACGGCGCCCGCTTCAAGGGCGTGGAGCTGAGCGCCCGCTACGACAACGGGGTCTTTTTCGGCAGCTACGGGCTGAACCACTTCGAGACCGCCCAGTTCTGCGGCTACCTCGCGACCGGCTGCACGGACACCTTCGACGCCAACCTCGGCACCGGCATGGCGGGCCTGGTGCTGCCCCCCAAACGCACCCAGACGCTGACCCTGGGCACGCGCCTGCTGGAGCGCCGCCTGACCCTGGGCATGCGCGCCCATTTCGTCACCGGCACCGTCGGCGCTCTGCTCACCAGCACCGGGCAGACCGTCAACACCGGTTGGCGCCCGCACGAAATCTACGACCTGTTCGGCAGCTACCGCATCGGGCGCAACCTCGATCTGAACTTCAGCGTCGAGAACCTGCGCGACCGCTACTACGTCGAGGCCATGACCAGCTCCGCGGTGGCCATTCCTTCCCCCGGGCGCACCGCCAAGGTCACGCTCACCTACCAGTTCTGATGCACGCGAAGCGAATCCACACCATGACCGCACACTCCCTCGCCCCTCTTCCCACCGGCCGGCACGTCCGCCGCGCGGTGTTCGCCCTGCTGTCGGTGGCCGCTGCCGCGGCGCAGGCCACCCTGCCATCGGTCGAAGTCCTGCACACGCTTCCCGCCCAACCGGCCGTCTACGACTCGGCGTACGCCGAAGAGTCGCGTTTCCAGCCAGCCACGGGGCCCAACTTCTACGGTCTGATGTCCACCGGCCTGCTGTTCCGGTTCAATTCGGCCACCAACCAGCTCACCACCCTGCTCGCCAGCGACGCCCGCAACGTCAGCCACCTGACCGTGACCGCCAGCGGCGATCTGTTCGGCATCCGCGGCAACACGAATGCCGGGCTCAGCCAGTTCGACTTCGCCTCCAGCGCCTGGATCAACGGCCTGGCCGAAAGCACCACGAGCGGTCTGCGGACCTGGAAGGAAGCCCGCAACGGCACGCTGTACACCAGCTTCACCAACGATTCCTACAAGGTCGACAAAAGCGGCGCTGGCGGCATCACCACGATCTACAGCTACAACGTCGCCGCCGGACGCACCACGCGCCTGATCACCTGGCTGTTGAACCACAGCAATGGCAAGCTGTACGGGCTCGGCTCCACCAACGTGTCGCGCACGGTCGGCCTGGCCGCACTCGATCCCCAGACCGATGCGGTGGAACTGCTCTACCAAACCGACCCGGCGCTGTCTTTCAACACCGGCAGCTTCGGGCCGCTGCTGGAAGGCAGCGACGGCCGCATCTATGGCATCAACCCTTTTGCGGGCACCAACGGCACCGGCGTGCTGTTCCGCATCCGGCCCGATGGCACCGACTTCGAGGTGCTGCACCACCTCGCCGGTGCGAACGCCAACACCGAGGGCGCGTACCCGTCGTCGCTGGTGCTGGGCGACGACGGCCACTTCTACGGCTCCACGGCGAGCGGGGGCGTGAATGGCGCGGGCACGGTCTTCCGCTGGAACACCGCGCTGGAGAAGTATGAAACGCTCTATGCCTTCACCGCGGCCACCGAGGGCAACAACCCCTTCAACCTCCGCAAGGGCGTGGACGGCCATTTCTACGGCATCACCAACCGAAGCGGCCCCAGCAACAACGGCGTTCTGTTCCGCTTCACCCCCGGCGACGAGGTGCCGGTGTTCAACTTCGAGCCAAGGGTCACGCTGAACGCCACGGCGCTGAACAACCTCGGCGCGAGCCAACCGACCTCCGCGCGCACCATCGCGCTGGGCCGCGAAGTCACCTTCAGCTGGAGCGGCCAGCTGATCAACAACTGCGTGGCCAGCAGCAACGCGCCGGGCAACCCCTGGAGCGGCAGCCGCCCCGTGGCCTCCACCAGCGACAAACACACGCCCACGCAACTCGGCAGCTGGACCTACACCCTGACCTGCCAGAGCGGCGACCCGGTGAACTTCCCCGCGCCGGTGGCGGCCTCTTTCACCATCGACGTGGTGGCGGCCAACGCCCCCACCGAGACCGGCGGCAACGGCGGTGGTGGCGGCGCGATGGGCTGGCTCGCCGGCCCGCTCGCCCTGCTCGGCGCACTGGCCTGGCGCCGCCGTCGAAATTCTTGAGCAACCCTGAAACCTGCGCCCCCACCCCGGTGGGGGCGTTCCCTTTCGCTTTCACGACACAAGCCCATGACCACGAACACCCCGCCCACCACCAGCAGCCGCCGCCAACGCCTGAAGGAAGCCACCCGCAGCACCCACGATGCGCTGGACCGGCGCATCATGGCCTTCAACCCCTTCGCCAGCCGCGAGCACTACGCGCGCTTCGTGCTCACCCAGTACCTGCTGCACCGCGACGTGCAGGCGCTGTACGACGACCCGGTGCTCAACCACCACCTGCCGCTGCTCGCACAACGCAGCCGCCTGGCCCTGGCCGAGCAGGACCTGCGCGACCTCGGCGTCGCGCTGCCCGAACCGCTGGAGGCCCCGGTGTTCCCCGCTGGCACCCACACCGACACGGCCACCGCGCTGGGCTGGCTCTACACGGTGGAAGGCTCCAACCTGGGCGCGGCCTTCCTGCTCAAGCGCGTGGCCAGCCTGGGCCTGAGCGGCGAACACGGCGCGCGCCACCTGGCGCCCCACCCCGACGGCCGCGCCGCGCACTGGCGCGGCTTCGTCGAACAATTCGACGAACTGGTGTTGCCGGCGGACGAGGAAGCCCGCGCGGCCGCCGGTGCCGACGCCGCCTTCGCGCGCGCCCTGGCCCATGTGGAACGGCACTGCGCCGTGGTGGCCGCGTCGGCATGAACCCGACCTGGCGCTGGGCTTTCGCATGCGCCCTCCTGGGGCTGCTGGCGGCGCTGCTGCTGCGCTTCCCGGCGGCCTGGGCGACCGGCGCCATCGAACGCGCCAGCGGCGAGCGCATCGCCCTCGTCAACACCCGAGGCACGCTGTGGGACGGCTCGGCCGAGTTGCTGCTGCAAGGCGGTGCCGGCAGCCGCGATGCCACCACCCTGCCCGGGCGCCTGGCGTGGCGCCTGCGCCCAGGGTGGGGAACCCTCGAGATCACGCTGCACAACCAGGCCGGCCTGCGCCAGCCCCTGCACCTGGTCGCCACGCGCGGCGCGGGTGGCGCAGCTGTCGTCAGCGTTGCGGCCCTGAATTGGCACGGCCCGGCCGGCCTGCTGCGTGGGCTCGGCACGCCCTGGAACACCCTGGGCTTCGAAGGCGATCTGGCGTTGCGCGCGCAGCACTTGCAACTCCACCAGAGCGCGCAGGGCTGGCAGCTCAAGGGCGAGCTGCTGATCGAGGCGGACTCGGTCTCCTCCCGCATCTCCACCGTGCGCCCGCTGGGCAGCTACCGCATGGCCCTGCAAGGCGGCCAGGACGGCACCACCGCGCTCGCGCTCTCCACCACGCAGGGCGTGCTGCAGCTCCAGGGGGAAGGCGCCTTCATCGGCGGGCAACTGCGCTTCCAGGGCAGCGCGCGCGCCGCGCCCGAGCGGCGCGACGCCCTGGGCAACGTGCTCAACCTCATCGGCAACCGCGACGGCCCGGTGGCCCTGCGCATCCTGCGCTGACAACCGATTCCCATGCCCACGACACCTCCTGCCCCCACGCGGGGCCTCGCCCGCTGGCTGCTCGCCGCCTTCGCCCTGCTGTGCCTGTTGCTCGGCCTGATCGGCGTGGTCGTGCCGGGCATGCCCACCACCGTGTTCATCCTGCTGGCCGCCTGGGCGGCGGCGCGCAGCTCGCCGCGCCTGCACGCCTGGCTGATGGCGCACCGGCTCTTCGGCCCCATGCTGCGCGACTGGCAAGAAGGCGGCCGGGTGAGCCGGCGCGCCAAGCGCAGCGCCACGCTGATGATGGGCCTGTGCGCCGCCATCATGCCCCTGACCGGCGCACCCACCTGGGCCATGGTCACGGCCATCGGCAGCATGGCCGGTGTGCTGGTCTGGCTGTGGCGCCGGCCCGAACCTGAACCTGAACACCAGGAGGCCCCATGACAACGCCCGATGCGTTCTGCCACGCCGAGCGCCTGCGCGCGCAAGGATGGAAGGTGACCACGGCCCGCCTCGGCGTCCTGCAGGCGCTGGAAGCGCTGGCGCCCTGCAGCGTGAGCGCGGAGGACGTGCACCGCCACCTGGTGCGGCGGGGCTCGCGCGCGAGCATCGGCTCGGTCTATCGCATCCTGCACGAGTTCCACGAGCGGGACTGGCTGGAGCGCGAGTGGAGCCCGCAACGCACGGCGCTGTACCGCATGCGATCCGACGACACGCCCGAAACGGACCGGATCACCCTGGTGTGCGCGCACAGTGGGCAGCGCCTGGAGCTGAGCGACCGGGCGCTGTGCGAACAGCTGATCGCCGTCGCAAGGCGCGGTGGCCTCATGGCGCGCGGTGCGCCGCTATCGGTGCGACTCGGCGGCTTTTGAAGCAGGCTCGCTGCGCGCCAGGGGCGCGGGCATCGCATCGAGCGTCAGCCGCTGTGGGTTGGCGTAGCACAGGAAGCGCTGGTTGGTGGCGCGGCCGATGGCGCACAGGCCCACGCGCAAGGCCACGTCCAGCCCCATCTGCGTGATGCCGCTGCGCGAGACCACCACCGCCACGCCCATCTGGGCCGACTTGATCACCATCTCGCTGGTGAGGCGGCCGGTGGTGTAGAAGATCTTTTCGCCGGTGGGGGGTGAAGACTGCAGACTCATCCAGCCCGCGATGGTGTCCACCGCGTTGTGGCGGCCCACGTCTTCCACGAACAGCTGCAGCTCCTGCCCGTAGAACAGCGCGCAGGCGTGCACCGAGCCGGCCGACTTGTAGGTGCTCTCCTTGAGCCGGATCGCGTTGACGATGGCGTAGAGCTGCGACTGCGTCAGCCCGGCCTCGTCGGGCAGGCGGATGCTGTCGATCTCGTCCATGAGGTTGCCGAACACACTGCCCTGGCCACAACCCGTGGTGACCACGCGCTTGGACGTGCGCTCCTCGATGCGGTCGATGCCGTGCCGGGTCTTCACCGAGGCGGCGTTCACGTCCCAGTCGACGGTGATGGACTCGATCTCGTTCACCGAGGCGATGAGCCGCTGGTTGAGCAGGTAGCCCAGCACCAGCCACTCGGGTTGTGCGCCCAGCGTCATGAGGGTGACCAGCTCGCGCTTGTCCACGTAGACCGTGAGATCGCGCTCGGCGGGAATGGCGATGGTCTCGCGCACGCCTTGCTCGTTCATGACCTCGACGTCACGGGTCAACGGCGCGCGCGCCTGGGTCAGTTGGGGCAGCAAGGGCATGGGCGAAGACTACCGCATGAAAAGGGCCGCCACCCGGAGGTGCGGCCCATGGCAAGGCGGGAAGAAGGCTTATTTCTTGGCGGGCATGGTCGCCGCCGCCGGCGCATTCGAACTCGGCGGGGCCTTGGCGGTTTCCGGCGGGGAGTGCGCGCCGGAGGCCTCGATCGGCTTCGGGGCGGTGTAGGCGAAGGGGCCCGGGTCGGTGCAGGCCGGGGCGTTGGCCGTCGCCGGGGGCACGCTCTTGCCGGCGGCCGCCGCGGTCTTGAAGTAGTTGGCGGCGGCCTTGTCCATGGAGGCGCACAGCTTGTAGCCGTCGGCCTTGGCGGCCCAGGCCGTCCTGGCCGCCGCTTCGGCGGCCTTGGCCTTGGCTTCTTCCGTCGGCGGCGGGGGCGCCGGCAGCTTGGCGTGGGCCGTGGCGGCCAGCAGCAGGGTCAGGCACAGGAGGCTGCGTTTCATGGGATGTCCTCGTTGTCTCGTGGGGTTCAGGCCTTGACGGCGCGCGAGGCCTCGGCCGCGCTGGCCGCGTCCACCGGGCCCGCCGTGCGCTGCGCGGGGATCTTGCCGGCCTTGATGTCGTCGTACCAGAGCTCGTGGTGTTCCTTGGCCCAGGTCTCGTCCACGTAGCCGGTCTTCATGGCCTTGTAGGCGCCCTTCATGCCGATGGTGCCGAGGTAGATGTGGCCCATGAACAGCGCCATCATCAGCACCGCCGCGCTGGCGTGGATCATGTGCGCGATCTGCATGTTGCCGCGCGTGTAGTCCACCGAGGGCAGCAGCTTGTCCAGGAACAGGCCCGAGCCGACCACGATCAGGCCGAAGAAGAACACCCCGGCCCAGAACACCACCTTCTCTCCCGCGTTGAAGCGGTGCGAAGGCACTTCCTGGCCGCTGAACAGGCCACCGCCCTTGAGCAGCCAGGTGATGTCTTCCTTGGCCGGCAGGTTGTCCTTGATGAAGGTGAGGATCACCACCACCAGCGACACCGCGAACAGCGGCCCGGCGAAGTTGTGCAGGTTCTTGAGCGCGTAGGTCAGCCAGCCGAACAAGGTGCTGCCGAGGATCGGCAGCAGGAAGAACTTGCCGAAGGCCATGATGATGCCGGAGACCGCCAGCGCCACGAAAGCGATGGCGTTGACCCAGTGCGCCGCGCGCTCGAAGTAGGTGAAGCGCTCGATCACGCGGCCGGTGGGCTGGCCATGCACGGGAATCGCGCCCTTGGCGAAATAGAACAGCGCAATGGCCACCGCGACGATCAGCAGCACCGAGCCACCGTACGGAATGATCCACTGGTTGCGCACCTGCCGCCAGGCTTCGCCCGCGTTGGTCAGGCGCGCGCCGGGGTAGTTCACGAACGGCTGGATCAGGTTGCCGGCTTCCGGGTACGGCAGGCTGGAATAGCCGGTCACGCCCTTGCCCACGTCGCGCCACATGGGCGCGTTGTTGCCGGGCTGCACCTTGCCGCGTTCGGCGTTGGTCTGCTCCGGGTACTTCGGGTCCTTGTTGGCGTCGGGCGCGATCTCGAAGATGTTGGCACCCTTGATGCCACCCATCTGGGCACCGCCCGGTGCGGCGGCGCCGGCGGGCGCCGGGTCTTCCTGCGGTGGGTCCACCTTGAGCGTCTGGGCGTGGGCCCAGGCCGCGCTCAGCGTCAGCAACGCCATGCACCACAGCTTGGGCGACGCCAGCTGGCGCAGGCCTTGGGTCAGGAGGCTGTGCATGGTGGCGGCCTCAGGGTTTGTTGCCGCCCATGCGGGTGTAGTCGTTCTGGCCGTACTGCGCGCGCGTCTTGAGCTGCTGTTCCCAGCTGGTCTTGTCGCCGGCCTTCCAGTTGGTGTTGGCGTACTGGCTGCTGCCCACGCCCTGGTAGGGGGCGCTGTCGTGCTTGACGCCGGCCGCGTTCATCTCCTGCGGCTTCTCGCCGCAGGCGGTGAGCGCGAACAAGGCGGCGGCGATCGAGGTGGTGAGGGCGATACGGCGCATCATGACTTGGTCCCCTGTGCGGTGCCGTAGGCGGTGCCCCAGCCCCAGACTTCGGCGCCCTTGCCGCGTTGCAGCACGCGGTTGCGGAAGATGTCGGCCACCACGTCGCCGTCACCGGCGAGCAGCGCCTTGGTCGAGCACATCTCGGCGCAGGCCGGCAGCTTGCCTTCGGCCAGGCGGTTGCGGCCGTACTTCTCGAACTCACTCTGACTGCCATGGGCCTCGGGGCCGCCGGCGCAGAAGGTGCACTTGTCCATCTTGCCGCGCACACCGAAGGTGCCCTGCGAAGGGAACTGCGGCGCGCCGAACGGGCAGGCGTACGAGCAGTAGCCGCAGCCGATGCAGACGTCCTTGTCGTGCAGCACCACGCCTTCGTCGGTGCGGTAGAAGCAGTTGACCGGGCAGACCGCCATGCAGGGCGCGTCGCTGCAGTGCATGCAGGCCACCGAGATCGACTTCTCGCCGGGAATGCCGTCGTTGAGCGTGACCACGCGGCGGCGGTTCACACCCCAGGGCACCTCGTGCTCGTTCTTGCAGGCGGTGACGCAGCCGTTGCATTCGATGCAGCGCTCGGCGTCACAGATGAATTTCATTCTTGCCATCTTGTTCTCCTCATGCCTTCTCGACGTTGCAGATCGTGGTCTTGGTTTCCTGCATCATCGTGACGATGTCGTAGCCGTAGGTCGTGCCGGTGTTGACGGCCTCGCCGCGCACCACGGGGAAGGCACCGTCGGGGTAGTAGGGCTTCATGTCCACGCCCTGCCAGCGACCCGAGAAGTGGAACGGCAGCCACACCGTGTCGGGACCCACGCGCTCGGTCACCAGCGCCTGCACGTTCAGGCGCGCACCGGTCGGGGTGTTGACCCACACGCGCTCGCCGTTGCGCACGCCGCGCTCGGCCGCCGCCTTCGGGTTGATCTCGACGAACATCTCCTGCTGCAGCTCGGCCAGCCAGGGGTTGGAGCGCGTTTCCTCGCCACCACCCTCGTACTCGACCAGGCGGCCCGAGGTCATGATGAGCGGGAATTTCTCGTGCATCTTCTCCTCGACGTTCTTCTGCTGAAGCGACTTGTAGAGGATGGGCAGGCGCCAGACGGTCTTGCGGTCGTCGTGGGTCGGGTACTTGGCGATCAGGTCCGGGCGCGTGCCGTAGATCGGCTCGCGGTGCTGCGGCACGGCGTCGGGGAAGTTCCACACCACGGCACGCGCCTTGGCGTTGCCGAACGGGTGGCAGCCGTGGGCCATGGCCACGCGGATGATGGCGCCGGTCGGGTCGGTCTTCCAGTTCTTGCCTTCGGCGGCCTTCTGCTCGGCCTCGCTGAGGTCGGCCCACCAGCCCAGCTTCTTGAGCAGCACGTGGTCGAACTCGGGGTAGCCGGTGGTGATCTCCGAACCGACCGAGTAGGAACCGTCTTCGGCCAGCAGGGACTTGCCTTCGCGCTCCACGCCGAAGTTGGCGCGGAAGTTGCCGCCACCGTCCATCACGTGCTTGGAGGTGTCGTACAGGTTGGGCGAGCCGGGGTGCTTGATCTGCGGCGTGCCGTAGCAGGGCCAGGGCAGACCGAAGTAGTCGCCAGTCATGTCGTAGCCGGTTTCCTTGTCGATCACCTTGCCCTTGGCCTTGAGCGTCTTCACGTCGAAGGCGTTCATGTTGCGCATGTGGGCCTTGAGGCGCTCGGGGCTCTGGCCGGTGTAGCCGATGGTCCAGACCGACTTGTTGATCTCGCGCAGGATGTCCTCGGGCATGGGCTCGTCCAGGCCCTTGATCTTCTGCATCTTGTAGTTCTTGCTGAGCTCGGTGGCGAAGCCGAGTTTTTCAGCGAACTGGTGCATGATCATATGGTCGCTGCGGCTCTCCCACAGCGGGTCGATGACCTTCTCGCGCCACTGCAGCGAACGGTTGGAGGCGGTGCAGGAGCCACTGGTCTCGAACTGCGTCGCCGCCGGCAGCAGGTAGACCGCGCGATTGGGATTGAGGTCTTCGGGCTTGCCGGGCATGGCCGCCATCGACGCGGTGGCCGAGGGGTACGGGTCCACCACCACCAGCAGGTCCAGCTTGTCCATCGCGCGCTTCATCTCCAGACCGCGGGTCTGCGAGTTGGGCGCATGGCCCCAATAGAACACGCCGCGCAGGTTGGGCCCCTGGTCGATCAGCTCGTTGTTCTCCAGCACACCGTCGATCCAGCGCGAGACCGTGATGCCGGGCTTCTCCATCGTGCCTTCGGCGTACTGTTTCTTGATCCACTCGTAGTCCACGCCCCAGGTGTTGGCGAAGTGCTTCCACGAGCCGGCGGCCAGGCCGTAGTAGCCGGGCAGCGAGTCGGGGTTGGGGCCGACGTCGGTCGCGCCCTGCACGTTGTCGTGGCCGCGGAAGATGTTGGTGCCGCCACCGCTCTTGCCCACGTT
>Ga0247823_10004385_pt1 | contig 11315 bp, 15 predicted proteins | sample 13C_PalmiticAcid_2_FD_192426 | JGI IMG/M metagenome (GOLD analysis project Ga0247823, IMG submission 192426) | Soil microbial communities from agricultural site in Penn Yan, New York, United States - 13C_PalmiticAcid_Day30 | ecosystem: Environmental > Terrestrial > Soil > Agricultural land...
GAGTAATTTTGAAGACTTTGACGATCCTGCGCCACGCCAAATCGGGCTGGGATGCCCCCGTCGAGCGCGATTTCGACCGGCCGATCAACAAGCGGGGCGCGCGCGGCGCCGACCTGATCGGGCAATGGCTGAAGCGCCAGAAACTGCCGATCGACCGCATCGTCGCATCGCCCGCGGTGCGCGTGACCGAAACGCTCGACATTTTTCAGCCCGCAGCAGACCTCGACAACATCGAACCGCATTGGGACCGGCGCATCTATCTCGCGTCGGCCGCGACGCTGATCGACGTGATCCGCGACACCGGCCGCGATGCCCGGCATTTGCTGATCTCGGGGCATAATCCGGGGCTGGAGGATCTGATCCTGATGCTCGTGCCCGAATCGGCCGACGATGAATTGCGCGCGAAGGTCGAGGAAAAGCTGCCGACCTCGGCGCTGGCACGGCTCGAGATCGATATCGACGACTGGCACGCGCTCGATACGGGGAGCGCTCGTTTTGCGGCCTTCGTCCGCCCGCGCGATCTCGACCCGATGCTTGCGCCGGCAATGGACAATGATTGAAAGCGAGCCACCAACCGATATGGGTAAGGCGTTAGGCTGGAGTATTTAACCGAGCGCCACGGCGAGCCGCCGGCGCAGCGCGATCAGCGCCTCGACCGGAATCCCGGTCGCACCATCCGGCAGATTGTCTGTGCGCGTCGGCGCGCGCGCCGGACCATCGGGCGTGGCGCCCGCGTCGGACAACGCCTTGCGCGCGCCCTCGACGGTAAAGCCCTGCACATGCAGCAGATGGTGGATCCGCTCGGCGAGCGCGACGTCCTCGGCGCGGTAATAGCGGCGGCGGCCCGAGCGCTGGAGCGGCTTCAGCTGCGGGAAACGCGTTTCCCAATAACGCAGCACATGCGTCGGAACGCCGATACGGACGGCGAGTTCGCCGATGGCGAGCATGGCGCCCGTCGCCTTGCCGCCATCGCCGGACACGTCAAAGCCTGCCATGGGCAAAGCCCGGCTTATTTGCCTGCGACGCGGGCACGCATCGTCTGGCTGGCACGAAAGGTCATCACCCGGCGCGGCAGGATCGGCACTTCGATGCCGGTCTTGGGGTTGCGGCCGATACGCTGCGCCTTGTCGCGCAGCACAAAGGTACCAAAGCCCGAGATTTTGACATTCTGCCCGCCCGCAAGCGCGTCGGACATATGATCGAGAATCGATTCAACGATCGTCGCCGATTCGTTACGCGACAACCCGATCTGTTGGTTGATCCGCGTTGCAATGTCGGCCCGGGTGAGCGTCCCTGCTGTCATGATGATCCCTTCCCCCTCACTGAAGCGAAATGCTATTCCAAGTCTCTGACAGCCCCCACCATCACGAGTCCCGTGCATCTATGTAACAAAAGCGAATTAATCCGCCAATCTGAAAAGGATGGAGCGAGAAGTTGACGCGCCAAATCGAGACATCACACGCGCAGGACCGCGGCGCCCCATGTGAAGCCACCGCCCATCGCCTCGAGCACCACCAGGTCGCCGCGCTTGATGCGCCCGTCGCGGACCGCAAGGTCGAGCGCCAAGGGAACCGACGCCGCTGATGTATTGGCGTGCTGATCGACGGTCAGCACGACGCGTTCGGCCGGCAAACCCAGCTTTTTCGCGGTTGCATCGATGATCCGCTTGTTCGCCTGGTGCGGCACGACCCAGTCGATCTGGTCCGCCGACAGGCCGATGTCGGCCATCACCTCGCCCAGCACCGAGGCGAGGTTGGTGACGGCATGGCGGAACACTTCGCGCCCCTGCATGCGGACATGGCCGACCGTTCCGGTGGTCGACGGCCCGCCATCGACATAGAGCATGTCCGAATATTTTCCCTCGGCATGGAGCCGGGTGGCGAGGATGCCCTGATCGTCTTCGACATCCTTCGCCGACAGCACAACCGCGCCCGCGCCGTCGCCAAAAAGGACACAGGTCGTGCGGTCTTCCCAGTCGAGGATGCGGCTGAAGGTTTCCGAACCGATCACCAGCGCATGTTCGGCCGCACCGGTGCGCAGCATCGAATCGGCGACCGAGACGGCATAGAGGAAGCCCGAACAGACCGCCGCGACGTCGAACGCGATGCAGTCGGGGACGCCGAGCAGCGCCTGCACCTTGGTCGCGCTCGCGGGGAAGGTGTTGTCGGGGGTCGCGGTGGCGACGATGATCAGGCCGATGTCCGACGGCTGGAGCCCGGCGGCTGCCAGGGCCTGCTGCGCGGCGGCCGCGCCCAGCGTTGCCGTCGTCTCGTCGGGCTCGGCAATATGGCGAAAGCGGATGCCGGTGCGCTCGACGATCCATTCGTCGCTGGTGTCGACACGCTTGGCGAGTTCGGCGTTCGATACCCGCGTGCGCGGCAGGGCCGAGCCGGTGCCGGCCAGAATCGCGCGGCGTGTCATGCCGCGTCGCCGCGGCGGAAATTCGCGAGATCCTCGGTCACCTGACGCGTAATATCCTTCTCGATCAGCTCGGCGCAAAGGTGGACGCAGTTCGCGACCCCCTTTGCATCGGCGCTGCCATGGCTTTTGAGCACAACGCCGTTCAGGCCCAGGAACACCGCGCCATTATGGTTGTTGGGGTCGAGGTGATGCCGCAGCAGCTCGGTGGCGGGGCGCGAGATCAGGAAACCGATCTTCGAGCGCGCCGAACTGGTGAAGGCACGGCGAAGCAGGTCGGTCACGAAACGCGCCGTCCCCTCGATCGTCTTCAATGCGATATTGCCCGAAAAACCGTCGTGGACGATGACATCGACATTGCCGCGCGACAATTTGTCGCCCTCGATGAAGCCCGTGAACTCCATCGGCAGCCCCTTCGCGGCGCGGAGCATCGCGGCGGCATCGCGAATCTCGTCGGTACCCTTCATTTCCTCGGTACCGATGTTCAGCAGCGCGACGCGCGGGCGTTCGAGCCCCATCGCGGTGCGCGCATAGGCGGCGCCCATCACCGCGAACTGCGTCAAATTGGTCGCATCGCACTCGGTGTTCGCGCCAAGGTCGAGCATGACGACATCATTGTCGCCGAGCGTCGGCAGCAGCGCCGCGAGCGCGGGGCGGTCGATCCCCGGCATCGTGCGCAGCGCGACCTTGGCCATCGCCATCAGCGCGCCGGTGTTGCCCGCCGACACGGCGCCGCCGGCATCGCCGCGCTTCACCGCGTCGATCGCGAGCCCCATCGAGCTGTGGCGCGCCTTGCGCAGCGCCTGGCTCGGCTTGTCCTCGCCCGTCACCACGCCGTCGGTGTGGATGATGTCCGACGCCGCGCGCAGATTGGGGTGATTTTCGAGCGCCGCCTTGATCTGCACCTCGTCGCCGACGAGGATGAAACGCAGGCCGTCGTGCTTGTGGCGCGCCATGGCGGCACCGGCGAGCATCATCCGCACGCCGACGTCACCGCCCATCGCATCAATCGCGATTCGCGGTGTCAGTGCCATCAAATTGCGCTCCGGCTAGGGATCAGGCGCCGACCGACACCACTTCACGGCCATTATAATGGCCGCAGGCGTTGCAAAGGTTGTGCGGACGCTTCAGCTCGCCACAATTCGGGCATTCCTGAAAGGCTTCAACCTTCAGGCTGTCGTGGCTGCGACGCATGCCGCGCTTCGAGGGCGAGGTTTTTCGCTTGGGAACGGCCATGTTATTTCCTGCATTCTCAATAGTGTGTCACGAATCGGCTACCCGGATTTGTCATCGCCGTTGCCGGAAATGACTGGCCCGCCCGCCGCGCCGAAGCCCATTCCTGCCTATATTTGACAAGAAAACCTTCCGCCGGAGGGTGCCTCAACGCCAGAAGGTGTCGGGTGCCGGATCGGGCGGGGCTATAGCGTTTTTGCCCGCAAAGGCAAGCCCTGTGGCATGCCGATCTACGACATTGGTTGCTCCGTTCCTTCGCCATGCCGGACTTGATCCGGCATCCACGCCGGCGACGACGTCATGGACCCCGGATCAAGCCCGGGGTGACGAGGCTGAAAACGGCGCGCTTGCCCTGCTTTGGCAGGGATGCCACATCACCCCCACGCCGGAACGCTGGCCAACAACATACAGGGGGACCAAATGATAATCTTGCCGATCAGCCTGACCATCGCCGCCGGGGCGGCGCTACTCAACCTGTGGCTTTCGATGCGGGTCGGGCGCGTGCGGACCAAGGAGAAGGTTTTCGTCGGCGACGGCGGCAACGAACTGGTGACGCGCCGCATGCGCGCGCACAGCAATTTCGTCGAGAACACCGCCTTTGTGCTGATCCTGCTCGCGCTGGTCGAACTCGGCATGGGATCGTCGATGTGGCTGTGGGGCGCGGGCGCGCTCTACCTTGTCGGCCGTATCCTCCACGCGCTCGGCATGGACGGCATGATGTGGGGCCGGATGGCGGGCACCGCGATCACCATGCTGACCCAGCTCGGCCTCGCGATCGCCGCGCTTACCATCGTCTACCTGACGCCGACGAGCATCACGATGACCGAGATCGAGGAAACGGTGGTTTCAGCGCCGAGGTGACCTTCTTTTACCGTCATACCCCAACCTTTTACCGTCATCCCCCCAACGCCATATCGCTGACGAACGGATTGGTGCGCCGTTCGTGCGCGAAATTGCTGTGCGCGCCGTGCCCCGGCAGGAAAGTGGTGTCGCCGCCGAGCGGCCAGAGCTTCTGCGTGATCGAATCGAGCAGTTGCTGGTGATTGCCGCGCGGGAAGTCGGTGCGGCCGATCGACCCCTGGAAAATCACGTCGCCGACGATCGCGAGCTTCGACGGGCCGTGATGAAAGACGACGTGGCCCGGCGTGTGTCCCGGGCAATGGATGACATCGATGGTGAGGTTGCCGACGGTCACCGTATCGCCGTCGACCAGCCACCGATCGGGCTCGAACGTCTCGCCGACCATGCCGAAACGCGCACCATCCTCGGCGAAAGCCTCGATCCAGAATCGATCATCCTCGTGCGGTCCCTCGATCGGCACGCCCAGCTCCTTCGCGAGCATCCCCGCCTGCCCGCAATGATCCATATGGCCGTGGGTGACGAGGATCTTCTCGACCTCGACCCCGGTCTGGCGCGCGGCCTCCTTCAGCTTGTCGAGATCGCCGCCGGGATCGACGAAGGCCGCCTTGTTGGTCTCGGTGCACCATAGAAGGGTGCAATTCTGCTGGAAGGCAGTGACGGGCACGATCGCGGCGCGAAGCGGAGGATTGGGAGCGTTCATGGCGCTCGATGTGGGCAAAGCGGGCGGATTTGGCAAGAGCGGGCCCCTTTGCCTGCATGGCAAGGGATGATAGTCTCGATGGTCGATGGAACGGCACGCCTCCTGTCATTGCGGTCAGCTCGTACTCCGATGCACGGGCGAGCCGACCAAGGTTTCGCTTTGCCATTGCCTCGACTGCCAAAGACGAACCGGGTCAATCTTCAGCATCGCCGCATTCTTTCCGCGCGAGCAGGTCGTGGTGACAGCCGGGGTGGCGAAGGTGTTCAGCCGCGCGTCGGCCAGCGGCTTCGGCGTTTCCTTCCACTTTTGTCCCGATTGCGGATCGTCGCTCTGGTGGGAACCGGAACGCCTTCCCCATCTGATCGGCGTCGCCGCTGGCACGTTTGCCGATCCTAGCTTTCCCGCCCCGGAACAGGCCGTATGGTCCGAAGACCAACATCCATGGTTTGAGCTTCCACCCGGGATCATCACGCATCCGGGGAACCCAGCCCATGCCGCACGGCGTGAATGACTCGTCCCGACCCGATAGCCGACGCGCCTCAGCGCAGCGTCATCGTGTCGCCTTCGACATTCACCGCAGCGAGTTTCGAGAGGAAGCTCTGCCCAAGCAGCGACACGCCCATGTCGGCGTCGACCACCGCGGCCTCGACGGACCGGACTTCGATCCCGTCGATTTCGACGCTGTCGAGCATGACGGTGCGCATCGGAACATCGCCGCCCGCGGTGCGCGCGGTGCCGCTGACGGGCAAGCCGTCGACGTCGATGCCGATCGCTTCGGCATCGCGGCGCGTCAGCGCGACGATCGATGCGCCGCTGTCGACCATCATCCGGATGTTGGTACCGTCGATTTCGGTGTCGGCATAGAAATGCGAATCGCCGGAACGATCGAGCAGCACTTCGCCCCGTGAGCCCGAACGGCCCTCCGCTTCAGCCGTCGCCATAGCCCGGTCTTTCCGAAGCTTGTGCGTCGTCCAATTGTCGTGATTGCCGGAAATCGTGGCGGTCGTTTCGACAACGTCACCAGGCGCCGAGCGGCTAGCGATTCCCGCCATGCCGACCGACACCACCGCAATGATCGCGGCCAAACCAAGAAAGCGCCCCATCATGACGCGCCTTTTCGCAGACACTTATTGGTTATTCGTTAAACGCGGATGCGCTCAGCCACGTTCAACAAAGGCCCGCCAGCTCGGCGTGCCGTCGCGCATCGAATAGGCGATACGCGCGCAGGCATAGGGGCGGTCGGCACTGTTGTCCGCTTCGGCAGCGGTGCGCGGCCAAACGGGTTCGCCGCCCCGCCCCGCCGACCAGCAGACAAGCGCTTCGGCTTCGGGCCTGGCCGCGATCGCGGCGCGGTCGGCGGCGCTGTACGACGCCGGCAGGCTCCAGCCCAAGATCCGGCGTTCGATGGGTCCGGGGGCCGCGAGCAGCGAAGCAAAGGCCGCGCATTGGTCATCGAGCAGCGTGGCGACCGCCTCGCGCTCCGTCGCGCCAAGCCAGTGGCCGCCGAGCAGCGGCTGCCAACGGTCAGGCTGGCGTGACTGGAGCGCTGGGAGCAGTTCGTCCGCCGCCGCCTCGAAGCGGGTGCGCCAGGGCGAATCCTCGGCGAGCGGGGCGAGCGGCGAAGGCGTGGGCGCAGCCTCGGGTGCGATCGGCACCAGCGGCGCCGAAGCCGCTGTATCATCTGCGGATTGGGGCGACGCGGGACAGCCACTCTGGGCGGCGACCGGCATGGCAACGAAAGCGGCGGCGAGCGCCGACGAAATCAGGAGAGCGCGCATGGCGGGCAGTGTAGCAGCAAAGGCTGCACCTGTCATGAACCGGCAGCGAGCCCCTCGCGCATCCATGCGGGCGCGATCCCCGAGCCGATCGTCTCGGTGCGGCGATGCTCGACCGACCAGCCGAGGTCGGGATAGGCGACGACCTGGCGCTTTTCGTCGGCCTCCGCGATCGGCACGACGACCAGCCGCCGGTTGACCTTTTGCCGCCAATTCATGCGCGCGGTATTTTCCTGCCCGACGTAGCAGCCCTTGGAGAAGCTGACCCCGTTGAGTTCGGCGGCATTGCATTCGAGCCACAGCGTCGTGCCATCACCGAGTTCGGCGCGCCCTTCGGTAACGCCTAGCGCCAGCCGGTGCGCGCGCCACGCGGCGTCGGCGCCCTCGCCTTCCTCGGCGGGCGCCAGCCAGCGCTGCCCGAGTTCGGGCAGGCGCGGATCGACGACGCCAAGGTCGCCCTCCGGCGCCCAATGCACCGCGAGGTCGGGTTCGGGGGCGATGGTGATCGCGCGGCGCAGGCGATAGAGCGTCAGCCGCTTCGCCAGCGCCTCGGCGGCGTCGCGCTCGCAATCGATCAGGACATCTGCCTCGTCGCCCCAGATCAGGAAATCGAACAGCGCCTTGCCCTGCGCCGAGAGCAGCGCCGCCCACACGGGGAGATTGCCCGACGTGTCGTTGGTCACCAGCCCTTGCAGGAAACCGCGAACGTCCTCCCCCGACAGACGGATGAGGGCGCGGTCGTTGAGGGTGGTATTGGCCATGGCGATAATCTAGGGACGCCCCAGCCAAAACCAACCCCAAGTTGACGAGTCTATCCATGACCGACCGCCTGACGATCCGCCGCCCCGACGACTGGCACGTCCATCTGCGCGATGGCGCGATGCTGGAACATGTCGCGCCATATACCGCGCGCCAGTTCGCGCGCGCGATCGTCATGCCCAATCTGTCGCCGCCGGTGACGACCGCCGAGGAAGGCCGGGCGTATCGCGACCGGATCAACGCCGCAGTGCCGGCGGAACTGGACTTCACTCCGCTGATCGTCGCCTATTTGACCGACCACAGCGATGCGGACGAGGTGGTGCGCGGCCATGCCGAGGGGGTGTTCACCGCGGCGAAGCTCTATCCCGCGCACGCGACCACCGGCAGCGCGCATGGCGTCACCGACGTCGCGAAGATCATGCCGGTGCTCGAACGCATGGCAGAAATCGGCATGCCGCTCCTGATCCACGGCGAGGTCACCGACGCGCACGTCGACATCTTCGACCGCGAGGCGGTGTTTATCGAACGCACGCTGAAAGGCCTCGTTCGCGACTTGCCGAGCCTCAAGATCGTGTTTGAGCATATCACGACCTCCGAAGCGGTCGATTTCGTGACGGATGCACCCGCCAATGTCGCGGCGACAATCACGCCGCAGCATCTGCACATCAACCGCAACGCGATGCTCGTCGGCGGCATCCGCCCGCACGCTTATTGCCTGCCCGTCGCGAAGCGCGAGCATCACCGGCTCGCGGTGCGCAAGGCCGCGACCTCGGGATCGCCCAAATTCTTCCTCGGCACCGACAGCGCGCCGCACGCGGTGCATACGAAGGAAGCCTCGTGCGGCTGCGCGGGGATCTTCAACGCGCCCTATGCGCTCGAAAGCTATGCGACCGCGTTCGATCAGGACGGGGCGCTCGACAAGCTCGAGGGTTTTGCGAGCGAGCATGGGCCGCGCTTTTACGGCTTGCCGCTCAACACCGGCACGGTGACGCTGGAACGCGCCGAAGTCGTGGTGCCGGACAAGGTCGGCGACGTGGTCCCTTTCCACGCGGGCGAGACGCTGGGGTGGCGGCTTACCGCTTAAGCCGCCGGCATCATCCGCTCGGCGCGCATCTTGCGCCACATGTCGAAGCTGAACACCGCGATGCTGGTCCAGATCAAGAGGAAGCAGACGAGCTGCGCGGGCTTCAGCGGCTCTTTGAATATGAACAGGCTGAGCAGGAAGGCGATGCTGGGCGCGAGATACTGGACAAAGCCGAGCGCAGCATAGCTCATCCGCCGCGCCGCGGTCGCGAACAGCAGCAGCGGGATTGCGGTGACGACGCCCGCGGCGGCGAGCAGCCAGCTGATGTCGGCCCCCGACCCGAAACCGCGCCCGTCGCCGAGCCAGATATAATATGCGGCGGCAGCGAGCGACAGCGGCAGCAGCAATGTCGTCTCGATCGCAAGGCCCGGCAGCGATCCGACGGGCACGATCTTGCGGATCAGGCCATAGGTGCCAAAGCTGAACGCGAGCGTCAGGCTGATCCACAGCGTATCGAGCGCACCCGCGAGCAGGATCGCGACGCCTACGCCTGCGATGACCACCGCGAGCCCCTGCAACCGGCTCAGACGCTCGCCAAGGAAGATCATCCCCAGCATCACGTTGACAAGCGGGTTGAGGTAATAGCCAAGGCTCGCCGCGAGCACATGGTCGGTGAAGACCGCGTGGATATAGACGAGCCAGTTCAAGGCGATCAGGATCGAGCTCGCGAGCAGCATGCGCAGCACGCGCCAGTCCTTGAGCGCGGTCAGATATTCGCCGATCTGGCGGCGGAAGAGCATGATGAGGAAACAGAGCGGCAGCGACCAGACGATACGCTGCGCGAGCACCTCGACCGGCGGCACGCTCGACACCAGCTTGAAGAACAGCGGGACGAAACCCCAGATCGCATAAGCGCCGAGTGCATAGGGCAAGCCGCCCTGATTGCTCCCCGTGGGGGCCGTGTCCTTATTCATGATGCGAAGACTGCCTTTCGGCCGAAGATCAGATGATGCCGCCGCCCAGCATCAGGCGGATGACGCCGATGACGATGACGACGATGTTCAAATTGCGCCCCGAATTGCTGTTCGACATCGCGCCGAGCGCGAGACCGACGACCGCAAAGGGCACGATCACCCAGTTCGCCCAGCCCAGCAAGGGGATGAAGGCGAAAACGGCCAGAACCAGCGCGATAGCACCGATGACGAGCGAGGCGATATTGAGCATGGGCGAGTTGTCGCATGCCTCCGCCTACGCGGCAAGAGCCTTTCGGTTCGTCGACGCTGACACTCGTTTCGTCTTGTTGCTTTGGGTTAATGCAACGGGAGAGAGGCGCCGCTCGTTCCCACATCGAAGCGCCCGAGCCGCAATGCGGTCGAGGCGTTGAACCAGGAAAGGACTTGTTATGCGTAATCTCACCAAGGGCCTGATGGGCGCTTTTGTCGCCGCCAGCGTCACGCTCACCGCGCCAGCCTATGCCGCGATCGCGGCGCCCGCGAAGGCGCCGGGCTATCACCAGTTTGAACAGTCGTCGGACTTTTACCGCAAGCGCAAGGATCGCCGCTATTATGCCCGCGACGAGCGCGTCGGTTCGGACACCCGCATCTGGCGCGACAATGATGGCCGTTATCGCTGCAGGAAGGACAATGGCACGACCGGTCTGCTGATCGGCGGCGCGGTCGGCGGCCTTGCGGGCCATGAAATCGCGGGCGGCGGCGACAAGCTGCTCGGCACCGTGCTCGGCGCAGCCGGCGGCGCGTTGCTCGGCCGCGAGATCGACCGCAGCAAATATCGCTGCCGCTAAGCCGTAGCTAACCGTCTCGGGTGTGGGTCGAGACCCTCCGCCCGCGCACGCGATGGAGAGGACACCGGACTAACCGCCGGTGTCCTCACGCGTATCCGCTTGCCCCGCGACTCCTCTTGCCGCAGAAGCATCGGCCATTGCTGCGGAGATAGATGATGCTGAACGGCCCCCTGCTCGTGACCGAGCGCCTGATCCTGCGTCCGCCCGCGACCGAGGATTTCGACGGCTTCGCCGAAATGTGCAGCGAGGCCGACACGATGCAGTTCATCGGCGGCACCTGTCCGCGTTCGCAGGCGTGGCGCCTGTGGTGCACGCTCGCCGGTGCGTGGCACATTCGCGGCTTTTCGATGTTTTCGGTGATCGAGCGCGAAACCGGCGAATGGGTCGGACGGCTCGGCCCGTGGGAACCCGACGGCTGGCCCGGGGCCGAGATCGCTTATGGCGTGCGCGCCAAATTCGCCGGCAAGGGCTATGCCTTTGAGGGCGCCGTGGCGGCGTGCGATTTCGCGGTCGAGTTCCTGAAATGGCCCGAATTGATGCACAGCATCGACCCCGCCAATACCCGCTCGCAGGCGCTGGCAAAGCGGCTCGGCGCGACCAACAGCGGCCCGACCCGCCTGCCCGCCCCCTTCCAGGACGCACCGGTCGATGCCTGGACGCAAAGCGCCGACGCATGGCGGCTGAAGCGCAAGGAATTCCGGCCGTGAGCCAGCGCCATATCCCGAAAGCGTCTCGGTCCGAGAC
>Ga0247823_10004387_pt1 | contig 11313 bp, 10 predicted proteins | sample 13C_PalmiticAcid_2_FD_192426 | JGI IMG/M metagenome (GOLD analysis project Ga0247823, IMG submission 192426) | Soil microbial communities from agricultural site in Penn Yan, New York, United States - 13C_PalmiticAcid_Day30 | ecosystem: Environmental > Terrestrial > Soil > Agricultural land...
ATATTATGGTAATGTAAAAAGCCGTTAGGGGCTGGTTTACGGAGGTTGATTAGCAAATTTCAATCCACTTTGTAGAAGATTCTGATGGGGCTGCGGAGGGTTTCATGTTAATAGTCAATAGTCAATGGTCAATTTGTGAGAGGTCAAAAGTGAAAGAGCCTGTCCCGCCTCATGCGGGATGAGACGGCGCGACGCGGGAGATTACGGATTACGGATTGGCGCATTCCGCATTTCCGCTGTGCCTCCGTGCCGCTGTGAGCTTCATTTCTCCGCGCCCCTCCTTCCCCGCGCCTCTGCGAGAAATAATCCACCACACCAACAGAAGATTATTGCTTAACCGGCAATTTCAGCTGTGTGCTCGTATTACTGCGGATTTCAAACATCACGTAATTATCCTCGGTATTGGGATTGGAAGGATCCGGATTGTAGGCAATGGCATACGTACCAGGCAAGAGTGAGAGTTGTTGCGACACAGGATTGCCATTCAGCACCATGGTGGTGATGGGACGGGGTTGTCCGTTTTCGATCACTGCCAGGCGGCCGTTGCCAATGGTTTGGGTATTGGTGATTTCCAGCTTGCCGGCTTCAGGCACATCTACGCGGGCTTCTTCGCCAAAACTTACCTTGGCTGTTACCCTGGTGATGGGGTAGGTGTTCACTTCAATTTCGTATTCGCCGGGTTCAAAATAACGGGCTTCGTCGGCGGTGTAGTTCACGGCTTTGCTGCTGTCGGTGCCTTTGAGCCAAACTTTTACGCTCAGGTCAGACGGGGTGCGTTTGGGATTTTTGCTGTAGGCAAAACTCAGGCGGGCACCGTCGATGGTGAGGTAGAGTTTGTTGGTTTTACCATTTTCGATATTGATGCCTTTGGCCGAAATAGCCTGGATGCCCATGATGTTCACATCATAAAAACCACCGGCAGGCATCATATACGGAATAGGCTCGCCCCTGGGGTCCATTTTGCGGGCAAAGGAATATTTGATCTGGCCGGATTTAGCGTCTTTCAGGGCTACCTGTGGAGCGCTTTGGTAATACTGGCCGGTTTTGTCTTTGAGGTACAGCAGCAGTTTGGTCTGGTTGTCGAGGTTGGAGGTTACCGTACCGGAAATCACATCTGGATTCAGCACGGCTTTTTTCTTGTCCATGCCGGTGATGTCCACTTTAACGGGTTCGGGTTTGCCACCCCGCACATCCTGGCTCAGCTGGCCGGGGCCGGTGAGTTTGCCGGGGCGACCAATGGCCTGCATGCGCATTTCTGGCTCGGGCAGTTTGGTTATTTTGATTTTAGAGTCGGAGGATGCCGGAGCGGAAGTAGGTGCCGGAGTTGCTGGTTGGGCCGCTACCGGTGGTGGTGGCGGAGGAGTATCAGCCTCAATGAGCTGTCCTACCCGGGCTGGTATACCCGATGGCCCCATTTTTCGGGTAGCCGGTTTGGACGGTGGTTTTACAGCATAAGTGAGCAATACCGGAGCCGTTTTGCCAGGCAGATCGCTGATGGTGGTTCTGCTTTCGGCAATGGATTCCTGGATCAGTTTATCTACCTCATTGGGAGCCGCGGGCACTGGTATGGGCGCACCAGCTTTGGGTGGTGTGGTCGCTGTGGTACGCAGGGGTGTGCTGCGGCCTGCCGGGGGCAAGGAAGCAATGTCCTGCTTCACTACCGGTGGCAGCTCGGCAGTGATCAGTTTATCGAGTTCGGTATCAGTGATGCGGGCAGGTGTTATGGTTACCGGTTTGGGGGCAGTAACGGCCGGCGCAGCTGTGGGTTTAGGTTTGGGCGCAGAAGCCGCAGTAAGCGGGCTGATGGTGCTTTTTTCTATCGGTGGCAGTTCTGCTACAATCAGTTGATCGATCATCGTTTCGGGCACTTTAAGCGAGGGTTGTGGGCCCGGGGCGGGTGCCTTGGGTTGCGTAGGTGCAGCAGTGCGTACCGGTTGTGGTTTGGTACTGCTGGTGACCGTGGCAATGGTCGCTTTTTCGGGCGGCGGGGTTTCTGCGGCTATCAGGTCGTCGAGTTTGGGATTGACTGGTGCACTAGTCAGTTTAACCGGTTGTGGCGCGGCTGGCTGCGGACTTTTCCCTGCAGGCAAAGGCGTGGCACTCCTGGCCGGGGTGGACAGTTGTGAAATATCGGTTTTGGCCGGCGGCGGCGTTTCAGCAGCAATCAGTTCATCGAGGCGGGCAGGGGGAATGGGCTGGTTGGCCAGTTTTACCTGTACCGGCTGGCGCACCGTTGTGCGGGGCACATTCACCGGCGTGGGTTTACGGGCTGCCGTACTGATCGATGAAATATTCGTTTTCTCGGGTGCTTCTTCGGATATCAGTTTGTCAATATCGGTTTTGGAACCACCGGGGGCGGTTACGGGCTGCGCTTTGGGCGGTGCTACCGGTTGACTGGCCCTGGGTGTCAGTTGGGTATTGCCGGGCACCTGGCTCACGCGCTCTTTTTCCGGCAGCGAGGTGGCGGGTACAATGGCCGGACTTTGCAGGTTCACGCTGGGCGTAACGGCCTTGGGTGCAGGTTTGATATCGGGCAGTGCCGGTTTGGGTACTGTTTTTTCTACCACCACCGGTTTAACGTACCGCTCAAAAGCCGTGATTTTAGAAATAGCCGTGCGCACTTCATCTGGATTGGTCACCGGGGTGTATTCTCCGGCGCAGGCATAGTATTCGGCCAGGGTTTTATCGGGCAGCAGACCAATGATCTGAGGCTTGAAGAAAAATTTATCAGACAGGTATTTCTCGATTGAGTTACAGATATCACCACCGCAGCTTTCCTGTCCATCTGTGATGAGGATGATGCCATAACTGAACACATTGCTTTGCACCAGGTCGTTCTCGGCCAGCTGTTGCAGGGAGTAGGCAATGGGCGAGGAGCCCACAGGCTGGATATTGTTCATCCGCACCTGTATCTGACCCCGGTTGCCCAGGTTAAAAGGCACTTCCAGGCGGGTATCGCTGCACACTTTGTCTTTGGCGGGATACTGGTGGCCAAACACGCGCAGGGCAAACTGCACTTCGGGATCGGCCTTTTGCACGCTGTCCATGATTTCGTTGATGATGGTAGCAGCGGCTTTGAAGCGGGTGCCGGTTTGCCAGTTATACGACATACTGCTGGAGCCGTCCACGAGAAAAAGGATACGTTTTTTCCTGGGGTCGGGACCGGGTGCTGCGAGCAGGTAGAGGCCGGTGGTCAGTAGGCATATGGTGGTTCCGGAGAGGCGCTTCATAGTATAAAAACGAAAAAGGAGATGCGTATAACATCTCCTTTAACGAATTTAAATTTTATTAACGTACCCACGAAGTAAATGCAGGTATTAATATTTTGACAATGTATTAGTAATCGCCTAATGTCTCCGGCAATTGAGCCAGTGCTTTGGCCAGTTGCTCGTCGCTGGGGGCGATACCGTGCCATTCGTGCGTACCTTCCATGAAATCCACGCCTTTACCCATTTCAGTTTTCATGATGATCATAACGGGTTTGCCTTTACCGGCAAATTTAGTGCGGGCTTCTTCGAGGGTGCCTGCAATCTGGTACATATCGTTACCGTCTGTGCAATGCAGTACTTCCCAGCCAAAGGCGCGGAATTTGTCGGTCAGGTTACCGAGGCTCATTACGTTTTCGGTAGAGCCGTCGATTTGCTGGCCGTTGTAGTCGATGGTAGAAATGAGGTTGTCCAGTTTGTGGTGGGCGGCAAACATGGCAGCTTCCCAGATCTGGCCTTCCTGCAGCTCACCGTCGCCATGGAGGGAGAATACAAAACGGTCGTCGTTGTTGATTTTTTTAGCTTGTGCAGCACCGGCGGCAACGCTCAGGCCTTGGCCCAGTGAACCCGAGGCGATACGTACGCCAGGCAGGTGCTCGTGGGTAGCAGGGTGGCCCTGTAGGCGGCTGTTGAGCTTACGGAAAGTGCTGAGTTCCGTAACGGGGAAATAACCGGAACGGGCCAGTACACTGTAAAATACAGGCGAAATGTGGCCGTTACTCAGGAAGAACAGGTCTTCTCCTTTGGCATCCATATTGAAAGCGGGATCATGTTTCATGATCTTGAAGTACAGGGCTACCAGGTACTCGGTGCAGCCCAGTGAACCACCAGGGTGACCACTCTGTACGGCATGTACCATTCTTACAATGTCGCGGCGAACCTGCGAAGAGATGTCCTTCAGTTTATCCAGATTTTCCATATCGGAACGCAAAAATTTTGCGCAAAGGTAAGGGATTAAGTAAAAAGTTAAAAGGAAAACCGCATTTATAAAGCGCATCGGGCAAAACCCTTTTCATAAAACAAGCACTTGCTGCAAATAATCCGCAGATGACAACGTTATAGCTGTTACAATCGACACACTATGAAACCATTATGTTTTCTGTTGCTGAGTCTTATGGGGATATGTACCCAGGCCGGCGCTCAGCGTTTTGCTCCGTCGGGCACAAGATGGTACTTTAACCTCATGGGCGATCCGGCGCAGCCAATGGTTCCGCTCGACTACAATGTCAGCGAGGTGCTGGGCGATACCGTTATCGGCGGGTATACCTACCAGCAAATCCGTGGGAGTTTTGGTGGTTTGCGCCCGCTTTGGATGCGGCGAAGCGAAGACTCGGTGTTTTTCAACCAGGGTGGTACCGACTATTTCTCCTATCACTACAACCTGCAACAAGGCGATACGATGATGGGTTATTGCCTGTTTGATATCAGTCAGATGTATGATTCTGTAGGGCTTATCAAAATTGTGGCCGATACCGCCTGGTCTGAAACCTGGAACGGGCAGCAACTGCGGCATATCGGTTACCGGATGACAGACAGTAGGTTGTTAAAAAAAGTACAGCTGCACCTGGTAGAGTATGGCGGGGCAGGACTGGACTTGCCGCTGCGCGATTATGCCGGGAATATGATCATGAAAGAAAACCGTTTCCTGCGCTGTATGGAGCTGAAGGGGCACACGTACAAAAGCCGCTGGCCGCTCGATTGCGATGTGCAAAAAAGTCCGCCAAAAGGCATCGCACAGGCCGGCGAGCAATACCGCTGGGGCCCGGATGCAGCGCCCTGACGGGGTGAAAGGTCAATAAAGTTGGGTTTAAAACAATTGATTTTATCTGTATTTTGCCTGCCCGAAAATTGTAAGCCCCCGAAAAATATTGCTATGTACATACGATTGGATAATGGATATTACCTGTATATCAAAAACCGGCTCCTTTTTATTGCGGTCGTCTCCATAGTGCTGCTTACTGTGGCCGAACTTTTGCCCTGGGCTATTTGGGGCGATCAGATTAACCTGCTGGGGATATGTACCATTCAATTGCCGGTATTCATATTGGGCAGCTGGTTGTACCACAGCCTGGTAACGGATAGGATGAACAGCAAAAAAATAAAAACCACCCGGTAAAGGGTGGTTTTTTCGTTTATAGAGTTGCCGATGACCGATTAATCAATCGTAGCAATACACTTCAGTTCAATAGCGATGGGGGTAGGCAGGCTGCTGATTTCGCAGGTGGTGCGGCAGGGCATCGCATCTTTGAAATACTCAGCATACAGCTTGTTGTAGGTCTGGAAATCACGTTTCATATTCACCAGGAAAACGGTCACATCCACCAGGTTTTCCCATTTGCTGCCACTTTCTTCGAGCACGATTCTTACGTTGTCGAATACGCTGCGGCACTGGGCTTCAAAATCGAATTCCAGGAAGTTGCCGTTTTTGTCCAGTTTAAGACCTGGAATCTCATCAGTGCCTGGTTTGCGGGGACCGATACCGGAAAGGAACAGCAGGTTGCCTACCCTGCGGGCGTGCGGGTACAGGCCTACGGGCTGGGGGGCTTTATTGGTCGAAATCTTTTCTGACATAACTCAATGCTCTTTGCGGCGAAAATATACAATTGCGGTAACATGCAGGGCAGAAAGGTTTACCGGTTTACGGATTATCATTGCAATGAGTATCTTAAAGTATACAACCGTATTAAATCCTATGAACATTCGCCGTATCCTGCTTTGTGAAAAATATACATTGATGACCCATTTGTCGTCCGATGAAATTTATGGGCGTCTTAACGAAAGTATCGTAGGCTTGTGTACCTCTTTTTATTGGCTGCGTGAACGGGAGTTTGAGCCAGATGACGATGGATTTGAAGGAGAACTATACAAGGATGGCTTTTCATTTGGCCGCATAAAAAAACGGATCAACCAACTCGGTTTTTTAACCCTCGGTAAAGTAGTTGAAGGGCATGAAAGGACGGAGATTGTGGTGGTAACGCGGCCCGATTCCTGGCTGTTGGTTTCGATTATTGTATTCCTGCTTTTTTTGGGATCGGCCTGTGTTTTAATAGCAGGCAGCGCTGTTTTGCATTTCGACGAAATGCTTAAAGGTGCATTTCCATTTTCTTCACTGATTCCTTTCATTGCTCTGACGGTGTTCCTGGTCATTGTGTATTATGGGTATAATATAGAGCGCGAAGCGGCCAAATATTTCCTGACATACATACTAGAAGCAGAAGAAGCTGCCGGTTGAGAGGAGGTGCGCAGCAATATTTCTCTCAAACAATTATTGCAGGTAGGGGTTTCTGCCAAAAATGTATTAATTTTTAATGCTTGTATTTTCTAACCCCTAAAAAATCTCCTCTGCATGCTGCGTAAATATTTTGATGCTTACCTCAAGGCGTTACAAACAGAACAATACCATGAGTTATACCAGCTGGAACTGAAGGTGCCGGAACATTTTAACTGGGTGCGCGATGTGTTTGAAGCCATTCATGTACACGAGCATCCCGAAAAAACAATGCTTGAACTGGTAGATGAGGAGGGTATCATTGCTTCGGTAAGTTATCAGAATGCGATGCAGCAGTGCAACCGGTTGCTCAACTACCTGCGGGCAAGCGGGTTGCAGAAGGGTGATACCGTATGTCTGATGGGCGGTTTGCATGCTTCTTTGTGGATCAGTTACCTGGCCATCATCAAAGGTGGTTTTGTGCTGATGCCGGCGGCTAATATTCTGTCGGCCGAGGACATTGCTTACCGCTTCAAAGCCAACCCTCCCCGGGCGATCATCAGCGACGAAGAAAATTTTGACAAGATCAACGAGGCAGAATCCCTGGCTGGCATGGATGCACCCGTTAAACTGCTGATGGATCGCAAAGCCACCGACTGGCACCATTTTGATGTGATTTACCAGCACGATGCAACCGCCGAGGCGGCCGATACACTGGCTACGGATACGCTCTTTTTGTTCTTCACCTCGGGTACAACGGGGATGCCCAAAATTGCGGAGCATACCCACAGCAGCTACCCATTGGGTCACCTCACTACGGCGGCCTGGATAGGGCTTAAACAAAGCGACAAACATTACAACATATCGCAACCCGGCTGGGCCAAGTTTTCGTGGAGCTGCTTTTTTGCCCCGCTCAATGTGGGCGCTACTATTTTCAGCTACCGCCAGAGTGGCCGTTTCAATGCTGTCCGTCAACTCGAAACCATCAGTCAGTACAAAATAACAACCCTCTGCTGCCCACCCACAGCATTGCGCCAGCTGGTGCTGGAAGACCTGTCGGCTTATATTTTTCACCTGCGGCAATGTGTGAGCGCCGGCGAACCGCTGAACCCTGAAGTGATTGAAGCCTGGCAGCGGGGTACAGGCCACCTGATCCGCGATGGATTCGGGCAAACTGAAAGCACCTGTATGGTGTGCAACCTGCCCGGCGATCCGGTGAAATTTGGTTCCATGGGCAAACCAGCTTTCCTGTACGATATTGTGATCGCAGATGAAGACGGGAATGTGCTGCCACCGCACGAAGAAGGACAGATTGCTGTGCGCATGAAGCCCGGTGTGTTTAACGGCATTTTTAAGTCCTACCTGGGCGCTCCCGATAAAACGGCCGAGGTGTTCAAACATGGTTTGTACTACACCGGCGATAAAGCTTTTGTGGATGAAGAAGGTTATATCTGGTTTGTAGGCCGTACCGATGATGTGATCAAAAGTTCGGACTATCGCGTGGGCCCCTTCGAAGTGGAAAGTGTACTGATAGAACTGGCCGAAGTGCAGGAATCAGCCGTGGTTGGCAGTCCGCACTCCATGAAGACGGCCGAAGTGAAAGCCTACATTGTACTGCACCCCGATGCCGAAGCGAGTGAGGCGCTGGCCAAAATGATTTTCAGCTATTGCCGCGAGCATATGGCCCCCTATAAAATGCCCCGCATCATCGAGTTTGTGGACGAACTGCCCAAAACCATCAGTGGTAAAATCCGCCGCATAGAATTGCGCGCCACCGAAGCCGAGAAAAAGGCGAAGGGACTGGTAGGGGAGCGCGAATATTTTTATAAGGCTTAGGAGAAGTATTAAGTCGTGAGTCGCTAGTCGTTAGTAGGGGAGTGGTATTTTGCGAATGTTTATGTCGCGTTGCTTTCTACTCCCGACTAAATACTAACTACTGGGTCTTTAGTCATGAGTCGCTAGTCGTAAGTAGGGGAGTGGTATTTTGCGAATGTTTGTGTCGCGTTGCTTTTTACTCCCGACTAACGACTTCATCCCTATCTTTGCGGCCAGTATGAGCGTTAAGAACCTATATATCATTTCGGGCTGCAACGGGGCGGGTAAAACTACTGCTTCGTTTACCGTGCTGCCGGAAATGCTGGATTGCCGGGAATTTGTGAACGCCGATATCATCGCTTATGGTTTGTCGCCCCTCAACCCCGAGAGCGTGGCCATAGAAGCGGGCCGGCTGATGTTGCAACGGATTGAGGAATTGTTGAGCGAAGGAGTGGATTTTGCTTTTGAAACCACATTGGCTACCCGCAGTTATGCCAACCTCGTGAAGCGGGCACAGGCGCGGGGTTATGAGGTGACATTGCTGTATTTCTGGCTCAATTCGCCGGTGCAGGCCCAGCAGCGGGTGCGCGACAGGGTGTCAAAAGGCGGCCACAATATTCCGCTCGAAGTGATAGAACGAAGGTATTATAGAGGTATTTATAATTTCTTTAAATTGTATTCGCCTATTTGTGACCGCTGGTTACTCCTCGACAACACCATGGGGGTAGCCGACCTGGTAGCACAGGGCAAACAAAATTTTGAAAAGTCGGTGGTTTCTACCGAAATTTGGCATCACATTCAACAACAGGTTCAGATATGAGTCTCCCGCAGTCGGAAAAAGATTTTGGACAAAAGATTCTGGAAGGTGTGCGTAAAGCTTACCGCAAGCTGGTCGAAGAAACCGCGCTGCGTGGCGGCACCCTGGTGGTAGAGCGAAACGGACAGGTGCTGCACGTGCCTGCTGCCGAGTTGCTCAAAGAACTGAACCAGCCACCCCGATAAGTTTATTATTCTTGTTTTGTATAAGCAGAAAGGCCTCCGGTAACCGGAGGCCTTTCTGTATCTGAGAGCATCGCTTTTACAGCTGGATGCACACGTTTTTGGGTTCGGTAAAGAAGCGCAGGGCATCCCATCCGCCTTCGCGGCCCACACCGGAGTTTTTCATACCGCCGAATGGGGTGCGCAGATCGCGCAGCAGCCAGGTGTTTACCCAGATAATGCCGCTTTCTACTTGCATAGCCATACGGTTGGCACGACTCACATCTTGTGTCCAGATGGTAGCAGCCAGGCCATATTCGCTGGCATTGGCCAGGGCCAGGGCTTCTGCTTCGGTTTCGAAGGGTTGCAGGGTTACCACAGGACCGAATATCTCTTCCATATTGGTGCGGCAATCAGGGCCCAGGCCTTCAATGATGGTAGGGGCAATGAAGTAACCATTGGCGCAGCGGCCTTCGGGTTGTACGGCATGGCCGCCGAGCAGGATGGTGCCGCCTTCCTGTTTGGCCAGTTCAATGCAGCCCATTACTTTATCGAAATGGAGTTTGCTCACCACGGCGCCCATTTTGGTAGCGGCATCCAGCGGATCGCCTACTGTGATTTGCTGAACACGTTCTATAAACTCAGCTTTGAATTTTTCGTAAATGCTTTTTTCAATCAGGATGCGGCTGCCGCAAAGGCAAATCTGTCCCTGGTTGCTGAAGGAAGATTGCACGGTGGTAGCGATCATTTTTTTCCAGTCGCAATCGGCAAAAATGATGTTGGGGTTTTTACCACCCAGCTCCAGCGATATTTTTTTGAACATCGGGGCCGCTACCGCTGCAATGTCTTTGCCCGCACGGGTGCTGCCGGTAAAGGAAATGGCTTTGATTTTGGGGTGGGCTACAATAGCGCTACCTGTAGCAGGACCAGTACCGTGAATGATGTTGAGCACACCATCGGGCAGGCCGGCAGCTTTACAGATATGGGTGAGCAGGTAACCGGTCATGGGCGTTACCTCCGAAGGTTTGGCGATCACGCAGTTACCAGCGGCCAGGGCTGGCGCTATTTTCCAGGTAAAGAGGTACAGCGGCAGGTTCCAGGGCGAAATGCAGCCTACAATGCCCACTGGCTGGCGCAGGGTGTAGTTGATGGCTTTGTCTTCCATCTGGTGGCTCTCGGCCGCAAAATGCATGATGCCGGTAGCAAAAAAACGGAAGTTGCTCGAAGCGCGGGCAATGTCTACTTTCTTGCTCAGCCAGAGGGGTTTGCCGTTGTCAACGGTTTCGGCCATGGCCAGCGCGTCGAGGTTGGCATCAATGAGCTCGGCAATGCGGTTGAGGATGATGAAACGTTCCTCGAGCGGAGTAGTGCTCCAGGCCGGATAAGCTGCTGCTGCGGCTTTTACGGCCAGTTCCACATCTTCGGAAGTGCTGTCTGGCGTTTGGCTGTAAGTCTCACCAGTAGAGGGATTCACATTGCCGATATATTGTCCTTTTACAGGGGCCAGCCAGTTGCCGCCAATAAAGTTCTCTATTTTCCCGGGAAGGGTCTGTAATGCAGGAATGTTCATTTGTTCTAAAACCGCTTGTGTGTGCGGAAATGCAAAATTAAGCAATAGGATTGATGATGGGATTGCGGATTGATGGATTGCGGATTAACGGATTAGCCCGGGGCGAGTGTTTGGGGCTCGCAAAGACGCAGGGGGGGGAGGCGCAACGGAGGGAATCCGCAATTCGGAATCCGGCAATGCGTAATAAGGAAGCTCACGGCGCTGCAAGTCCCGCCCGTGCGGGAGCGCGGAGACACGACGAAAAATGCAATGTGCTAATGTGGAAATGTGCTGATGTGAAAATGAAAATGCGGAATCCGCTAATTCGGAATTCAATCTCGCGGCAGCAAAGACACGGCAGTTCCTGAAAGATTGTTGCTCGCAAAGGCGCGAAGGGGAGGGTAAAGCTCGCGATGGAATAAAAGCAGTCGCGAAGCCCTGTAGATGATCGTTTCTGCGAGATCTGCGGTTTTAATACTCGGACTGAATCTGCGAGA
>Ga0247823_10004388_pt1 | contig 11313 bp, 9 predicted proteins | sample 13C_PalmiticAcid_2_FD_192426 | JGI IMG/M metagenome (GOLD analysis project Ga0247823, IMG submission 192426) | Soil microbial communities from agricultural site in Penn Yan, New York, United States - 13C_PalmiticAcid_Day30 | ecosystem: Environmental > Terrestrial > Soil > Agricultural land...
CCAGGATGCCACTTTGAAGACCTCGCGGAATTCGCTGAAGCCGGGCCTCTCTGGAAAAGCCGTTCTCGCCGCCGTGCTTCCACGTTCCGCTCGATTCGCCGTCTCTTGCGAGTCGCAGATCGCTTAGCAATCATCCCCGCTGTCCCCGGATTTTTTCCTGCAAGGCGGCGTTCGTTCCGCCCCGAAAACGGTGACCGTTCCACGCCTCGCCCGGAGTCATGAACCTATGAGTACAAAGCTGTCGATCCCCCAGAGTCCGAAGGAGTTCTTCTCCTTCGCCAAGAGCAACAACGTTGAACAGGTCGACCTGAAGTTCGTCGACATGCTCGGCACCTGGCAGCACTGCTCGTATCCCATCTACGACCTCGACGAAGGCATCTTCGAAGGGGGCTTCGGCTTCGACGGCTCATCCATCCGCGGCTGGCAGGCGATCAACGCCTCCGACATGCTCGCCGTCCCGGAAGTGACGACGGCGCGGCTCGATCCGTTCCATGCCCGGCCGACCGTCAGCCTCATCGCGAACATCGTCGACCCCATCACCAAGGAAAACTACTCCCGCGATCCCCGCTGGATCGCTCGCAAAGGCATCGCCTACCTGAAGCAGACCGGCATCGCCGACACCTGCTTCGTCGGACCGGAACCCGAATTCTTCATCTTCGACGACGTCCGCTTCTCGAGCACCCAGCGCGGCTCGATGTACGAGATCGACTCCGCCGAGGCCGCCTGGAATTCCAGCCGCTCCGAAGGGGGCGCCAACCTCGGCCACAAGATCGGCTACAAGGCCGGCTACTTCCCGGTGGCCCCCGGAGACACCCTCGGCGACGTCCGCGCCGACATGGTCGCTGAAATGGTGAAGCTCGGCATCGTGGTCGAAGCCCATCACCACGAAGTCGCCACCGCCGGACAGTGCGAAATCGACATGAAGTTTACTGATCTGCTCACCATGGCCGATCAGTTCCTCTGGTTCAAATACGTCATCAAGAACGTCGCCAAACGCCACGGCAAGACCGTTACCTTCATGCCGAAGCCCATCTTCGGCGACAACGGCTCCGGCATGCACACCCACATGTCGCTGTGGAAGGAAGGCAAGCCCCTCATGGCCGGCGACGGCTATGCCGGCATGTCCGAACTCGGGCTGCACGCCATCGGCGGCATCCTGAAGCACGGCCGCTCGCTGCTCGCCTTCTCGGCCCCGACGGTCAACAGCTATCACCGCCTGGTCCCCGGCTACGAAGCCCCGGTCACGCTCGCCCTCAGCCAGCGGAACCGCTCGGCCGCCTGCCGCATCCCGATGTACTCCCCCAGCCCCAAGGCCAAGCGCGTCGAGTTCCGCTGCCCGGACCCGGCCGCCAACGGCTACCTGAGCTTCACCGCCCTGATGATGGCGATGCTCGACGGCATCCAGAACAAGATCGACCCGGGCGAGCCGCTCGACCGCGACATCTACGAGATGACCGAAGAGGAACTCTCGCACACGAACGTCGCCTGCAAGTCGCTGACGGAATCGCTCGAGGCCCTCGAACAGGATCACGCCTACCTGCTGAAGGGCGACGTGTTCACCGAGGATCTGATCGAAAACTGGATCAAGTGGAAGAAGGAGAACGAAATCGACCCCGTTCGCCTCCGCCCCCACCCCTACGAGTTCGACCTCTACTACAACTGCTAACCGTCGTAGGGCAGGCTCCCGCCTGCCGCATCGCGAAAAGCAAAACGCCCGGCCTCACCGCCGGGCGTTTCTTTTTGGAGTCGCAGCAGGGCGAGTGTTCGCGACCGCCGGCTTTGCCCCCGCCTCCCGCCCCGCGGGGGTCAAACATGATAGCCCAGGGCAACGCCCTGGGGTCGTCGATCATTGTGGGAATGAAGCCCTGAAAGGGCGTGACACGAGCGGCCCGTTGCGTTGATGGGACTTTGAAACGAGAAAGCCGGTCACTGTGGCAACCACGAGCCCGACGATCAGCAGGCGCCGATGCTGATCCGGCAGGTCAGGAATCTCGTCCACGTCACCCATTCACAACCCGGTAGTTTCCAGGCTCCGTGTTGGTACCCTGCGATATTCCGTTTCCGTGCCTTCGTCACCACGGATGCGGAGCGTGTGATCATCGACGTAGAGAATCTCGCCGGAGAATTCTGGCCGGACGTTGCCCGGACTGAATCTCTCGAACAGGTCGTTCAAGACGGCATTTAAGCCAGTCGGGGCCTCGGAGAAAATCTCGAGTTTCGATCCTTGGACGCGGAAGCGGCTTCGCACGCGAGGCACAGTCCAGCCGGTCGACACTCTCGCCGTGAAGTTGGCGACCAGGCCATCCGATGTAATGACCATCTCGATTCCATCAGTTGTCCACACTCCCACAAATCGCGAGTAGCGTGGCACCGTCACCCTGACGATAAGAACTGTCACGACGCAAAGGAAAATGCCGGTGATGATCCCTCGCCGGCGCATCGATTTCGGCAAGTTGCCGATCTCTGTGCAGCCACGGCACTCTTGCTCAGAAGTGGTTCGAGCTTCCACGTTTCACTCCCCAGACCGGCGGCAACGGCAAGCATCGTCTTGAGCGTCTGCGGCTTCCGGGAAATGGTGATGAGATGGGAGAAGCACGATGCGATGTTGCTCCTGTCGGACTCAGATTGAAGACTGCCCCCAGAAACCCCGGGCGAAAGCACACGCAGCTGCCAAATTGCCGCCCACTGACAATACGCAAAAGACGCCCGGTCTGTGAGGCCGGGCGTCTTTTGTTTTCAACAGACGGCGCAGTATGAACACCGCGATCTGACGACCGGCTTACTTGATGTCCTTCAGCTCCACCAGGAAGTGCAGCGTCGCATTCGGCGGAATCACGCCGCCAGCCCCGCGCTCCCCGTAACCGAGCTTGGACGGGATCTCGAGTTCGATCATCCCCCCCTTGCCAACCTTCTGCATTCCTTCGGTCCACCCGGGAATCACCTGGTTCAGGCCGAAGGAAATCGTCTCGCCACGATCGTAGGAGCTGTCGAAGACCTTCTTGCTGTCGAGCCAGCCGTGGTAGTGGACTTCGACCGCCTGTCGGGCCGTCGGCTTCGGGTCGGTCCCGGCCCGCAGCACCCGGTACTTCAGCCCCGACTCGGTCGTGGCGAACGTCTTGGAGGCATTCTCATCGATCTTTCCCGCCCCTTTCGGGAGCTCCGGGAAGGCCACTTCCGATCCTGTTTCCGCCACGTTCGTCCCCGTTTCTTTTGATGCTGCCGCGGCCGGCTTTTCATCGGCGCGACATCGACAGTGCCGCAGCCCGCCGCGCTGGCCACGAATCAGACCAGGGCCAAGCCTGCCAACCTGTTCCGAAGCATTGCACACTCGACTGCATGAACTCAAAGGTCTCGCCTGATTCAGTCGGGCCCCAACGGGACACGACCTCAGACCGCGACACTAATGTAGAGCCGCCTCCGCCATCGAGCGAGAGCGCCGCCGTCGCCAACAGTCGGCGCCACTGCGTAGGGCTGGCTCCGCCTGCCGTCCCAATCAAGCGCCTCCCGCATTCACCTTCAGCATCCAGCGCGCGGGGGGCGTCAGCCCCCTGTGCGATCGCGGGACAGCACGACCGCTTTCACTTCCGCCCCGATCGCTTGAAAACCAGGTTCACCAGTAGCAGCACGATGGAGAGCCCCACCACCCCCACGACGGCCATCGTCCCGCCGGCCATCGCATCTTCGGGACTGAGCAACATCCAGAACACCCACCCGCCGCCGATGTAGACAAGCGCGACAAGCGCCCCCTGCCACGGCTTCATCTCGGTCATGCGCTTCGCCATGCGCGACAGCTTACCTCGGCAAGTAAGCCCGTTCGTAGGGCAGGCTCCCACCTGCCGCCCACATCACCTTCCGTTCACCACTCAGCCCCCAGTGCCGCCCTGACCAGGCGCCGCCCGGCAAATCGCAAGAACCCGGCGTGTCGTCGAGCCGTTGTGATTCACCCCTCCGCCCGCGCAACACCTCCCGCCTATTTGGACAACACCACTCCACGGGAGACCCACCCATGCCCGCGTCCCGCCTCGACCTGCAGCCACGCGCGCAACTTTTGGCCCCGGCACTCGCGCCGGACGGATGGATACTTGGATCCTTGCCCTCACACATTGAGGTTTCGGCCAATTCGGGCGAGCAACCATCCGGATGCTTGCCCCAAAATCGCAGCGCAACAGTCCCAAACACCCCCGTCAACCGTCCAGAAACACCCTCGGCGCGCAACTTTTTGCCCCGTCAAAGCCCGCACCGCCAACCCGCCATCGCCCCCAGCCTCCACCGCTTTGTGGTGCATGCTCACTCCCACCCGGTAACCTGCAGGCCTCCACACTCGACGAGCATCACGATGAACGACCTGGTTTTCGAAGCGGGACACCTGTTCTTCAAAGCCGGTGACCCCGGCGACGCCGCCTTCCTCATCCTGGATGGCACCGTCGAATTGTCCGGCGGCGCCGTTGCCCGCCCACGCCGGCTCGGACCCGGCGACGTCTTCGGCGAAATGGCGCTCGTCGACGAACGCCCCCGCGAAACCTCGGCCCGCGCGATCGACCGCGTCGTCGTCCGCGGTGTGCTGCGGCAGGCGTTCGAGACGCACCTCATGAACGATCCCCGCCCCATCCGCGACTTCCTGCGGACGCTCTTCGAGCACCTGCGGTCCAATTCAGGATCAGCGGCGGCGTCAGAGCCCGATCTGGGCGGACCAGCCGCCGGCGGGCTCGCCCTCCGAAACAGCGCAGCGACCGGCCCGGCAGGACAGAAGGCATTGCCCGAATTCCCGGTCGCTCACGGAGAATCGAGCGACTGGTCGGTGGTGATCCACCCGCTGACCCGCAAGGCGGCCGAGACGCTTCCGGAAGAAGGGCTGCTCGTCACCCGCTTCCCGCTGCGGCTCGGCCGGGCCTCGGCCGATGGCGAGCGAGAAGCAATGGACCTCAATGATGTCTGGCTGCTTGACGAGGAGCCATTCCAGATCTCCCGGAATCACTGCGAGATCTTCGTGGATGCATTCGGCCCCGCCGTCCGCGACCGCGGCAGCTTCCTCGGCTGCATCGTCAACGAGCGCCCCATCGGAGCCGGCGCGCCCCGCAGGACCGGCCGCCTTGAACCAGGCGACAACGTCGTCGTCGTCGGCTCCCCGGTCTCGCCCTACCAGTTCCGCGTCGTCGTCGAAGAGGGGCGTCGACCAGCATCCTGAGGCCTGGGTCACTTCACCCGTGCGACCGCGAGATCGATTCGACGGAGACACTTCTCGCGGCCCAGCAGGGCCAGGCAGTCGTACAACCCCGGCCCGGCCGGCTTGCCCGTCACTGCCACACGAACGGCGTGAACAAGGTCACCCAGTCCCAACCCGCGGGCCTCGAGAAACCCATGCGTCGCCTGCTCGATCGCCGCCGCCGTGAAAGACTCCACCGAAACGAGCAGCGCCAGAAAGTCGGCCAGTAATCCCGCCGCCGCCGGGGCGTTGCGGATCCGTTTGTCGAACGCCTTCTCGTCGTAGTTGAGAGCCTCATCCGCCACGAAGTATTCGTCATACGAGAGGACGTCCGAGAACAGCTTGATGCGATCGCCCAGCGCTTCGACAAGCCGCCGAGTGAGGTCTTTGTCAGCGTCCGTTGGCGGCGAAGCGATGTAGCCGGCGCGTTCCAGGAAGGGGAGACAGCGGGCGACCTTTTCCTCGACGGACAATTTGGCCACCCAGTATTCCTGGCAGGCCATCAGCTTGTCGCAGTCGAGTCCCGCGGCCCCTTTGACGACGCGATCGAGCGTGAAGTTTTCGACGATGAACTCCCGCGACATGTACTCCGTCTTGTCATCCAGCGACCACCCGAGACGCGCCAGCGCATTGAACACCGCCTCCGGCAGGAAGCCGACCTGTTCGTAGAACGCCACCATGACTGGGTTCATCGATTCATCCGACTTCATTCCGAGTTTCGGAAGCACAGAATCGGCGATGTCGAACATCTTCTTGAACTGCGGATTGTTGCGGTACTTGCCGATCTCCCGCTTGCTCAGCTTCTTTGTCGTCCCCGGGGCGGCGACAAACGGAATATGCGCGAACTCCGGAGCCGCCGCGCCGATCGCGTCATAAATCAGCAGTTGGACAGCCGTGTTGGTGAGGTGCTCCTCCGCCCGAATGACATGCGAAATCTGGAAGTCGACGTCGTCCACGACCGTCGCGAAGTTGTACAGCGGACTGCCGTCCGACCGCTGGATGACCGGGTCAGGAAGCAGCGCACAGTCCCATTCGACCTGTCCCCGCACATGGTCGTTGACGCTCACCTTCCGGTCACGAGGCACGAGCAGCCGGACGACGTATGGCACCTGCGTCGCCTCATACTCGGCCCGCGTCTCCGCCGACAGTTCGAGCGAACGGCGGCTGGAAACATACGGCCGCTTCTCCTTCTCGGCCGCCTCGCGATCGGCTTTCGTCTGTTCAGGCGTCTCGTAGTCGCGGTACGCACGGCCCGAGTCGAGAAGTTGACGGACGACTTCGCGATAGCGCTCGTTCCGTTTCGACTGGTAGTACGGTTCGTGAGGTCCCCCGATCTGGGGACCTTCGTCCCATGGAAGATTCATCCAGCGGAACGCATCGAGGATCGGCTGGAGCGCGGCCTCGACGTTTCGTTCGCGATCAGTGTCGTCGATCCGCAGAATGAACTTTCCGCCGTTGTGCCTGGCCCACAGCCAGTTGAAGAGGGCGGTCCGCATGCCGCCAATGTGCATGTAGCCGGTGGGGGAGGGAGCAAAACGGGTGCGGACAGACATTGGACCTGGCGATGGTCAAAAGGGGGCAGGGACAAACCGCGAATCTTAGAGGTGGGGGGCCAATGTCGCGACTGCGGGGAATCTTCTTTGAAGACAGTCGTCGACTACACTGGCCGGTGCCGTCATTCGCCGAGTTGTATCTGATGTCCGAGACCAACCATCGTCCGCAGTTCAACACGCTTTCGCCCACGCCGGTGGAGCGGGAGCTGCAGCAGGCGGTCCTGGACGCGGATCAGTCGTCTGAGCGGTTCCGCCGGCAATACACGGAAATTGCTTCGCTGGCCGGTGGACTCGCACATGAACTGCGGAATCCCCTGTCGACGATTCGGATGAACCTGCAGCTGCTCGGCGAAGACCTTGAGCTGGGGGACGACCCTCGGCATCAGCGAGTCGCCCGGAAGCTCGACACGATCCGCCGCGAGTGCGGCCGGCTCGATGAATTGCTGTCCGCCTTCCTGCAGTTCGCACGCGCCGGCGAGCCCGACCTGCAGGAGCGCGATCTGAGCACGCTCGTCAACGAATTCATCGAGTTCTTTCAGGCGGAGGCGAAGGGACGGCACATCGAAATCAGCCCCCACCTTTCCGCGAGCCTGCCGCCGGTGAAGGTCGATCCGAATCTTCTCAGGATCGCGCTGGTCAACCTGGCTCGGAATGCGGAACAGGCGATGCCGCAGGGGGGGCAGCTCGAGATCCAGACGTTCGCCCGCGACGGCCGCGTGATCCTGCAGGTCATTGACAACGGGCCGGGGATGCCGGAGGCCGTTCGCAACCGCCTGTTCGACGTCTTCTTTTCGACCAAGCAGAACGGCACCGGTCTCGGCCTGCCGACCGTCCGGAAGATCGTCGAAGCACATCACGCGACGATCGAGTGCGAAAGCGAGCCCGGACGCGGAACGCGGTTCACGCTGTCGTTCCCGGCCGCGAGGACGTCGCGGTGGTAACCGCTGCCAATGCTCCCTGGGGAGAACCGCGGGCGCTGTATGTGCACGTTCCGTTTTGCCGGCATCGCTGCGGCTACTGTGATTTCACGCTCGTTGCCGGGCGGGACGATCTGATCGAACGATACCTGTCGGCACTCAAGCAGGAGCTGGCCCGGGTCGTCCCGGCGGACGTTGAACTCGACACCCTGTTTTTCGGCGGCGGAACGCCATCGCATTTGTCTCCCGAGCAGTTGAGAACGCTGTTCGACTTGATCCTTCAACATGTGCGGCTGACGGACGGCGCCGAGTTTTCGATCGAAGCGAACCCGCTGGATCTCACCGACGACCGTATTGCGGAACTCGTCCGGGCCGGCGTGAATCGAGTCAGCGTGGGAGTCCAGAGCTTCCAGGCAGATGAGCTGACGGTCCTGGAGCGCGATCATTCGCCGTCCGACGCCATCCGCCTCGTACGGCGGCTGATGGATTCGATTCCGAACACCGGCGTCGACCTGATCTTCGGCGTGCCGGGGCAATCACTGGAACATTGGCGAGAGAACCTGGGCCGGGTCATCGAGCTTGGACCGCCGCACGTCTCCACCTACGGGCTCACCTTCGAAAAGGGGACGGCATTCTGGTCGCGGCGACAGAAAGGCCAGCTGCGGCAACAGCCCGAGGAACTTGAGCGTGAGATGTACAACCTGGCGATTGAGATGCTGACGGCCGTCGGCTACCGGCATTACGAACTCTCGAACTTCGCCCGGCCCGGGTTCGAGTGTCGCCACAACCTCGTCTACTGGAACGCACGCAGCTATTACGCCGCGGGCCCGGGGGCGGCCAGTTATCTCGAAGGCGCGCGGCGGACGAACCATCGCAGCACGACGCACTGGATCGAACGAGCCCTGGCCGGGGAAGAGGCCGTTGGCTTTCGCGAGCAGCTGGGAAAAGAAGACATCGCGCGCGAGGCACTGATGCTGGGGCTGAGAAAGCGGTCGGGAATTGACCGGGCCGGTTTTGAACAGCGATTCGGCGTCGACTTCGAAGAACTTGCCGGGGACGCGATGCGGAGGATGGTCGCCAACGGGTGGCTCGCCTGGGACGGCGCAGTCCTCCAGCTGACGGCCGAAGGGGTCTTCGTGGCGGACTCGGTGGTCGGCGAGTTTCTGGTCAGCTGAGACCGCCCGCCCGACAGCCAAGGGCGGACCTGCCGCGGCTGCTTGTCACGTTGTTTCCGACGCGCTACGCTCACGGGCCCCGCATTGTTCAGGAATGTTATGGCTGCGACTGAGGACCGGAACCGAATCGTTATTACAGGCGTGGGCCTGACTGCGCCCAACGGCGACAACCTTGACGACTTCCGCCAGGCGCTGCTGACCGGCAAGTCGGGAGTGGTGCCGTTCGAGACACGGTACATGGGTCCGGTGCTGGCCGGCGTCTGCCGCTTCGACGAGTTCCGCTATCAGAAGAAGAAAGATCGCCGCCGCGGAACGCGGGTCGGGTCGATCTCGATCTACTGCGCCAACGAAGCCGTGAAGGACTCGAAGCTCGACTGGCCGAACGTCCGCCGGAGCCGCGTCGGCGTCTATCTCGGCATTACCGAGCACGGCAACGTCGAAACGGAGAACGAGATCTACGAGATCTCGAAGTTCAATTACGACACGAGCGTCTGGACGCACCATCACAATCCGCGGACCGTGGCGAACAACCCGGCCGGCGAAGTGACGCTCAACATGGGCATCACGGGGCCGCACTTGACGATCGGGGCGGCCTGCGCGGCCGGCAATGCCGGCTTCATCCAGGCCGTGCAGATGCTGCGGCTGGGGGAAGTCGACCTGGCTTTGGCCGGCGGCGTTTCGGAGAGCATTCACACCTTCGGCATCTTCGCTGGCTTCAAGAGCCAGGGAGCGCTGGCCTGGGACGAGGTTCCCGAGCGGGCCTGCCGGCCGTTCGACCTCGACCGGAAGGGGATCGTCGTCGCGGAGGGGGGGGCGATCTGCGCGCTCGAGCGGCTGCCCGATGCGATCGCCCGCGGCGCCAAGATCTATGCGGAAGTGGTCGGCTACGCCATCAATTCGGATGCCACCGACTTCGTCCTGCCCGATCCGACCCGGCAGTCGGAGTGCATCGGCCTGGCCCTCGACCGTGCCGGCCTGACGGCAAACGACATCGACCTGGTCAGCAGCCACGCCACGGCGACGGAGCAGGGGGATATCGAGGAGTGCCAGGCGCTGCGGACGGTGTTCGGTGACCGGCCCTCGCTGGCGATCAACAACACCAAGAGCTTCATCGGCCACGCAATGGGAGCGGCGGGGGCGCTCGAACTGATGGGCAACGTGCCGACGTTCGGCGACCGGACGGCCCACGCAACGATCAATCTGGAGAACCCTGACCCGCGGTGTGCCTTGCCGCAGATCGTGGCCAACACGCCCCGCAAGCTCGAGAAGTGCGACTACATCCTGAACAACTCATTCGGGATGCTGGGAATCAACTCCGTGGTGATCGTGAAACGAGTCGGGGCCGAACTCGGCGGGGTTTACGGGTAAGAGACGCACGCGCGTCGAAATTGGATGGCGTGCCACTGGCATTGCCAGTGCATCACACATCGGAGCCTCAACACACATTGCACTGGCAGTGCCAGTGGCACCCGAAATGTTGCACGAGGCGATCGATTCTCAATCGTCATTCGCTGCGACGTGGCTGGCCGGCCGCAGCCGCATGTTGAGCATCTCGACCACCAGCGAAAAGGCCATCGCGAAGTAGATGTAGCCCTTGTTGAAGTGCGTGCCGATCCCTTCCGCGACCAGCATCACGCCAATCAGGATCAGGAAACTCAGGGCCAGGATCTTGATGGTGGGGTGCCGGTCGACGAAGCGGCTGACGGCTCCCGCGTATTTCAGCATCACGAGGATGGCGAGGATGATCGAGACGACCATCACCCACACCTTGTCGGCCTCCACCATGCCGACCGCCGTGATGACCGAGTCGAGCGAGAAGATGATGTCCATCAGCGCGATCTGAGAGACGACATTCCAGAAGCTGGCGGGAACGGCCGCCTGCTTCTCGGCGTGGCCTTCAAGCTTGTGATGGATCTCGCGGACGCTTTTCCAGATCAGGAACATCCCGCCGACGAGGAGGATCAGGTCCTTCACGGAGATGCCGTTGATGCCCAGCGCGCGGCGAGCCGAGCTGTGCGGGTCGGCCGCGGCTGAGGGATCTGTCACGGCAGTCGGGTTGGCGGGATCGACCCCGACGATCCCGGCTGGAAACCCAAGGTCGGTGAGGTGGATGAAGGGCTTGTCGAGCTTCAGCACCCAGGTGATTGAAAACAGGAGCAGAATGCGGGTGCCCATCGCCGCGATGAGGCCCAGGTTCCGGGCCCGGGGCTGCTGCTGGACCGGCAGCCTCGACGCCAGGATCGCAATGAAGACGATGTTGTCGATCCCGAGCACGATCTCCATCGCGGTGAGCGTGACGAGCGGCAGCAGGTATTCCATGGGGCGCGAATCCGAGAGGTCGCCGGGCTTGTGCAGGGGGGTCCGCCGGCGGTGACCGTAATCGATCTGCGCCGCGGTGACACCTGAGAGTTTGACGCAGGATTGCGCGGCGACCAGCCGGGAACGGCGGCTGGTCGCCGCGCAAT
>Ga0247823_10004389_pt1 | contig 11313 bp, 7 predicted proteins | sample 13C_PalmiticAcid_2_FD_192426 | JGI IMG/M metagenome (GOLD analysis project Ga0247823, IMG submission 192426) | Soil microbial communities from agricultural site in Penn Yan, New York, United States - 13C_PalmiticAcid_Day30 | ecosystem: Environmental > Terrestrial > Soil > Agricultural land...
GGCAAACCCCACGGCCAGCTTCGGGGTCGCGATCGCACGGGAGGCCGAAGACCTTCAGTCTTTGATGGAACGTGCCGATCGTGCCCTCTACGAGGCGAAGGGCAGCGGCCGGGATTGTGTTCATCTTGCCGAGTAAGGCGCGCTGACATGGCGATTTCAGATCGTTTCTGAAAGCACGCAAACCGACTGCTCGCTGTCCAGGTCGGGCTAGATTTCCTTCAAAATCGGACAGTTTGTGAATGGCCCGGAAGTACTCAGCGGCCTTTGATGCAAACCACTAGTCCGCTTCGCGCTCTAATAGCGGTCGTTCAGCGTGCATGCAGAGGATTCCCAATGCTGCCCTTGGCGGCCGAGCATCAAGGCGGGGCGTTCGCTCGCTTCCGAATTGGCGCAGTCTCAAGGGCAAAGAGATCTGCGCCACGACCTGCTCTGCGTGCGACGACCTCCGCCGCGTCCAGCTCGGAGATCGCTGCCGGTGCATTACCACTGGCGAGTTGCAAGGCAGCTCGGCCGCGTAGATAACGTGCCTGCAGAAGCGGATCTTGGCGCACCTTGCTAAAGGAAGGGCTTATGCGCGCCAGTAGAGCCCGGCACTCGCCGATGCGGCCCACCATCGCAAGTGTCTCGACTGCGGCGACCCTGATCTGAAGAATCGCTGCGCTTCGTGCGCCATAATAGTCGGTAGCTATAGGGGCGGCAGCGCGCAGCACCGTCCACGCTTCGGTGGGACGTTCGAGTTGGTTCAACAATCTGCCGTAGCGAAGCAGATCGATTGCGAGTTCGCCGGTCGCGCCGTGCTGACGACGACGCAGCGCAATTGTATTGCGCAAGAGGGTTTCCGCCTGGCTGGTTTCGCCGCGCAGCACGAGAACCTCCGCCTCCAGCCATCGCAAGTTGAGCGCGCTGGACGAGGAAGACTTCCCGCCCGTCAACCTTGCATCGCCATGAGCGAGAAGATCTGAAGCCTCCTTGAGACGCTTGGCCTCGATCAACAACCCGGCAAGGCTGGTGTATCGGCTCGAGAGATCGCGATCATAAGCGGCATAGACTCGCTCCGCTTCTTCCATATTCTCCGCGAGCAGCGCGATCGCCGCGTCTCGCTGACCTCGATGGCGCAGCATCAGGGCTTCGGCGCCGACCGCCTCGACCCGTTCGCGCCGGAACTGGACCGGATCGCTGTGCCAGGTCAGGTTGGTCTCTGCGATCAAGCGCCGCGCCGCATCATGCTGTCCCTGAATCGCCAGGATCGTGCCCAGCTTGAGCTTGAGCCGTGCAAGATCGGCCGGATTGCTGGCGCCCGTGCCGCGCGCAAGCGCGCCGGTGATCAACGCCTTGGCATCGTCGTTCCGCTCGACGATCAGATAGAGATCGGCAAGGGCAGCGACCATCGAGGCAGCGTCCGGCGATACGGGCGAGGCCGACTCGAGGGTCCGGCGCGTGGTGCTGTCGATCAGCTCGCGGGCTGAAATAGACTCGAGCTGGCGGGTGTCCTTGGCATCGCGGAACATCATCAGCATCGCGCGGTTGATCGCTTCCACCCGGGTCGCCTCGGTCAGCGCGAAGTCGCGTTCGGTCGCGGTCTGTCGCGCTTGCCAGACGATGCCGGCGCTGCCGACGAGCAAGGCGAACAAAGCCGCCGCGATGCCGCTCGCCGTCCAGCGGTGACGGCGGATGAAACGGCTCAACTGATAGGCGGTCGATCCGGATCGCGCGGTGACCGGCTGCAACGACAGATACGCGCACACATCGGCGGCAAGGCTGGAAACGCTGGCATAGCGCTGGCTCGGCGCGTGACGCATCGCCTTGAGCACGATCGCGTCGAGATCCCCAGCAATCCGGCGTGGCGCCACAGGCGGACGAAATCCGGCGGCAGCCACTCGGCTCGGAACGGGGGGATCGTCGTCGAGCACGCGGCGCAACATCGAGGGAAGTCGTGCGCCCGGGGTTTGCCACGGCCGCGATCCCGAAAGGAGCTCGAACAGCACCGCACCTAGCGCGTAGATGTCGGTCGCAGTAGTGGTTTCCTCGTTGATCAGCTGCTCGGGCGCGGCATAGTCGGGCGTGAGCATCGTCATTGTCACGGTGCGCTCGCCGCTTGCCGTATCGATCAGCTTCGCCAGGCCGAAATCGAGCAGTCGCGCGCGTCCCTCCCGGTCGATCAGGATGTTGCCCGGCTTGATGTCGCGGTGAATGACCATGCGCGCATGGGCGTGCGCCACTGCATCGCAGACCTCCAGAAACAGGCGCAGCCGCGTATCGAGGTTGGCGTCGCTGTCCGCACACCATAGGCCGATCGGATCGCCCTCAACATATTCGATCGCCATATAGGGCCGACCGTCAGGAGCGATCCCGCCATCGATCAGCCGGGCGATACCGGGATGTTCGAGCGTCGCGAGCAAGGCCCGTTCGGAATCGAACGATGCTATCCGCTCGACCGCTTCGGGCCGCAGCATCTTCAGCGCGACGCGTTGCGCAAACCCGATCCCTGCGCGCTCGGCCAGATAGACCTCGCCCATCCCGCCGCGCCCGATCAGCATCTTGACGGTGTAGCCGTCAAAGGCGGTGCCCGGCGCCAGCGAGGCATAGGCCGTGGCCGGAGGCTCCGCTGGAGCTTGCAAGGGCCGGTCGAGCATGCCGGAGCGCCGCGATGCCGTGAGCAGGCTGCGCAGTTCCTCCGCGACGAACGGGTCGAGTCCGGCTCGCTCGATCGCAGCGAGTTGCTGGTCGTCGGGCAGGTCGGACAGCCGGTCGAGCTGCTCGCGGACGATCGACCATTCCTGTGGCGTTGGTTGCCGCATCCGCGCCTCCTCGGCTTCAGACCGCGAACCTATCGGTTGGCGCATGGCGGGTAAACCTTCGGCGGGTTGTGCAAGAGCCTCTCAGAATTCTCCTGCAATTCCCGCACGCACCGCAGTATCGCGACTGCCGGCGTGCGAAATACCCATGGTGATCGCGAACGGCGCTTCGGTGTTGAGCCGGTGCGCGAGCGAGGCGCTAACCGCGACCTGACCGCGATACACCGCGGTGTTGGCGGTATAGCTGGTACGGCCGGGCTCGGACGGGAATGGGGCAGGGGCCAGCGCGACCGCCGCGGCGATACCTCGCTGCGCTTCGCGCCGGTTGTGCTCGACCAGGTCGAACAATTGCGCTTGCCCGATCCGGAGTGCCTGGATTTGCGCGGCATGTGCCGCCTGACCTTGTTGGAGCGCACCGATCTGTGTGGTGTGGACGGCCTGGGTCTGTTGAACCAGCGCGACGCCAGAGAGCGCTTCGTCGGCGCTGGCCTGCGCGCTTGCCGCTTCGGTGCGCGCGAGGTTCGCGGTCCCTCGCGCGGCGGTAGCCGTGACTTGGGCCGTGGCCGCCTCGGTACGCGCGGTGTCGGCTGTCGTCTGGGCCGTGGCGGCTTCGGTGCGCGCCGTATTGGCCGTCTGCTGTGCCGTAGTGGCATTGCCCAGCGCGGTGTCCGCGGTCGCCTGCGCCGCCGCTGCAAGCGCCGATGCGGCCTCAGTCCCATCCTGTGCTGCGGTCAGCGCCGCCGCCGCCTCCACCCGGGCGAGATCCGCAGTGGATTGCGCCACCGCCGCCGCGGTGGACACGGCATCGAGTTGCGCCCGGTTGACGGCATCGGTCGCGGCGGTGCCGGCCGCGACATTGACGATCCGCCGTTCGCCGCCGACCGTGCCGACGGAGACGGTGTTCGTCTGATCGGCGAGCGACCCTTGTCCCAAGGCGACGGCATTCTCGGCCCTCGTTTGCGCATTCGCGCCTAGGCTGGTGCCGCGCAGCGCGTTCGCCTGTGCGCCATAACCCAGCGCCGTGGCATCGTTCATGCCCTCTGCCGTCACACCCGCCTGGGCGGCCGCACCAATCGCGGTGTTACGCTGGTTGACATACTCGTCGAAGCCGTTGAGCCGAAGAAAGCCACTCTGCGCGCCCTGACCGTACACGCTGCTGTCCTGCCCTCCGGCGAGGCTGGCCTGACCGGTTGCCGTGCTGTTGTCGCCATGCACGCGGCTGCCTTGCCCGACCGCGGTGCCGTTGATCGCGGTGTCGCCGCTGAGCGGGTTCAAGGGGCCTACATGACTTCCCTCGCCGATCGCGGTGCCGTTCAGGGATTGCGCCCTGCTGTCCTGTCCGACGGCGGTACCACGCTCGCCGCTTGCAACCGCGCTCGCGCCGAGTGCGATGCTCTCGAGACCGCTGGCATCCGCGCCTGACCCCAACGCAGTCGCGGCGAGAGCGTTTGCGCGTGCGCGATAGCCGATTGCCGTCGCATCCGTCTGGCCGTCCGCGCCGGCGCCGGCAAGCGCGCGATAGCCGAGCGCCGTGGTGCGTGCATTGGAAAGCGCGCCCCCGAACGCGCCGCCGGCACCGGCCCCCACGCCGATCGCAATCGATTCCTCGCCCGATGCATTCGAGTTGTTGCCGATGGCGATCGCCGCCTCTCCGGTTGCTTGTGCGAGATTGGAGATCGCAAGGCTGTAGTCGCCCGACGCGTTGGATTGCCCGCCGATCGCGACGCCTTGCAGGCCCAACGCCGCGGAGCGTTCGCCGAGCGCGAGGCTCAGGGTGCCGCTGGCTCGCGCCCGCGAGCCAATCGCTGTCGCCTGCGAGCCGCTCGCTTCCGCGCGGCCGCCGATGGCTGTGCTGGCGTTCCCCGACGCGACCGACCCCTCGCCGCAGGCCAGGTTGTTGAGATCCTCGGCCAGCGTGTCTGGCGGCAATTGCGCGCACTGGGCGGGCTGGGACGGCGCGAGCGGCCCCGCATCCTGCGCATGCGCTTCGCCGGCGATAAACATCAGCGTGATCGTGCCGACGCTGGCGGACATAAGTTTAGCGGCGTTTTTCATCGACTTTGATCCTGAATGAGGGGTGATACAGCCGCTCAGAAACCGAACGCCACGCCGACACGGCCGCCAGTGGAGCCCTTGACGGTCGATCCCGCGAACCCGCCCGATATGTAGACCCGGGGGGCGGCACGGACGACGGCGGCGCCGGAGAAGCCCTGCTCGCCGCGATAAGTGGCGAGGTTGAACGATATCGAGACGGTGCTGTCGGGCACGATCATCGTGCCGCCCATCGCCATCGCGGCGGCGACGCCGCCATTGGCGTGGCGGAAGCGCCGATCGGAATTCTGCTCGAGTACGTCCATGCGCCCGTCGATCGCAGCAAGCTTGTCATCGACCGCATCGAGCGCGGCACCGACATTGTTGTAGCTCCGTCCACCGACCGAATAGCTCGGCGCGGAGATCGCGCCGGTCGCGGCGTTGTAGGTCGCACCGCCGCCCAGCGCTGCGGCGCTGCTGGCGCCGCTCACGCTGTTCATCGTCAACGCGGTGTTTGCAGTGGTCTGCGCCGCAGCAGCCTCGGTGCGAGCGGTGTTGGCGGTCGCCTGCGCCGCCGTAGCGCCCGCCTGAGCGGCAGCCGCATTGCCGCCGACGGTGGCGACAGCAGCGTTGAGCTGCGCCACGTTCACCGCGTCGGTTGCATCGGTACCGGCCGCGACATTGGTGATCTGGCGTTCCGCGCCGGCACGACCGACCGAAACGCTGTTGGCGCGGTCGGCCAGCGAGTTCTGGCCCAGCGCAACGCTGCCGACCGCGTTGGCTTCGCTGCCTTCGCCGAGGGCGGTTGCGCCTTCTGCGCTCGCGAAGCTGCCTTGCCCGACGGCTGTGGAACCTGTCGCCGTGGCGAAACTGGCCTGACCCAGCGCAGTGGCATCTTCGGCGCTCGCAATGGCAGTTTGTCCCAGCGCGGTGGCACGATTGGCATTCGCGTAAGACGTCGCGCCGACAGCAGTGGCATCATGCTGGCCGGCCTCAAGTGCGCCTGCCATGGAATTGGTGCCGATCGCGGTGGTGTTGGTGTTCTGGAACGTCGGGTTTGTGGTGTAGGTACCGTCCCCCCCGGCCCTCGCGCCAAAGCCATAGGCGCTGCTGTATAGGCCCCAGGCGGAGCTCGCCGCGCCGGTCGCCGTGGTAGCCGAGCCTCCAGCGATGCTGCCGTGACCGGTGGCGACTGTGAAACTGCCGTTAGCGAAGCTTTGATACCCGGTCGCGGTGGAAAACGCGCCGGCGGCCAAGCTGTTGCCGCCGGTTGCCGTGCTTTGTGACCCGATCGCGCGCGAGCGCGCCCCGGTCGCTACGGCATAGTCGCCGCGAGCATAGCTGAAGAACCCCGATGCCGTACTGAACTCGCCCTCCGCATTCGCGGTCGATCCGAAGGCCGCGGCGCCCTCCGCACTCGCCTGCGCGCCGCGCCCGATTGCAGTAGCCTGGCGCTCGCTAGCGGTGGAATAGCCCCCGACGGCCGTTCCGCCATCGGGGTTCGCCGACGCAAAGACACCACATTCTGTCGATCCGATTCGATCATCGCCATTGCCTGGGACACCGTCGGGACCGGCGTCGTCGTTCGAATTGCATTCGACGGTGGCATCCGCCCGGGCCGGTGATGCGCCCAGCAAAATGACGCTCGCCAGCGCGACATGTGCGGTGGCGGCGAGCAGCTTAGGATCGATACGCATAATGTTTCCCCTCGAATCTCGGGGCCGCCGGGATGCGGCCATCGGCATGGGGCTAGCCGCGGCTAAGGCGCCGCAAATCCTACGATCGAAGGATGGACAGGCGGAAATGCGCGAAACGCGCGGTAACGGTGGCCTGTCGCTGCATCGTGCGATAGGCTGAGGCCGGACGCGGTAACGGGGTAGCGTGAATGGTGGCGACCGGTGCGATCGTGGAGGCGCTGTACGACGACCTTCGCCAGATCGCGCAGCGTGAGCGCTTCCATGCCGGCAGCCCGCAGACCTTGTCGACCACCGGCCTGATCCACGAGGCCTATCTCAAGCTGCATAAGCGTGACGGTTGGGAGAGTCGCGAACATTTCCTTGGCACCGCGGCAACGGCGATGCGGCATGTACTGGTCGATGCGGCGCGTGCGCGGCTGTCGGCCAAGCGTGGAAATGGCGAGCGTCCGGAGGCGATCGATTCCCAGCGGGACGCCACGGCGTTGGCCGAGGATCGCGAGCTGGTGGCACTTGGCGAGGCGCTGCGCGACCTTGCCGAGCTCGACCCAGAACTCGCCAAGCTGGTCGATTGCCGGTTCTTCGCGGGACTCGACGAGCGCGAGACGGGGCAGGTAATGGGGATCAGCGAACGTACCGTCCGCCGTCGCTGGACCCAGGCGCGGGCCTGGATCCATCGCGAGCTGGCGGAGGGTTGAACGTCTACTGTTGAATAGTGGTGCGGGCCGGCACCGCAGCCGGTTCAGCCTGGCCGAACCGCGCTCACGCCGGATCGACGGTGAAATAGGCCATGTAGCGCGCACCGCCCTTCTGCATCATCCCTGACTGCTGTTTGTAGATGATGCCCGAGCGGTTGTAGGTTTCCCGCTGGAGCGCGAGTTTGACCAGCTTCTTGGTCGAGAGCGAAAGCGAGACTTCGCCCACGACATCGTCGCCGAGATCGAGCACGGCGGCGATGGCATTGCCGAGCTTGGGCATCAGCCCGTCCAGCGCGGGCCCGGCGATCTTGGAGATAATCGGCCCGACCAGCGGAATGAACTGGAGCAGGAACTTGCCGACCTCGTGGTTGGTCTTGACCGCCTGCTCCACGATCTTGCGGTTGTTCTCGGGATTGCCGTTGTCCTGCTCCATTCCGACGACGCCCAGCGTCATGCCGTAAGCCGGGCCGCGATAGAGCTCGATCCGGTCGGGGCGCGCCGAGTTGTCGTCAACGCTTTTATAGACCCTGGTCCGGACCGTCCACGGATCATGTTTGGGAACGACCATCGAGAAAATGCAATAGGGTTCGTCCGAGCCGGTTTTCTGATCGATGTCGGATTCATTGTAAGCATAGAAGCCGACATAGCTGAGCGCGATGCCGCGCAGATCGATCGGCCCGGTATCGCCCCACCAGTAGATCCATCCATGCTGGAAGCTGTTGGCGCGACCGTCTTCGTCGATATCGCCCTCGTCGCTGGTCGGGTAGCCGAGATAGCCGAGCTCCCAGCCAAGTTCCGCCCAGCGCTTGCGGATATCGCCCCACACGCCCCAGGCGCCGGTGTCGGGGTGCCAATAGATCGAGCAGCCGCCCTTGAAGTGGTTGTAGCGGCCCACGCCATCGGGGGGCGCAGTCTCGTCCGTTTCGGGAATCCACTTGCCGCCGAGCGCCAGCCAGCGTTCGTGGATCGCTCCCTTAATGTGGAAGGCCGCATCGCGTTCGGAATTATAGACCAGGCTCTGGCCGCCGAAGTCGATCTTCTTCGCGCGCAGCCCACCATCGGGCCAGGCGCCGAACACGGCTTCACCGCCCAGTTGGTCATATTTGGCTCGCAATGCCTTGCCGGAACGCGAAACCAGAAGATCGCGCGTGCTGCGGCCCAGATCGATCTCCGTCTTCAGCCGTCCCTTGGGCACGTTGACTGCTTGCGCGGCGAGGGATGTCTTCGTTTTCGTAGCCTTCACTTTCGCGATCTTCGCGCTGGTGAGGTTCTTCATCACGGGGTCGTTCATCGCATCTGCTCCAACATTCGCGTGGAGCCACCGGGCTGGCGGGGAGGCGAGGCCTCTGCAGACGGCGGCACGCGAAGGTTAGCGGCGCCCGACAAGACCCGACCTCCTACGATCGAATGAGTATCAGCGCGGCTGGTCGCGTGAACCGAGGCGTCCGTCGCTCGGACGCCCCCCGCAAGCGCAAGCTGTGCGAGTTGGCCGGATACACGGCGATTTCCCGTTTCTCTCTTCGACATGATGAGGAGATGACGCGTGAACTTTGTACCGCAGGCTCGCTACAGCCGATCGGGAACGTCCCCCATGGATTGCGCCGACAGCCCGGTCATCCTGATGATCGACCGGGAGCGACGCCTGCTCGATTGCACATCCACCGGTGCCCGCATGCTGAACGGGCGTGATACGCTGACCTGCGAGTTCGGCCGGATCGCGGCATGCGCGCGGCACGATCAGGCACGCCTGGATCGCTTCATCCGGATTGCGATTGAGGCGGGCAGCGCCAGCCTCACATTGGCAGGACGTCCCGTCGAAATCGTGCGGCTGGGGATCGCTGCCGGCCAAGGATGCCTGTTACTCATTTTCCGGCAAGGGGAGGATGAGGCTCAGCTTGTCGAGAAGGCCGCGGATCTTTTCGGTTTGACCACCGCCGAGCACAGGGTTCTGACATTGCTGTTCGAAGGGATGTCGCTGGCGGGGGCCGCTTTGTCTCTCGGGGTCACGCGAACCACCGCGCGAACCCATTTGCAACGCATCTTCGACAAGACCGGCCGCAGGCGCCAGTCGGATCTGGTCAGACTGGTCGCATTGGGAATAGCTGGTGAAAGCAATGAGGCGCGGGAGCGCGCCACCGCTCCACAGCAATGTTAAGCTGCAACGGGTTCGCTATATATGTTCAGACCGATCTTAGAATCGCCCCAATATCGATGACACCGTCCCATCTGACATCGGGCTGGCGATCTTATATTTTGCGAGCGAAGCTTGGAGGCACAAGGCATCTCCAAGGCTGCTTCTCTCTCGTGGCACCGCAATGCGTGAGCAAAATTACCCGCTTCTGCTGCGTCGTATGCAATTCGGAGAAGCGCGTCGGTATCGGGCATGGCCTGCGATTGGCATCTTTTGAGCGCAGGCCAATGTCCGCAATGGGGTCGGGAGCTGACGCTCGATCCACCGTGATCGATCCTGGCGGCTAAGCGCCCTCCTACCGGACGTTCAGCCGACCGGTTGGCAATTCGGAAAGCGGACGTTCGTTTAGGTGACGACCGACGGCGCCTGAAACGCTTGCCGGCCTTGGCGAGTCCGGCTTGCGGATCGATTTCGACATCTACCGCGCTACAGAGTGAACCTCCGCGAAGTGGTCAGTTGGGATTGAAAACTTTTAGGTATCGTACCGTGAACCAATGAAGTCGTTGACTCCCCAAGGGAGAGCGGAACTAGCGCAACTTCTATTTTGCAGCTCTCCGTGCATCGGCGCGCACCGTATCGACCACTTCGCGAACGGCAACAATCACCACGTCGGGGCGATCGATCTGGATGAAATGAGTGGCGTCGGGCACGAGTTGCTGCCGGCTGCGGGTTGAAAAGGCAGCCTGCTCCGCGTGGAGTTGCTTCCACTCTTCCTTGAAGCGCACGCCCTGTTCTGGCTTTAGTCCCAGGCCCTTCAACTGCTCGGGCTTGAGAGGAGCCATGGCGGTCAGCACGATCAGCGGTCGATCCCCGAAGCTGCGAACTGCTCGCGCCTGAGCCTGTGTGCGATCATAGCCATCGAGTTCGGCAGTCCCGCCCTTTACCGAGGTGCTGAAATAGGCGAACTTCCTATCCATCGCGTCGTCAACCTTCTTGGTCTCGGCTTCAGTCCGAAGCTTCGGTCTTTCGCTGCGCGAAGCCAGAAAGCGGACGATACCGGTCCAGCCCAGGGCCTTCGCTGCATGCATCAGTGTCGACGCCTGTTTCGGGTGGACATCGATCCCTACGATATTCCCAAGTCGCGCAACCTGATCGGGATGCGAAGGATCCACCATCACGAGCCCTGCGACCTGATCGCCATATTTTCCGGCATACGTTCGCGTGTACGGGCCGCCGATAGAATGGCCAACGAGTACCAGTGGGCCGGATATCCCCGCTTCCTTCAGGAGCGTGTGCAGATCTTCGGCAACGGCGGAGGCGTCCTGCGGCGTATCCTTGGGGTCGCTCCACATAATGCCTGCCCGGTCATAGGCGCAGGTGCGGGTGAAACCGGCAATCTGGTCATGGACCAGTGTCCAATCGAGCACGCCGCCAGTCCCGAGCCCCGATTCAAGAATTACCGTCGGTGAGCCCTCACCACGGCAATCGATGTGCATGTGGCGCCCACCGACATCAACCAGCTTTCCGGGAGGTGGATAGTTCGCCTGAGCAGATCGGCGGCCCAGCGCTTCATAGATCACGCCCACCGCGAGTGCGAGGATCAGTAGAGCCAGAAGCCCTAGCAATGCTCGCTTGCTCCAGCGCCCAACGCGTCGCCAACCAGTCAGCTTCATTTCGCGTCGTGCCCTTCAACGCCCTCTTTCTCGTCTGAGACGTGTGCAAGCGACGAGTTTGAATGAGACTGCTGCACACGCTCTCCGTTCCGCTTGCCGTTCTGAGGCAAGTCATGTTTCTATAATGAGAATATTCTCTCCTTAGATAACTCGCCGTGGCGGTTGTCAATGCCTGCCACAAGGATTTCGAAACCACTCTGATGAAGGTGATTGTTCCGGCCTGACCGCCTCCTAAAAGAGGCAGCTTCGCGCCCTCATTTCTGCCGTTCAGCCGGGGGCGGCTCGATCCCA
>Ga0247823_10004390_pt1 | contig 11312 bp, 12 predicted proteins | sample 13C_PalmiticAcid_2_FD_192426 | JGI IMG/M metagenome (GOLD analysis project Ga0247823, IMG submission 192426) | Soil microbial communities from agricultural site in Penn Yan, New York, United States - 13C_PalmiticAcid_Day30 | ecosystem: Environmental > Terrestrial > Soil > Agricultural land...
TGGGCGCGTTGGTCGGCACGGTGAACATGGGCACGGCCGGCGGCGGCTCGGTGGCGGTGCCCTACATCCTGTTCCTGGCCAGCGGCAGCATCTGCATGAGCGCCATGAACGCGGCCACCTTCGAGGCGCTGTACTCGGCCTTCTCGCGCATGCACGTGCAGAAGACCTGGGACGGCATCATGAACGCGCCGGTGCGCCTGGACGACGTGGTGCTGGCCGAAATGCTGTGGGCCGGCTTCAAGGCCCTGTTCACCGTGACGGTGATCCTGCTGGTGATGCTGGGCCTGGGCATCACGCATTCGCCCAAGCTGCTGGTGGCCTGGCCGGTGCTGGGGCTCGTGGGCATCACCTTCTCGTGCATCGCGCTGGTGTTCAACGCGCTGGCCAAAGGCTACGACTTCTTCAGCTACTACTTCACGCTGGTGATCACGCCCATGATGTTCCTGTCGGGCGTGTTCTTCCCCCGCGAACAGCTGCCCGCGCCGGTGCTGCTGTTCTCCGATCTGCTGCCGCTGACGCACGCGGTACAGCTGGTGCGCCCGCTGTTCCTGGACCAGTGGCCCACCGACGCGGCGCTGCACCTGGCGGTGCTGGTGGTGTATGCGGTGGGCGCGTTCTGGCTGGCGTTGGCACTGACACGAAAGCGTTTCGCGCGATAGGCGGCACCCGCCTTAGGCCGAACGATCGCAACGGGCCACGGCGCCCGGTCACTCAGCGGGCTCCAACAACCACCCAGGAGTCCGCATGCCGCGCCATGCACATCCATTCCCCTCGGCCATTCGCCGCTGGATCATCCAAAGCCTGGTCGGCACGCTGTGCGCCCTGGGCCTTGTCGCCTGCGGTGGCGGGGACGACGGAGCGTTCACCCCGCCAGAGGCCCCAGCCCCCGCACCAAACGCGTCGCCCGAGCCCACCGCAGAAGGCCTGACGGGTGTCTGGAGTGAGGGCGGCCACATCCTGCTGATCTCCGCGGAGGGCCTGGCCTACGGCCTGTTGAGCCTGGGCGACGACGTCGAGATCGTGCGGGGCACCGTGCTGGGCCTGGACCATCAGGTGCAAGCCAGCGACTTCAAGGCTGTCAGCCTGATCCACGAGGCGCCACCCCGTCAGCTGGCCTTCGCGGGCCAGTTCCTGCCGCGGTCCCGCATCCAGTTGAACCCGGTTCCGGACGATGGTTCGCGTGTCACGGTGGACCACGACGATGGTCACGTCGAGCACGTCCCCCTGAGCGAACAGGCTGGCAGCTATGACACGGAGGTCCATTCGGTGGGCGGCAACTCCGACAGGTACACGCTGACGCTCAGCGAGCAGGGGAGCCTGAGCCTGACGAGCCAATCGGTGCCGCAGTGCCAGGCCAATGGCCAATTGGACCTGCGGGCTTCGTCGCCCGGTCTGATGGACCTGAACCTCCGCTTCGAAGGCGAGGGCTGTGTGCTGCCCGGTGGCACCGTCATCACCGGACTGGCGATCTTCGATCCTGCCATTCGGATGCTCACCGCGTTCGCGATGAGCGACGACAGCGCGGTCGGCGTCTTGCTCATCGCCGAGCCTTGACCAGGGTGCGCGCCAGCCCTGGTGTTCGGCGGAGGACGCTCAGTGAACCGTCGCCAGCGCCGGCTGGGCTTCGACGTAGCTGCCGATGCCGCTGTCCATGAACTCCTCTTCATCGATCGCGGCGTCGAACTCGCGGATCGTGGTGTTGAACAGCGTGGGGATCAGCGGCTTGTCCAGCGGACGGCAGACGCGGCCACGCAGGCCACGCAGCGGCTGACTGGCTTCCATGGCGTTGATGACGGCTTCCGGGTCCAGCATCATCACGAAGGGGTTGGTGCGGTTGGCGAAGGAGTTCATGGCGGGCTTTCGGGAATCGGGTGAGACGGAGGGTGTGTCGATGGAAACAAACTGTATCGATGCCCTCCGGGGGCGTTAAGTCGGCGCCTCGCCATCCCGCGTGTAGGAAGTTTCCCGACAGGTGTCGGGAATCCTCCACCCATGCGTCTGTGACGAAAGTCACGCCCACTGGCGCGAGCGGTCGGTAGCGCTCCCTGGCCGGTCAAGCTACCCCCGCCCCGTATGTCACTTTCCCTGCACCCATGATTCGCGCCGCCCGCAATGGGCGGATGCAAATCAAGGAGCGGAAATGAGCGTATGGGTGAAGTGGTCGCGCACCACCAGTGTGTGGATGGCGGTGGCATTGAGCGCCTGTGGCGGTGGCGGTGGGGGCAGCGAAGTGGGGGTTTCCGAGAACCCACCACCCGCCGCGGCATCCGCAACCCGCCTCACAAACGAAGGCATCTGGGGTTGGGAGTACAGCGACACGTTCAGCGCCGTCTTCGTCGTCCCGGCGCAAGGTGACAGCTGGGGCTTGCTGATCGACAGCACATCCGGCTCCCTCGTGCTGGAGGTGGCGCGGGGTCGGATGCTGGCCTTCCAGGGGCAGGCGATCAGCAGCCAACTCAGTGCCGTCGGCGCGGCGCCAGCGCAGAAGCGCGCGATCGGCTTGAATGGCGGCTTCACGCCCATGGCCAGCATGAACCTTACGCTGACACCGAACAACTACACCGGTGAACTGCAATACGACCCAAGCTATGACGTCGTTGTGCCTTTGTCCGGCGTGGCCACGACCTACGAGGCCGATCTCTACGCCGATGGTTACAAGGACAGCTTCGAAGTGAGCGTCGCTTCGGATGGCACCGTTGCATTGGCCAGCGTCACGCCCGGTTTCGAGCACTGCACGGGCAGCGGCCGACTACAGCCCCAAGGCAGCACGGCCATCTTCGCGACCCGGCTCGACTTCACGGGTGCCGGATGCCTGCTGCCCGACGGCGTCACCATCGAAGGCGTTGCCCAGTACGACGGCGTGCTGCGCAAGCTCATCGCCTTCGGCATGGACCGCGATGCCAGCGTGGCCCTGCTGATGGACGCCAACCGCTGATCCTCACGGCCCGTGCCGCAGCGCTTCCACGCTGGCGCGCACCACCGCCTCCACGCTTCGGCTTTCCTTGTAGCGGTTGCGCAGGAAGCTGGCGTGGTTGCCCGCGTGGGCGGCCGTGCGCTCGATCTCGTCGAGCGCACCCAGGCTGTTGAGCGCCAGCGCGTGCGGCGTGAGCTCGCGCAGCGTGGCCAGCACGTCCTCGCGGATGCTGATCTGCTCGCGCGTCTTGGGGTTGACCATCATGCCGTCGAGGCCGAAGCGGCAGGCCTGGAAGCGGTTGTAGGTGTAGACGAGGTAGTCGTCTTCCTCGGGCGGGGGCTCGTTGCGCTCCAGCAGGTGGCGGCACAGGGCCTGCAGGTAGCAGGCCAGCGCGGCCGCGCGCTCCACCGTCAATGGCGTGTCGCACACGCGCAGTTCGATGGTGCCGTACTCGGGCTTGGGCCGGATGTCCCAGTAGAAGTCCTTCATGGACTTGACCACGCCCGTGCTCTCCATCTTGGTGAAGTACACGTTGGCGAACTCGTCCCAGCTCAGCATGAAGGGCGCGCGCCCGCTCAGGGGGAAGGCGAACACCGAGTTCAGGCGCGCCGAGTCGAACAGCGTGTCGGACCCTTGCGAGAACGGCGAGGACGCCGACAGCGCAATGAAGTGCGGCACGTAGCGGTTGAGCGAGTGCAGCAGGAACAGCGCCTCGTCGGGCGAGCTGCAGCCGATGTGCACGTGCTGGCCGAACACGGTGAACTGCTTGGCGAGGTAGCCGTACAGGCCAGAGAGCTGGTGGAAGCGCGGCTTGGAGAAGATGCGCTGCTCGAACCAGCGCTGGAAGGGGTGGGTGCCACCGCCCGCGAGTTCGATGTTGAGGCGATCGCCCGCCGCCACCAGCGTGTCGCGGATCTGTTGCAGTTGCAGCAGCAGCGGCCCGTGCTCGGTGTGGATGCCGGTGGCGATCTCGATCATGCTCTGCGTCATCTCGGGCGTGACGACACCCGGAAAAGGCTTGCGTGCGAGCAGGTCGAGCAGGTCGTTGGCGCTGCTGGAGAGGTCGTGGTCGTAGCTGTTGACGAGTTGCAGCTCCAGCTCGACGCCCATGGTCAGCGAGTCGGAGGCCTTGAAAGTTTCCAATGGCATGCGCGGGCTCCTTATTCCTTGGTCACGTGGGTCTCGCGCGCGGCCATCAGGGCGCGCTGCGTGACGACGGGGCCCAGCAGCTCCTGCAGCAGCATCATGCCGGCCATGGCCGCGAGCACCTGCACCGCGGGCTCGAAGCCGTACAGGCGGGTTTCCTCGATGAGCAGGATCGCAAAGGCCGACATGGGCGTGAGGGCCAGGCCCGTGAGCAGGCCCTTGCGCTCGGAAATGCCCGACAGCCGCGCGGCGGCCACGTTGCAGACCACCTTGCTGGCCGTGCGGATCAGGATGAGGACGATGCCCATGAGGAAGGTGGTGGGAACGTCCGTCCAGGTGAGCAGCGAGGCGATGTACACGAACAGGAACACCGACAGCAGATCGCCCGCCGTGCCGAAGTCGCGCTGCGCGCTGGTGAGGTGCACGCGCCGCTCGCGGGCGACGATGCCGAAGGTCAGCGCGGCCAGCAGCGGCGAAAGCTTCAGGCCATAGGCTGCGGTGGTCAGCAGGATGACGGCCAGTGCGAAGACCACGGTCACGCCGTCCTCGTGGGTCACGCGCAGGCGCAGCAGCCACGGCACCGCAAAGCCCAGCACCGCCCCGATGGCAATCGACGTGCCCACCACGTGGATGCTGCCGAAGGCCGCGAGGGCGAAGTCGCCCGAGGTCGACAGCGTCCAGTAACCCACCACGAGCTTGAGCGTGAGGACCGCCATGAAACAGTTGATGGCGCTCAGGTGCAGCACGCGCTCGGTGGCCTGGCCGGAACTGCGCAGCTCGTGCGCCACGCGCAGCACGCCCGCCGGCGAGGCCGCCATGGACACCGCGGCGATCATCAGCCGCTGGTCGGTGGGCAGGGTGAACCAGCCGGTGGCCCAGTACACCACCCCGAAGGTCACCAGCGACTCGACCACCCCCAGCAGCAACACCCAGTAGTTGTGGCGGAACCAGCGCAGGTTGATGCGGTAGCCCAGCTCGAACAACACCAGCGCCAGCGCCACGTTGGCCAGGAACGGCAGGCCCGCGATGTCGGGCGTGAGACCGGGCAGGTTGATCAGGCTGGCCAGCAGGCCCACGGCCACGTAGCTCGTCACGCGCGGCAGGTGCCAGCGCTCGCTGAGCATCTCGGCCAGGAACCAGGCCAGCAGCAGCACCAGGGGCCAGGCGATGGCCTGCAACAGAAAGGCGATGTCGGTTGGAATCACGAAAGGACTCTCCTCGGTGACGCCGTCGGATCGGTGGCCGGCAAGGCCGGCTGTCGTCGGGTGTCGTAACCCCGGGTGGGGCCATCGGTTCATCGGAGTGGCAGCCCGTGGGGCCGCCGCGGATCGCGGCCTCAGGCCGCGAAGCGGGTCTGCATCGCTTGCAGGCCGAACTGATCAAGCACCTGCAGGAGTCGCTGGCGGGCGCGTTCGCGCTGGCCGTGGCGATCGTCGGGCATTCTACGGGCCAGGATGAGCTCGTTTTTCATGGAATGCTCCCACCCGACGAGTTCGGTGACGGTCACGTCGTAACCACTTGCTTCCAGGCGCAGGCAGCGCAGCACGTTGGTGATCTGGCTGCCGAACTCGCGCGTGTGCAGCGGGTGCCTCCACAGCTCGGCCAGCGGCGTCTGTTTGAGCGCGAAGGCCTTGTGCTGGCGCATCACGCCGGCCACCTCGGCCTGGCAGCAGGGCACCAGCACCACATGCCGTGCCCCGCGCGCCAAGGCGAAATCGATGGCGTCGTCGGTGGCTGTGTCACAGGCGTGCAGCGCGGTCACCACGTCGATGCGCTCGGGCAGCTCGGCGTGTTGCATGGCTTCCTGCACCGTGGCGGCCAGGAAGCGCATGCGCTCGAACCCCAGGCGCTGCGCGAGCGCCTGCGAGCGGTCCACGAGTTCGGCGCGCGCTTCCACGCCGATCACGCTGCCCTGCCCGCGCGGCTTGAGCACCAGGTCGTACAGGATGAAGCCCAGGTAGGACTTGCCCGCGCCGTGGTCTGCCAGCACCACGTCGCCCGTGTCGGCCAGCACCTGCGTGAGCAGCGGTTCGATGAACTGCACCAGGTGATAGACCTGCTTGAGCTTGCGCCGGGTGTCCTGGTTCAGGCGCCCTTCGCGGGTGAGGATGTGCAGTTCCTGGAGCAGCTCGATCGACTGGTCCGCGCGCAGTTCGGGCAGTTGGGCGTGGAGGTCCTGGGCGGGCCTGGGTCGCGTGGCGGATCGGGAAGCGGAAGGCATGCGGCGATGATAGGTGAGCGCCACCCGCGGGCACCGGACAATCGCGCATGACCATGCCGACCCCGCACCCCTTCGACGCCCTCACCCCCGACGCCGTGCTCGACGCGCTCGACACCATCGGCCTGCGCGGCGACGGCCGCCTGACCACGCTCAACAGCTTCGAGAACCGCGTCTATCAGGCGCACCTGGAGCAGCCGGTGGAGGGCCACGAGGTGGTCGTGCTCAAGTTCTATCGCCCGAGTCGCTGGAGCGACGCGCAGATCGCCGAGGAACACGCCTTCGCGGCCGAACTGGCCGCGGCCGAGGTACCGGCGGTGGCGCCGCTGGCCATCGACGGCACCACCCTGCACCACCACGCCGGCTTCGCCTGGGGCGCCTGGCCCCGACGTGGCGGGCGACGCCCCGAGCTGGACGACTTCGAGGTGCTCGAATGGATCGGCCGCTTTCTCGCGCGGCTGCACACCGTGGGCGCGGCGCGGCCCTTCGCGCACCGGCCCGCGCTCGACGCCACCAGCTTCGCGCGCGAGCCGCGCGACTGGCTGCTGGAGCACGAAGCCATCGCCCCCGAGGTGCGACGCGAGTGGTGCGCCGTGCTCGACGAGGCGCTGGCGCTGATCGAGACGCACCCCGTGCTGCGCACCGGTGGCGACAGCGACCCCGACGGCATCGCCCGCCTGCGCCTGCACGGCGATTGCCACCCCGGCAACGTGCTGTGGACGCCCGAGGGCCTGCCCGGCGCGGGCCCGCACTTCGTGGACCTGGACGACGCCCGCATGGGCCCGGCCGTGCAGGACCTGTGGATGCTGCTGTCGGGCGATCGCCGTCAACAGACCCTGCAACTGTCCGCCCTGCTCGACGGTTACGAGCAGTTCCGCCCCTTCGACCGGCGCGAACTCGCGCTCATCGAGCCCCTGCGCACCCTGCGCCTGGTGCACTACAACGCCTGGATCGCGCGCCGCTGGGACGACCCGGCGTTCCCGATCAACTTCCCCTGGTTCGGCGGGCGCGACCACTGGCGTGGCCAGGTCGATCTGCTGCGCGAGCAGATCGAGGCCATGCAGGGCGAGCCCCTGTACGCCTGAAACAAAACCACCCCCGCCGCGCCTCGCGCGACCCCCTCAAGGGGGCAATGCCGACGGACCGGCAAAGCCGGATCCGTGGCATTCCCGGCTTGCTTTGCTCATGCAAAGCTCAGAAGAGAGCACCAAAGCATTCACTTAAGCTGGCCGCGCCACACGCGAAAAGCCCTGCTCCGGCAGTTGTCTTTTACTCAATTCAATTGCACACAATTTAATTTCACCGCACACTCCAGCCATGGCATCGACGCCCCCCTCCACCAGCGACCTGCTCAAGCTCGACCACCAGTTGTGTTTTGCGCTGTACTCGGCGTCGCTGGCAATGACCAAGCTCTACAAGCCCTGGCTCGACGAGCTGGGCCTGACCTACCCGCAGTACCTGGCCATGCTCGCGCTGTGGGAAGAAGACGGCCTCACCGTCTCGGCCCTGGGCGAACGCCTCTACCTCGACTCCGGCACCCTCACGCCGCTGCTCAAACGCCTGGAGGCCATCGGCTTCGTGGCGCGCCTGCGCGACGTGCAGGACGAGCGCCGCGTGCTGGTGCGGCTCACCCCCACCGGCCGCCGCCTCAAGACCCGCGCCGCGCGCATCCCCTCGTGCGTGCTGCAGGCCACGCAATGCACCGTGCAGGAAGCCATCGCCCTCACGCAAGACGTGCGGCAATTGCGCGACCGGCTCAGCGCCTGATCCCGTTCCCGTCCGTTCCATCCGCTGTCACCAGCACCCAACCAGGAGAAACCACCATGCCCACCACCCTCGACAAAGTCGTCTACACCGCCCGCGCCCACACCACCGGCGGCCGCGAAGGCACCTCCCGTTCCGACGACGGCCTGCTCGACGTCAAGCTCTCGCCGCCCAAGGCCATGGGCGGCGCTGGTACCGCCACCAACCCCGAACAGCTCTTCGCCTCGGGCTATTCCGCCTGTTTCATGGGCGCCATGAAGCACGTGGCGGGCATGAAGAAGATCGCCGTGCCGGCCGACGCCGCCATCGACGCCGAGGTCGACATCGGCCCCATCCCTCAGGGCTTCGGCATCGCCGTGCGCATGACCATCCACCTGCCCGGCATGGACCGCGCGGTGGCCGAGGACCTGGTGAACACCGCGCACCAGGTGTGCCCGTACTCCAACGCCACGCGCGGCAACATTCCCGTTACCTTGACGATCGCCTGAGCCTCGCGCCGCGTCCATGAAAAAACCCGCCGGGATCCGGCGGGTTTTTTGTTGGGAACGAAGCGCTCAGCGATTGGGCTTGTTCGGGTCGTAGATGGTGGTGCCGGTACCGACACCGACCCCGGCACGCACCCCGCTGTTGCCGATCTCGGTGCTGGTGCCCACGCCCACACCCGCGTTCACGCGGCCGCCCTGGTCTACCCCGACACCCACTCCCACCGGCCCCACGCCGGTGCCCACCCCCAGGCTCACGCCGTGGTTGCTGGCGCCCACACCGATGGACACAGGCCCCACCGGGATGCCGAAGCCCACGCCCACACTCCCACAGGCCCCGAGCAGAGCGGTAAGGGACAAGGCGGCGAGCGAATGGGGAAGGCGGCGGGTCATGACGGGCTTTCGATCAGGGGACATTGCATTGTGAGGCGCCTGCGGCCCCGAAAGTGCCCCAGGCGGGTGACCATTTGTCACACCAGCAGCGCGTTCACGCGCCGCACGTAGGCGGCCGGGTCCTCCGGCAGGCCACCCTCGGCCAGCAGCGCCTGATCGAACAGCACGTGGGCGAGGTCGTCGAAGCGCTCGCTGCCCTCCAGCTTCTTCACCAGCGCGTGCGCGGCGTTCACCTCCAGGATGGGCTTGAGTTCAGGCGCCTGCTGCCCGGCCTGCTTGAGCAGGCGCGCGAGCTGCATGGAGTAGTCGCCGTCCTCCACCACCAGGCAGGCCGGCGAATCGACCAGACGCGAGGTCACGCGCACGTCCTTCACCTTGTCCTTGAGCGCTTCCTTCAGCTTCTCCAGCACGGGCTTGAAGTCTTCGGCGGCGGCTTGCGCAGCCTGCTTCTCGGCCTCGTCCTGCAGGTCGCCCAGGTCCACCGCGCCCTTGGCCACGCTCTGCAGCGGCGTGCCATCGAATTCGGGCAGGAAGGACAGCGCCCACTCGTCCACGCGGTCGGCCATCAGCAGCACCTCGATGCCCTTCTGGCGGAACACCTCCAACTGCGGGCTGTTGCGCGCGGCGGCCAGGGTGTCGGCGGTGATGTAGTAGATGGCCTTCTGGCCGTCCTTCATGCGCGCCTTGTAGTCGGCCAGGGACGTGGGCTCGGCCTGTGCGCTGCTGGCGAAGCGCAGCAGCTTGGCGAGCTTGTCGCGGTTGGCGAAGTCCTCGCCCAGGCCTTCCTTGAGCACGGCGCCGAATTCGGCGTAGAAGGCGGCGTACTTCTCGCCGTCCTTGCTCAGCTCGTCGAGCATGGCCAGCACGCGGCGGGTGTTGCCCTCGCGGATGGCCTTCACATCGCGGCTTTCCTGCAGCAGCTCGCGGCTCACGTTGAGCGGCAGATCGCTCGAATCGACCACGCCCTTGACCCAGCGCAGGTAGGCGGGCATGAGGGCCTCGGCCTCGTCCATGATGAAGACGCGCCGCACGTAGAGCTTGATGCCGGCCTTGCGGTCGCGGTTCCACAGGTCCTGCGGGGCCTTGGCCGGGATGTACAGCAGTTGCGTGTACTCGGTGCTGCCCTCCACGCGGTTGTGGCTCCAGCTCAGCGGGGCCTCGGTGTCGTAGCTCAGGTTCTTGTAGAACTCGGCGTACTGCTCGTCCGTGATGTCCTTCTTGGGCCGCGCCCACAGCGCATTGGCCGAGTTGATGGTGGTCCACTCATCCTTCAGGCGGTGCTCGCTCGCCTCGGCGTCCCACTCCTCTTCCTGCATGCGGATGGGCAGGCTGATGTGGTCGCTGTACTTGCCGACGATGGACTTGAGCTTCCAGTGGTTGAGGTATTCGGTCTTGTCCTCGCGCAGGTGCAGGATGACGCTGGTGCCGCGCGCGGGCCGCTCGATGGCCTCGACCTCGAAGTCGCCGCTGCCGCCGCTGATCCAACGCACGCCTTCGCTCGCCGGCAGGCCGGCGCGGCGGCTTTCCACCACGATGCGGTCGGCCACGATGAAGCCGGAATAGAAGCCCACGCCGAACTGGCCGATGAGCTGGGCGTCGGACTTCTGGTCGCCGGTGAGCTTGCTCATGAAGTCGCGCGTGCCGCTCTTGGCGATGGTGCCCAGGTGCTCGATCGCCTCCTGCGCGCTCATGCCGATGCCGTTGTCGGTGATGGTGATGGTGCGCGCGTCCTTGTCGAAGGCGATGCGCACCTCCAGCTCCGGCGCATCCTCGTACAGGGCCGCGTTGTTGAGCGCCTCGAAGCGCAGCTTGTCGCAGGCGTCGGACGCGTTGGAGACCAGCTCGCGCAGGAAGATGTCGGGGTTGGAGTAGAGCGCGTGGGTGACGAGGTGCAGCAGCTGGGCGACCTCGGCCTGGAAGGAATGGGTTTGTTTGCTCATGGCTGGGAATGATGAGGGACAACGAAGAGCGCGCGCCGGCGGCACCGGCCGGCACACAAGCCGGGGCAAACCTGGGGGCGGCGCCCCGGCATTTCAAGTCCCCGGTTCAGTCGGCCGATGCTGGCGGCACGGCGGCCAGCCATTGTTTCAGTTGTTCCGCCACCACCGGGCTGGACAACAGCTCCAGGTGTCCCGTGCGGTGCACCACGCGCAGGCTGCCGCGCGCAAACACCAGGCGGCGAGCGGAATCGCTCAGGTGCCGCCGGGGTCGATCGGGTGGGAATGCAGCCATGGCCGATTGTGCTCAGGCGCCGCCTGCCGCCCCCGCGGGCAGACCGGCGGCGTCAGAACACTTCGTCGGGCAACAGGTAGCGCCACTGCCCTTGCGGCAGCTTGCCCAACAGCACGCGGCCGATGCGCACGCGCTTCAAGCCCACCACGTGCAGGCCCACGGC